>Ga0224748_10723_pt1 | contig 10597 bp, 9 predicted proteins | sample LIM_F_Water_Neg_FD_182074 | JGI IMG/M metagenome (GOLD analysis project Ga0224748, IMG submission 182074) | Enriched cells from gastrointestinal tract of the lab mouse from Pacific Northwest National Laboratory (PNNL), Richland, Washington... | ecosystem: Host-associated > Mammals > Digestive...
CCTCCACGCCTCCGGCAATGGCAAAGCGGACTCCCGTCAGCTCCTTTTCGGTCTTGGTGATCACCTCCACCTGGGCCACAGCCGCAATACTGGAAAGGGCCTCCCCGCGAAATCCCAGGCTTTCCACGATATTCAAATCCTCTATGGAGGTGATTTTGCTGGTGGCGTGACGCAAAAAAGCTTTTTTTACCTGATTCTTTTCAATGCCGCTTCCATTGTCCGTGACCCGGATCAGGGAAATGCCGCCCTCCTTAATCTCCACCGTAATGGCCGTGGCCCCGGCGTCTATGGCGTTTTCCGTAAGCTCCTTCACCACGCTTAAAGGCCGTTCAACCACCTCCCCGGCAGCGATTTTATCTATAGTACTCTGGCTTAATACCTGGATCTGTGACATAATCATCCTCCCTGCCACCTGTTTTTCAGCTTATTCTGCAGCCGGTATAAGGTATTCAGCGCATCCAGAGGCGTCAGATTGGAAATATCCACCTCCGTGAGCTCCTTCAGCACATCCTCATCCTTCACCGTATCAAACAGGGACATCTGGCTTAAGTCCACCTCGTCATAAACGATTGGCTTTTGTCTGCTCTCCTTCGCAGGCACGGCAATGCTCTGTACCTTCTCCAAAATATCATTGTCACAGAGCTGGGTCACAATCTCCTTGGCCCTGTCTATGACCAGATCTGGCACGCCGGCCAGTTTTGCCACCTGAATGCCATAGCTCTTATCCGCACCGCCCTTGATAATCTTGCGCAGGAAAACAATATCGTCCCCCTTTTCCTTTACGGCAATACAGTAATTGTTTACGTTGGACATTTTGCCCTCCAGCTCGGTGAGCTCATGGTAATGGGTGGCAAAAAGGGTTTTGGCTCCCAACAGCTTTTTGTTGCTGATATGCTCGATCACCGCCCAGGCAATGCTCAGTCCGTCAAAGGTGGAGGTTCCCCTTCCGATCTCGTCCAGGATCAGCAAGCTCTCCGAAGTGGCATTGCGCAGAATATTTGCCACCTCATTCATCTCCACCATAAAGGTAGACTGTCCGCTGGCCAGATCGTCAGACGCTCCTACCCGGGTAAAAATCCGGTCAACGATTCCGATATTTGCATTGTCTGCGGGCACAAAGCTGCCGATCTGGGCCATCAGCACAATCAGCGCCACCTGCCGCATATAGGTAGACTTTCCCGCCATATTGGGGCCTGTGATCACGGATACACAATATTTTTTATTGTCCAGATGGGTGTCGTTTGCGATAAACAAATCCCCGGAAAGCATCTGCTCCACCACTGGGTGTCTTCCGCCCTTAATATCAATGATTCCCTTTTCATTGATTGCAGGGCGGACATAGTGATTTCTCTCCGCCACAAGGGAAAGGCTGCAGAATACATCCAGCTTTGCCACAGCCTTGGCGGTCTTCTGGATCCGCTCCATCTCCCCGGCCACGGCATCCCTGATCCGGCAGAATATATCATACTCTAAGGTGATCAGCTTGTCCTCCGCATTCAAAATTGTATCCTCCAACTCCTTTAAGCGGGCGTTGGTGTAGCGCTCTGCGTTGGCAAGGGTCTGCTTGCGGATATAATCCTCGGGAACCATATCCTTAAAGGAATTGGTAACCTCATAGTAGTATCCGAACACCTTATTATAGCGGATCTTTAAATTCTTGATCCCCGTCCGTTCCCGATCCTCCTCTTCCAGCTTTGCCAGCCAGTTCCGCCCTTCTGTCTTGGCATGACGCAGTCTGTCCACATCAGCATCGAAGCCCTCTCTGATCATGCCTCCTTCCCTGACGGCAATGGGCGGTTCCTCACAGAGCGCCTTTTCGATCAGCTCGCAAATATCGGAAAGGGGGTCAATGTCTCTGTTAATTTCCAGAAGCAGCTCCTGCTCAAAATCCTTGAGAAGCAGCTTGATATGGGGCAGCATACGCAAAGAGTTGCGAAAGGCGATCATATCCCTGGGGTTGGCCGTCCGATAACTCACCTTTCCCAAAAGCCGTTCCAGATCGTAAATGGAATTTAAGTATTCCCGCATTTCGTCTCTTGTGATTGCCTCGTTTCCCAAAGCCTCAATACCGTCAAGGCGCCTTGTAATCTCCTCCTGATCAAGAAGGGGCTGCTCAATAAACTGCCGAAGGGCCCGTGCTCCCATGGCAGTTTTGGTCTTGTCCAGCACCCACAAAAGGGAACCCCGCTTTTGTTTCTCCCGCAGGGTTTCCGTCAGCTCCAGATTTCTTCTGGTAGAGCTGTCAAGCAGCATATATTTGCTGGTTAAATAGGGATAAAGATGGGTGAAATGCTCCAGCGACGTCTTCTGGGTATCTATCAGATACTGCATAAGGCTTCCGGCGGCGATCAGCCCCGCCGGAAAATCCTCGATTCCCATTCCCTGCAAGGTATTTACACGAAAATGCTTCAGCAGGCTTTTTCTGCACCTGTCCTCGTCAAAAAAATGAGGTTCCAGAGCATAGAGGGCAATGTGGAGCCGCCCCTTTAAATCCTCCAGATCGATTCCGCTCACCTGGAAAGCGTCGTTGCAGATGATTTCCCTGGGCGTATACTTATTGATCTCATCCAGGAGCTTTTTGTTATCCTCCACCTCCGTGAGGTAATAATCTCCCGTGGTCACGTCCCCGATGGAAATGCCTGTTTTCCCCTGGAAATAGGCAATACTCATGATAAAGTGGTTTCTCTCTTCCTCGTTTCCCTGGATGTTCAAGTTGGTGCCGGGAGTGACGATTCTGGTCACCTCCCTTTTGACCAGCCCCTTGGCCTGCTTGGGATCCTCCACCTGCTCGCAGATGGCCACTTTGTAGCCCTTGGAAACCAGCTTGTTCAGATAACCGTCCACCGCATGATAGGGCACGCCGCACATGGGCGCACGCTCTTTTAATCCGCAGCTTTTTCCGGTCAGGGTGATTTCCAGCTCCTTGGAGGCCGTCAGAGCGTCCTCGAAAAACATTTCATAAAAGTCCCCTAACCGGTAAAAGAGAATACAATCCGGATGCTCCTTTTTGGTTTCCAGGTACTTCTGCATCATTGGTGTCAGTTCTTCCATTTGTCCTCCCTTTCACCTATGTAATAAAATCCGTGACACTCTTTCAGATAAACCGGAACAATGGTTCCAATCAGACTCTGATCTCCTTTAAAATGCACAATGGTATTGTTGGAAAGCCTGCCCGTGACGAATTCCGGATCCTGCTCATTGATTTCCTCCACCAGGGCGTCCATGGTGCGCCCCTGGAGCGCGGATACCCTTTCTCTGGCCGTGTCCTGAACCACCTTTAAAACCCGGTCAAACCCTTCCTTCACCGCTTCTTCCTCTACCTGGTTTTCCATGGCGGCAGCAGGGGTTCCCGTCCGCTTGGAGTAGATAAAGGTAAAAGCGTTGTCATAGCCCACCTTCTTTATCACGTCGATGGTCTCGTCCACATCCTCCTTCGTCTCCCCCGGAAAGCCCACAATAATATCCGTGGTAATGGAAATATCCGGTATTTCCCTTCTGATCTTATCTGCAAGGGCAAGATACTGCTCTTTGGTGTATCTTCGGTTCATCGCCTCCAAAATCCTGGTAGAACCGGACTGCAGAGGCAGATGGAGGTGTCTGCATATTTTCGTGGAATGCTTCATCACCTGGATCAGCTCGTCCGACAAATCCTTGGGATGGGAGGTCATGAAGCGGATCCGCTCAATCTTCGGAATCTTCTCCACCTCCTGAATCAGCCGGGCAAAGCTCACAGGCTCTTTCAGGTTTTTGCCGTAGGAATTTACGTTCTGTCCCAGCAACATGATTTCCACCACTCCATCATCTGCCAGGGCACGGATTTCCTTCAGAATATCCTCCATCTCCCGGCTCCGCTCCCTGCCTCTCACATAGGGAACGATACAGTAGCTGCAGAAATTGTTGCAGCCAAACATGATGTTGATGCCGGATTTAAAAGGATATTTGCGCTCCACCGGCAGCTCTTCCACAATCCGGTCGGTATTCTCCCAGATGTCCACCACCATCCCCCGGGCCTCAAACATGTTCGCCAAAAGTTCCGCAAACTTAAAGATATTGTGGGTGCCAAAAATCAAATCCACAAAGCGATAGCTTTTTCTGATCTTCTCAATGACAGAGGACTCCTGCATCATACAGCCGCACAGTGCCGCTCTCATGTGAGGATTTTTCTTTTTCAGGGAATTGATATGCCCAAGACGGCCGTACACTCTCTGGTTGGCATTATCCCGCACGGTGCAGGTGTTGTAGATTACAAAATCCGCTTCTTCCGTCTCAGTCAGCTCATAGCCCACAGCCTCCAGAATTCCAGAGAGCTTTTCGGAGTCGCGGGCGTTCATCTGACAGCCGAAGGTTACCGTACACGCATATAGCGGACGGCCAAGACGTTCGCTTTCTTCTTTCACAATCTGCCTGCATTTCGCCATAAAATAATATTGACGCTGTGGTTCAAAATCAGGCGGACTGCAATTGACATTGACCCTGTCCAGGTCGATCTGCTTTAATTCTTCTACCGTAATATTTTTTAAATCAATATAGGAATCCATGTTTCATCTTTCTGTTTTGTTTATTTTTTACTCTCTTAATTCCAATTTATTGCTTCATGGGGAACTGTTCATTTCCTTATTTACTCAAATGGTCGGCCAGCCGAAAGTCTGAATACACGCATATAACGGACGGCCAAGACTTTCTCTTTCCGGCGGCAGAAGTGTAAGTTCCTGCACGTCGGTCATACTTTTTTATCGTCATTATATCCCATTTTTTGATTCCACATTTCCTGATTGATACCCGCCCATTATAGCACAAGAAAGAATGAAAATAAAGAACGAAAAACGACGGGTGTAGATACTTTTAGTTGGTATATATGTTTACAAATCTTCTTACCAGTGATATAATTGAGTCATCAGCAAGGAGGTTTCTTATGGAAGATATCAAATCGCCATCCTCCGTTACTATCAGGGAGCTTACCCGAATTGTCAGGGAGTTTGAAGAGAAGATACAAAACGGCACCGAGGATCCGGATCGTTTTTTGACCCTTTACGAAATTGAGGAGCTTTGGGGCAGGCTGATAGGAGATACCAATGTTTTATATTCGGATATGCTTCAGACACTCATCCGCAACATTGATGAAAAGGAGTTGATACGCAGAAAAAAAGGGAGTTCCAAGCCAGGGGAATAAAGCTGCGCACCCACAGGCGTGCAGGCAAGCTGATCTATACGATCCATGGTCCCCTCTGTTATGACAGGGCCATGTTGATTCCACAGACTCCGGAATCTAAGGAAGCGCTCCTGGAAAACATGCATGCGAAAAGTGTTTTTCCCCTGGATGACGCACTTGGAATCTCCCGGCTCCCGTTTAAAATGACCCCGGCGCTTATGCTCCGCTGCGCCTATTGGGCCCAGAACCAATGTTCCTACCAGGCAGCCGAGGATGTCATCCGGGATACTTACGGCATGAAAATCAATGACGACACCATCAGGCAGGTGACGAACTGCATCGGCCGGGCGGTATTCGAGGAGGACTGCAGGAAGGCACAGGACCTGTTCCAAAAGCAGGAAAGCGGGAAGCTGGATTTTAAGAACAGGAAGAAAGGAGTCCTTTATATCGAAGCAGACGGTGCGGCGCTGAACACAAGGCACAAGAATGAGGAAGGCTCCACATGGCGTGAAAACAAGCTTGGGGTGGTCTATTCCTCTGACCACATTTATTATTGGAAGGACAAAAAAGGCGAGCGGCAGCACCGTATAGAAAAAAGGGAGTATGTTTCCTGCGTTGGGGCTGTGGGTGAGTTTGGAAAGCATTTGTACCGGTGTGCGTTCGAGAACGGTTACGGCAGCTATCAGGAAACGGTGCTCATCAGCGACGGAGCGGCATGGATTGCGAACATGGCAGAAGAGCTGTTTCCCGATGCACAGCACATTCTTGACCTGTACCATCTGAAAGAGAACGTGTATGCATTTTCCAAAAGCAAGTTCGGAATGCGGGAAGGGGAATACATCCCGTGGGCAGAAGAGATGTGCGGGCTGCTTGAAAACGGACTGGCGGACCAGGCCCTTGGCAAATTGGAACCCGGGGAGACATATGCGAATTGCGTCAATCTGCACCATTACATTTCCATGCACAGGGGGCACATCAATTATCCTGAATATAAGGCGAAGGGATATTTCTGCGGGAGCGGGGCAATAGAAAGCGGGAACAAAATCGTTTTGCAGAAACGTCTGAAACAGGCTGGCATGCGTTGGGAACCGCAGACAGCCCAGTATCTTCTTACTTTGAAAACCAAATATGAGAGCGGAAGGTGGGAACGGGATGTTGTTGATTTTATTAAAGGACATCTCAGTTATTTAGAACAGAATTGACAAAGGCATACGCATCAAAAAAGCGTATGCCTTTTCTTTATCAATCCATAAAAACCAACAAAAATTATCTGCACCCAAAAACGACTGTTTTTTTGACAGCCCCCTTTGCTCGTGATATACTTATTTTCTAAGAGACAAAGTAACTATGTTGAATCAATGTGTGTAAAATGCATTGGATTTTCCCGCCCAATGCGTATAATCTGAAAAATTTTCAGAATAGAAACACTAAGAAAATATTTTCAAAATGATACAATTGTTATATCTGAACATGCCAAAAATAGATGTAGGGAATGCAACATCAAGCAAAAGGATATTAAGTGCTGTGTTATGTCTGGCGAAATAGTAGAACAGTATCCCGATGATTTTCCATTCCCAAGCTACTTGATTTTTGGTTATGCGTCGGACAAGATGTACAAGTTGTAAAAGTGGAACCATGGAAGAGGGAAAAACATCCTATTTTGCACAGCTTAAGGAATGTTATGTTATCATTGAAAATGTGCCTTGTTTAAAATGTTCACAATGTGGCGATGTAGTGTTCAGGGGATCTGTAGTCGAGAAAATCGATGATATTCTGGACAATCTTGAAAAGATTGTAAGCAGGATTTCGATTATCGATTATAATAAAGTCGCATAAACGTGGAAAATAGTGGTATGAATCAATATTATGTATATGAAAAATACGAATTGAATGACAACGATAAAATGCTTATAGACATTGCCCTTACAGTGTTAAAAGAAAATTTTGATGACGGAATCTACAATCATACGGTTGGTTGTGCAATTCTATGTAAAAACGGCAGAATCTATAAGGGCGTTAATTGTGACGGAATTCATGGATCCTGCGCAGAATATATAACAATCGGCACCGCTATTTCAGCAGGTGAAAGAGATTTTGATACGATTGTCGCGGTTCACGATCAACACTTGAACTATGTCATTTCGCCATGTGGAAATTGCAGGCAAATGCTGTTTGAGTATTGTCCTGATATAAAAGTAATCGTGAACGATGAAAACGGAAATTTGATTAAAGTTAAAGCAAAAGATTTGCTGCCATTTGCTTGACAATCTAACTTATCATTCCTCTTTGCATACTGGTCTGGGAAGCGCTTTTGTAAGGATTAAGGTATAGACAACCGCTATGAGTATCATAACAAACCCATGAATAATATGCTTTTCTATTGTAACTCCCGCCTCGTTTGCAAAAGTACCAAGAGTGTTAATTGCAGCATGGGTAATAATACAGGGGAGCAGACTTTGTCCACGGTAAAAAATCGTTACAAGCAAAAAGCCTACCACAACCGCAAAGCAAATTTGGCACAAATTGTTTACCAGCTTCATACCGCTGCCGTTGAACAAATTGAGTAAATGCCCTATACCGAAAGTTACGCTTGAAATCAGAATTGCAGATCGTACATTCTCTTTCGCAAGTGCTTTAAACAGGAAGCCTCTGAAAATCACTTCCTCTAAAAATCCAACGCAAAGCATACAGACAATACGGCAAACCATAGCTGGCAGCGAGTAATTGACAGCGGCGCCGTTCCACAGATTTCCTGTCGCCAGGATAAAAAGCGGCACATAATAAAGAAATTGGCGGGCGGGTACAGAAGTCTTACAAAGTCCGTACCGTTTTGTCAAATCATTTCTCCGAAGAAAGGCAAAAAGGATAATGGACTGCAAAATACAAAAGGCGGCGCTTGCCGAGTATTCAATTCCGATTTTTTTGTTCAGCGGGTTTGCTGCGGATTGCAGGACACAGTAAATCACAATCCACACAATCGCAAATGTCTGTTCGTTTTTCTCATACAACTTTTTCATTTCAATCCTCCCTTGGAGGATTTTCCTGTATTGCCAATACAGCGCCTGTGTATACCCGCTCCAAATGCGTCGTTATGAGTTTTTCATCATACTCTAACGCGTTGTTGACAATAAGACTGGCATATCCATGAACAAACATTGCAAATGTTATAAAAACTTCTTTTGTCTGTTCTATCGGCATATCCATTTCCTCCTGCATTGCGGAAATAACAGGTATCAGCTCCACGGAATCGATCATTTCAAGGAGATTATTGTGTGGGACAAACCCTGACTGAAAAAGGAAACGGAACAAATTAGGTTCTTCAACTGCAAAACGGATATAATTCACCCCTATTCCAAGCATAACATCCTTCTGCGTATCCGGAATACTCATCAGATATTGCGAGTGAAATTCGTCCGTTTTTTCATAAGCGGCTTTTTTTAATTCTTCAATTGTTGAAAAATGGTACATAACGGGCTGGGTGGAACAATTCAGCTTTTTTGATACTGTCCTTGCATTGATATTTTCTGCGCCTGTTTGGCGGGCAACCTCAAATGCAGCGGCAATAACCATATTCCTTGTGATTTTGGCTTTTGGCGGCATTGCTTTTCCTCTCGTTTAATTATTCTTATTATATAACAACAATTATATTGTAAATTGAGGAAAGGATTTTGTCAATCCAATTTGCACTCGAATAATCCTATTGCAGATCCGCCCCATCCTGCAAATGCACTCCATGGATCACGATAAAACATATCCACTGACATTCTCTTTTCTTCATTCAACTCTGCAATCTCATTTCTTATTGTTTCATCAGTTTTTTTTGATATTGCTGTGCGTTCATAAAGCATGGATCTTTTACGTTCACGCAAAGTACGGACTAACCAATTTTCATTCTTGCACATTGTTGCATAAAAATCTCTTTTCAATTCATCCTTGACTGGCAATATTTCAATAAAATGCGGCCACGTCAATTGTTGCGACATGTCGCAACTTTTAACTAAGTCATAACTTTTTTAACACCTATGAGAAATCATAAACCTGGATAATAATTTTATCGTTTTCCCTCCCAGAAATCTCTCTCAAAAGATTCCGGCATATAATATTGACCAATATATTTTTTCTCCCCGCTTCCCGCACTCATCAGAAGCTTATTTGCCATTGCATAGAAGTATCTACAATTCGCTTCCAACAAGCAATCATTCCCTTTTTCAACGAGCACTCCATCTACTTGTATCCCCTTTTCCTTCAGCTCCTTCTTGTATTGATCAAAAGATGCAGAATAAAATTTTTTCACCTGACTGTAAAACGAAGCATAATCCTGTAAACCTGACCACTGATTCCACCTGCTTTTGCTGATTAGAATCTCAGGGAAATCCACTACGACTTTCTGACAGGACAAAGCATCACTGAAATTCGCAATATCTTTATAATAGTAAAGCAAGTAACCCGTTTTGCCGTCCCAAAACCCATAAGCTTGTCTTTTTATAATTGACACCTGATACTTATTACTTAATTCTATTACTATTTCCTGATCTTTTTCGGATTCAATAAGAACACAAATGCTTTTAATCCCCTCCCCCAGAAGATGCTGAACATCGGCAGCATGTCGGAAGGAACTTACATCCACATACATATCACATCCGCGTGCGTATTTGCCGTTGGAATAATGCGGAAAAAATACTTGCTTTTGCAGCATCATTTCCAGGCCATCGTCCGAAGAATGTACCAGATTGTCAAGCTGCATTTCGTTTATTCCGTGCTTTTCCCGGAACAGCATTTTTGCTTCGTATACGTCCTCAGAAACATCCTCCGACTCAACCGCACACCAAAGCGCATAAATCTCTCCACTGGTCAGATAGTCTATATTTAACTTTAATATACCAAAAAAATTGTCAGTAACCTGTTTTGGGGTTAACCGTTTAGATACCGTCTCTAAAATCGTATATCCCCGTTCTCTTAAGAATACCTCAAACTCCTCTGCAAGATTCCTATTCAGAGTCGGTTTAACCAGGAATAAAGCGTATCCCTTCTCCATTTTTCGTTACCCTTCTAACTATTTGTAAGCTGATAATTCACTATAAACCAATGCTGCATATTTCTGCCAAAGCTGCTCATCCAATATATTCATTTTTTCCATTAATTCCTGTAAAAATAATTCCTCATTGCAGGCGCCTAAATCAGTGCAGATCAATTCGGTGCGTTTGTCGTAATAATCGTAGTCAAAAGCATTAATAGAGCAGAACTTCTCTGTAACATGATCTCTGAGACCTCCTAAAAGATCAATCAGATTTCGTTCTTCAAGCAATTCTGCGTCATCAATTTTGTCCTTTTCACAGTTAACAAACTCAGAAAAAGAAATCCCACGGTTCATAAGTACAGGCATGATTTTTAAATAAATATGCTTATATCCCTTCCCCAATGGTATGAACATATCCATGATAAAGAAGA
>Ga0224748_10725_pt1 | contig 10594 bp, 14 predicted proteins | sample LIM_F_Water_Neg_FD_182074 | JGI IMG/M metagenome (GOLD analysis project Ga0224748, IMG submission 182074) | Enriched cells from gastrointestinal tract of the lab mouse from Pacific Northwest National Laboratory (PNNL), Richland, Washington... | ecosystem: Host-associated > Mammals > Digestive...
TTATCATAGCACGGATTGGCAGCGAATGTCCACAGTGGGAACGATAATCGCGGATGAAACGCATGCGGTCTCCATCCCAGAACAAGGGACGGAACAAAGGAAATCGGGGGATTCCAGGAAGGGGGGCATCTGTGTCCCGATCGACAGGCAGCGATACGGCAGACTGGCCCGTGTTTCGGCGTGTGGGCCGCTGTGTGCAGTTTTGCGGGACGCTGGAACCGGGTGCCCTGTCCAGCGAAAAACACCGTGTTAAGACTTCTATAGGCGTTGTTGGCAAACCGCAGGTTACATCAATGTGTACAAAGACAGTACTCAGAACCACCCCTGAGGACCGAACAAAGAAAAGCAGGATAAAGGCGCGGCGTCTAACGCCGCCGCGCCGGATGACGCCGTCCCGCAGTGCGGGCCGAAGAAGCGGAAAACGAGGGCTTTTGACGGGATACTGTCATTCTTTCAAGGCTTTTGTGCAATTGGTCATGTGACCTCAAATATGGGAGACGGTTCTCGGTTTGACGTCTTGCTTCCCTCAGTGCTTACAGCGGCAACAAATTCAGCGGTGTCAACTGTGGCTTGGCGGAGAAATTTACGGTTTTCCCGCAAACAACAGGAGTTGAGTCCCACATGTTTCGCTCTGTGAACCACTGTGTTCGGTTTTACGGAGGATAGCCCAGTGTCCCATCCCAGCGGACAAACCGCCGGGGGCTTTGTGGGCGGTTGCCAGTAAGGGCAGAAAGCCAAGTGATTCGTGTATGGATTGCACCACCGTCTTCAAAGAGAGAGTGGCCCGCCCGTTTGTCCATCCCAAACCCATATTGATGGATACAGGCTGTGCAAAAACTGCGTTGCCTAAGCAAAGAACAGACCGTTTTTCTCTCTGCTTTCTCCTCTCCACAGACTGTGAATTTTCTGATAACACTCCCCAAAATCACTGGCTATTCAGCGAGGCTACTGGTAATGTGTGTCGCTGAATAGGAGGCGATGCACAATGGCAAAACGAAGGGCAAACGGAGAGGGAAGTATCCGTAAGCGAAAGGATGGCCGCTGGGAAGGGCGGTACACAGCAGGGCGTGACCCAGTGACCGGGAAGGTGATCTACAAAAACGTCCTTGGCAAAACTCAGGCGGAGGTCAAGGAAAAGCTCAAAGCGGCGATTGAGAAAAGCAGTACGCTGGATATCAAAGCGGAACACTACACCGTGAGCCAATGGCTGGATACTTGGATGGAGAACTACGCCAAGCTCCAAGTCCGAGCCTCCTCCCACAAGACCTACCAGGGCTTCATCGAAAACCATATCAACCCCACCCTCGGTGATCTGTCGCTGGAAAAACTGACGGCAATGGACCTCCAGAAATTGTACAAGCATCTGCTGGAAAGCGGCAGGGTGGAATGCACAGAAGCCAGGAACAAGCCCAAGGGGCTTAGTGTCAAGACGGTACGGAATATCAACCAGATGATTTCCTCTGCCCTAAATTGTGCCGTAGAACAGCGGCTGATTTCCGCCAATCCCACGAAAGGCTGTGTCCTGCCGAAACCGGAGCGGAAGGAGATGAAAATCTTGCCGCCGGAAAGTCTGGACACCTTCTTCGAGGAGGCGCGGCGCAGCGGCGTGTTCGAGCTGTACTACATCGACCTCGCCACAGGACTCCGGCGGGGAGAACTGCTGGGGCTGAAATGGAGCGATGTCGACCTAGAAAAAGGGATCATCTACGTCCGACGACAAATTCTCCGTCAGAACGGTGAGGTGGTGGAAGCACCCTTGAAAACGAAAAACTCCTACCGCAGCATCGCGATAGGAGCGGACGCCATCAAAGTCCTCAAAGGCATGGAACAGAGGGATGAGTACGTATTCCCCTCGCCATACGGCGGCCCAATGTCGCCGGACAGTGTCCTCCATATGCTCCAGAGGGTTCTGAAACGGGCGGGACTGGAGCGGATACGCTTCCATGACCTCAGACACACATTTTCGGTGCTGGCCCTGCAAAACGGAGTAGATGTCAAAACCCTCTCCGCCATGCTGGGCCACTACTCCGCCGGGTTTACGTTGGACACCTACGCCCATGTAACCACCTCTATGCAGAAGCAGGCGGCAAACACGGTAGGGAATTTTCTCTCCGACACTCTCCAGCCCTAACCGCTCCAAGTTCCCGTATGGGTCACGGCTTGGGTCAACTGTCCACCGCAAAATCCAACCACCCGAAAAAGTACAGAGATCAAAAGCAAAACCACGGAAATTCAACGAATTTCCGCGGTTTTGGTACGCCCTGAGGGATTCGAACCCCCGGCCTTCTGGTCCGTAGCTCTAATTTATGCCTTTCACCGTTTCTTATATCTTTCCACAAATCCTGATTTTGCAATGGTTTGCGGATTTTTGCTTTTCATATCTTATTACATTTTTTCACGATTTTTCGAAACCTTGTGCGCCAAATGTGCGCTAAATGGGAGAAAGGGAAGTGATGGTGTTGCAATTGTGCAATATGTAGAATTTTCACCCAAATATTTCCAATATGGCTATGGCGCTAAGTGGCTTAAATTTTAAGAACCCGTTAAAACCCGTTAAAACCTTTCTGAGATTTTTTGGGTGGTGCCGAAAGTGAAAATACTTTACGGAAGAACGAGCGTTTGCGGGAACGTGTGTTCTGTGATATTATAAAGCCACAAGACATGAAAGGAGACAGAGACCTATGAGACAAATTCGAACCATTGACCAAATGCACAAAGACCTTCTCGCAGATGATCCACACTGTGCTTTGACAAAAACCGCACTCCGGCGATTGGTAGTCACCGGAGCAATTCAATCAACCCGGGTGGGGCAGAAGTACCTTGTAAGCCGTGAAGCCGTGGAAGCATTTATGGAGACCTCCAGATGACAAAAGGATGTGATGAAGCCCGCCCCGGTGAGGCAACACCGAGACGGGTGGTGGAAACAAGGCCAGTTTCGCAGACCGCGCCACATCTCCACCAACAGTTTACCACAGAACTCCCGCCGCTGCAAGCAATACATATTGCGGATTTTCTGCCCCGTGTGGTAGAAAACGCCATTCCCGCCCGTTACCTGCGGCAGCTGACGGGCCTGTCAGATCGTGACCTCCGCCGCCAGATTCAGCGTGAACGGCTGGCAGGTGCCCCTATCCTGTCGGATAATATTTCTGGGTACTTTCTCCCGGCAAACGATTTAGAGCGGCAGCAGTTCGTCCAGAGCATGAGATGCCGCGCAAAGGAGATTCAAGCCGTTGCAGCGGCGGTGGAGGCAGGAACCAGTGAAAGAGGGCGTGGAGAAATGTCGGAGATTTCTCCACCAAGTGAGGGATAAATTTGGCGGAAAGTAAGAAATATTTTTATATGCGGCTAAAAGAGAACTTCTTTGATGAGGCCGACATTGTGGCTTTGGAGAGTTTGCCGGATGGTATCCTATATAGCAATATCCTGTTGAAGTTGTACCTCAAGAGCCTGCGTGACGATGGGCGCTTGATGCTCCGCGGGACCATCCCGTACAGCACAAGCATGATTGCTGCCTTGACACGTCACAAAGAAGAAACTGTTGAAAAAGCGCTAAAAATCTTCAAAGACATGAACATTATTGAAGTTTTGGATAGCGGGGCAATTTTCATGTTGGAAGTACAAAATTACATAGGAAAATCGAGTACAGAGGCCGACAGAAAAAGGGAGTTTGACCGCCGGAGATGTGACGAAAAAGAGGGGCAAACACCGCGGAGAAAAGTCGGAGAAATCTCCGAGAAATCTCCACCAGAGATTAGAGTTAAGAGTATATATAATACACCCCCCTTACCCCCCAAAGGGGGGAAGCGTGAACGCTTTGTTCCACCAACGGTGGAAGAAGTCGCGGCCTACTGCGAGGAACGGAAGAACGGAATCGACGCAGAGGAGTTTTGGTCCTTCTATGACTCTAAGGGTTGGAAGGTCGGGCGGTCTCCCATGGAGAGCTGGAAATCTGCCGTGGTCACCTGGGAGAAGAGGCGGAAGCTGGAAGGAACCGGGAAAGAGAAAGCCGCCTATGCCGACGTTGTTTGACGCCTCTGATTGGTTGAGCTACTTTCCCGAGCACATGAACCCCCAACGGAGCCTTTGGTTCGTCCGAGACGTGTTTGACGTGGACGCCGTGAGGGAAAACACTGTTGCCCTAGCTATCGGGGCGGGGTTTGAGAATTTCCGGGACTGTGAGCCGTTCCTATCGGCATTCCCGGCGGTGTTCATAGCTCTTGCGGACCGGGAATTTGTGGAGGTGGTGTCCGACGCCCTGGCGGAGTTCGTCCCTTCGGTGCCGGTGCTGCTTCCCGCAGAGCAGGCCTTCCGGGATCATGCGAACATTCGGGAGGTCCTGGCCGCAGGCGGGCGGGAGGCGGTGGACCGGCTCCTGATCGGCGCTGTGGAGCGTCCCGCCGCCGGTCTCCTGGACCTGGCCGCTGTGGAGCGGAAAAGCCCGGAGGATATGCCCTCGGTGCTGTCCGGCATTCAGGAGCTGGATCGGGTGATTGGCGGTTTCTATCCTGGAGAGCTTTCCGTGTGGACCGGGAAGCGCGGTGGAGGCAAGAGCACCCTCCTGGGGCAGCTTCTGCTCGAAGCTCTTGACCAGGGCTTTCCCGTGTGCGCATACAGTGGGGAACTGCCCGCATGGCGGTTCAAGCATTGGATTTCCTTGCAGGCCGCCGGACCTGGGAACGTGGTGGAGCGGAAGGACCGCGCCTCCGGCAAGACCTTCTACACCGTTCCCCAGATGATCCAAAGACGGCTTGACGAGTGGTGGGCTGGCCGGTTCTGGCTCTATGACAACCGCCTTGCAAACGACGATGGTTCTATCTTGCGGATTTTCGAGTATGCTGTCCGGCGGTATGGCTGCTGTGTGTTCCTGGTGGACAACCTCATGACCGCCCGCCTCGCGGCCTCTGAGCGGGATTTCTACCGGGCACAGGGGGCTTTTACGGGGCGTCTGGTGGAGTTTGCCAAGCGGAACGAGGTTCATGTGCATCTTGTGGCCCACCCCAGGAAAACCGACCGTGAGCGGCCCCTGGACGCCGATGACGTGGGCGGCAGCGGCGAAGTTACCAACCGCGCGGACAACGCATTTTCGCTCCAGCGTCTCTCTGGGGCTGAGGCAGAGAAAACCGGTTTTGAGACGGTGCTCCGGGTCTTGAAGAACCGGAGTTATGGAGAATTGCCCGCTGTTGGTCTGAGTTACGAGTCCTCCAGCCGCCGGTTTTACAAGGCCGGTACTGGAAGCCCGGAGAAGCGGTACGGCTGGGAGCTTGCCCGCCAGCAGACCATAGAGGAACTGCCGGGACAGGCAACGCCGTTTGACGGGGAGGGCGCATGATGGATATTTGGCTATGTGAGTATTCGCCGGTGCAGAGGGCTTTTCATGTGGACACCCTGGAGAAGATTCTGGCGGTCAACCGTGCCACGGTAGAACGGGGAGAAGTACCGGGCTATATTCCCATCGGCGTTTTCCTGAGTTCCGAGGAGGCCCACACCTTCGCGGAGCAATGGAGATTGGGACATTTGGAATCGTAGTTACCAGCCGATTTACTAAAAACGAAAAGGAGAAAAAAATGTTTTACGTCAAAACAAAAATTAACGAGGACTCTTACATCACTACGACAATTACCGACGAGAATGTATTTACCATCTGCGTCGACTGCGGGAATGAGATCCCCGTGGACCTTGATGACATGATTGTGGATGGTAGTTTGGACCTGTATGGAATGGGCTGCCGTTGTGAGGAGTGCAGCTACAGACGCGCAATGAAGCACCGTGGCGAACCGTGGGCGAAGCAGGTGATTGCGGACTATCTAGCGAGCAAAAAGTAAAGGACCGCCGAAGCGGCCCCCTGTGGTGAAACTGGACTGGACATCCAAATTTTATCACAGGGGAGGCACGATTTCAATGACCAACGAGGCACTGGTGGCGACGATCCAATCCGGACAGCGGGAACGGTGGCCGGAACTCTGGCAGCAGGTGAAAGGACTGGCGTGGCGGCAGATTCATAGATGGTCCTGGGCGAGGGAAAAAGCCGGAATGGAGCGTGAGGACTTTCTTCAAGTTTCCTTGCTTGCGCTATGGACGGCAGTGGACAGCTATGACACCGGGCGGGGCGCGCAGTTTTCGACTTGGTTTGTAATTGAACTGAAAAAGGAGTTCGTGCGGGCCGCCGGGATCAGGACCGAGAAGCAGTCACAAGACCCACTCCGGGGTGCGGTTAGTCTGGATGCACCACTGACGGACGATGACGGAGATTCGCTTGCCCTGGCGGACACCCTGGAGGACCCGAAAGCAGAAGACCCCTTCCGGCGGGCCGAGCTCAGAGCGGCGTTGGAGAGGGCCCTTGCCGATCTCTCCGGGGAACAGCGTCACGCTCTGTATTGCCGGTATTGGCTGGAGGTTCCAGCCGACTCAAGAGCGCACAATGCCGCGCTGAGAGCGCTGCGGCACCCGTCAAAATCAAGGGCGCTGCGAGAGCTGCTGTGACCGGACATTCCAAGAATTACGGTTTTTTACCGAAGAAAGGAGGGGTGAAATGACACCCAAGATGCAAAAAGCCCTGGCAGCACTGTTGACCCAGCCGACAAAGGAGAAAGCCGCTGCTGCTGCGGGGATTACGTCCAAGACCCTGAGAAGTTATTTGGATGATCCGGAGTTTCAGTGCGAATATCGAAAAGCATTTGATGGATTGGTAAGAGACGCAACCAGAAAAGCACAGCAGACGCTTGATCCGGCAATTGCGGTTCTGCGTGAGATCATGGAGAACGGAGACGAAAACGGACAGGTCCGCGTCTCTGCGGCACGCTCTGTGTTGGAGTATGGGCTGAGACTGACGGAAGCCACGGATATTCTGAGCCGACTGCAAGAGCTGGAGGCGGCAATGGGAGGCGAACATGGGCAGTAAGGCAATTTCCAAGCGGCTGGCAGCGCTCCAGCAGATTGCAGACCGGTGGAGGCCCTGCAAGGTGGTTGTCACCTTCACAGACGGCAGCAGCACCACCACTGACCCGGGAGGGGCGCTGGACATTCTTCGGGAGCGTGACCCACTCGGAGAGATCGAGAGCTTTCAGGCGGATCAACCAGTGTGGAGAGATTGGGCGCGGATGCTGACCGTCGTACTCCACCCGGCACCGAATCGGAGGATTGAGGATTTTGAGTAGCATTAACAGCCGGATTATTAACCTGCAAAAAGCTATTGAAGCGCGGCGCATGGAGCAGGAGGCTCCGATTGACCTGCTCTCTCTCAGCCTGTATGAGTTGCAAGGGTGGGCCTCTGGATTGGACGAGCAAGGCAAGGCTGCGCTGCTGGAGGCTCTGAACACCCCCGGTGAGGACGGAACAGTGGGCCTTGACCTGGACATGGAAGCTATAGATAGAATGATTGCAGATTTGAAGGGATGATTTGAAATTGAAAAAGACAGAGAAATATTTTCACGGTGTGGCCGGATTCATCGAGGACATGGCCGAAATCAGCGCTAATTACGACAAAGCCGTTAAGCGGTTGGAGCCGTTCAAAGGCAGTGATGGCTATAATCAGGGGATGCAGGAGGCCCAGGCCCAGCGGGAAGACAGTGTGCGGCAGATGCGGGAAACCTATTTGAAGCAGTTTCGGGAGGTTGCGGCAAAAATGCGGGAAGCTATTGCTCACCGCCCCCTTGTGCCTCCCACGCCTGAGCAAGCGGCCCTGTTGAGTGTCCTGCAAATGCGGCAGAGCCTGGGAAGGGACGAACTGGAGCGGGCGGCACAGCAGATGGACGGTTGTCCGGCGGCGCTGGCTGTTCTGGATGATTTGGCACAAAAACACAAGGTGCGTGGGGTACGGTTCAACCGGGAACTCACCGCCGATGATTTGCGGAGCAGGATTGACACCCTGGAAAGAACGGCTTTGGAGCTTATTCAGGAAGGTGCAAGAGCCGCCAGCAGGGCGATGCCCAAAGATGTTATATCCTGCCTGGACCGGTACGGCTGTTTCAATTCGGTGCGTCGGAAAGACCTTCCTGCATATGCCAGTGTTACGAGTGGGGACCTGGTGCCGGACATTGAAACCATCAAGGAATTTTGTCTCTCTGTGGACGGCTGAAAGGAGCAAAATATGAACTCCAGAAACAATATGGTTGAGATTATGAAAAGACGAATTTTGGGCGTTTCACAGGAATTGAGCCAGTACGGCGCAGAAGTCGCACGCGATGTGAGGGAGGCTGTCGGCGGCCTTGTTGACACTGTTGACACTATGAAGGAGGGACGGCGGAATGAGTAATTATATTCGGGTAAATCGCGAAGCACAAAAGATTGAGGTAAACGACAGCGGCGATTTTATCATGCTGGAGCTTAAAAACACAACTTTCATGAGCAACCTAATCGGCTTGATGCGGGAGCTAGAGGCGAATTCTAAAAACCTGTTGTCGCAAGTTCCCCAAACAGAGTGTAATTCCGTTGAGGAGGTTTCAGCGGTAATGGATCAGGCGGCGGAGGTATGCGGCAGGCTGGCGGAACGAACCGATGAAGTGTTTGGCGCGGGCACCTGCCGAAAGGTGTTCGGGGAACACCCCCCCGGAATTTATGAGTTTTCTGATTTCTTTGGCCAGATCGGGGCGCTTATACGAAAATACGGCGAGGAAGAGGCAACCAGAGCAGCGGAGATCGCTGAAAAGTATAAGGAAAAATACGCTGGAAAGCGGTGATGGGAATGGAAAAATATGACGGCTCTGTTGTCATCGGCGTAGAAGTCGACACCGACCCGGCACAAAAATCGGTGCAAAGCCTGGGGGACAAGCTGAAAGGCAGCATTGTCGCCGCCGCGAAAGCGGCAACTGTGGCGTTGGGCGCGGCAGTCACCGGCGTTGCCGCGTTGTCAACCGCAGCGGTAAACTCCTACGGTGAATACGAACAGCTTGTGGGCGGCGTGGAAACGCTGTTCAAGGACAGCTCAGCCGTTGTCATGGAGTATGCCACGAATGCGTACAAAACCGCCGGGTTGTCTGCCAACGAATACATGACAACCGTAACCAGCTTTTCGGCCTCCCTGCTGCAAAGTCTGGGCGGTGATACCGAACAGGCCGCGCAAATGGCGGATATGGCGATCACGGATATGTCGGACAACGTGAATAAGATGGGTTCCACAATGGAATCTGTCCAGAACGCCTATAACGGTTTCGCCAAGCAGAATTTTACCATGCTCGACAACCTCAAGTTAGGATATGGCGGCACAAAAGAAGAAATGGAGCGGCTTCTCTCTGATGCGGAAAAGCTGTCCGGCATTGAGTACGATGTTTCTTCCTATGCTGATATTGTGAGCGCAATTCACATCATTCAGACTGAAATTGGGATCACCGGCACCACTGCCCTTGAGGCAAGCACCACCATCCAGGGCAGTATTAGCTCCATGAAATCGGCATGGGAAAACCTTGTAACCGGCCTTGCGGACGATAACGCGGATATGAGCCAGTTAGTCGGAAATGTTGTGGATTCCGCAAAAACCGTGGCTCAAAATATCATCCCCGTGATAGAAACAGCCATTTCCTCCATTGGTCAGATGATTACTGAGCTTGCACCGGTGATCGGGACAGAGCTTCCGGGCCTGATTATGCAGGTACTCCCCTCTCTCTTAGAGGCGGGTGTTCAGCTGTTGCAAGGCATTGTGGAAGGGATCGTCACAGCATTCCCGGAATTACAGGCTGCGGCGGCTGAATTGTTCAACAGATTCATTGGATTTTTGCAAGAAAACCTTCCACAGATGATTTCTTCTGGGATGGAAACCATTCTGAGTTTTTCAGCGGGGTTCCGGGAGAATGTGGGTACTTTGGTGGACAACGCCATTGAGTTAATTATGACCCTGGCGGATGGGATCATCAAGGCGCTTCCAGACCTGATTGCCATAGTCCCGGAAATCATCTCCAACTTTGCCAACGCCATAAACGACAACGCCCCCAAGCTGCTGAAATCGGCGGCAGAGCTGATTGCAAAGCTGGTGAAGGGCCTGATTGACAATATCCCGGTCATTATTCAGAACATTCCAGAGATTATAAAGGCCATTGTGGACACCATATTGGCGTTTAACTGGCTGAATCTGGGTGGAAAAATCATTGAATTCTTTGCCCAGGGAATTAAAGGCATGCTCTCTTCGATCGTCAATGTGGCAAAAGACATCATCAAGTCTATAACAGACGGCGGCGGGCTGAAAAACCTGCCCCAAATGGCCTTGCAATGGGGCAAGGATTTGATCAGCAACTTTGTCAGCGGAATTAAATCCACCGTTGGGAAAGTCGGAGATGCAGTTTTTGGCGTGGCGGATAAAATTGCCTCATTTCTGCATTTCTCTGAGCCTGATGAGGGTCCGCTGTCAAACTTCCACACTTATGGGCCGGACATGGTGGAGCTGTTTGCAAACGGCATTGAGAAATCAAAGGGTCTTGCGGCCAACGCGGCGCGGGATATGGCACAGGCGGTCTCCAATGCCGCTGCGATACCGGCAATGCAGATTCCCGCTATGAAGCGTATGGTTATCCCGGAAATCTCAAGCTTCAGCATTCCGGCCATTGCTCGGGGCGCGGTTGTTCCGGAAAATTCTCAGTTTTCGGCCACCGTGAATAGGCGGTCTGAC
>Ga0224748_10728_pt1 | contig 10589 bp, 9 predicted proteins | sample LIM_F_Water_Neg_FD_182074 | JGI IMG/M metagenome (GOLD analysis project Ga0224748, IMG submission 182074) | Enriched cells from gastrointestinal tract of the lab mouse from Pacific Northwest National Laboratory (PNNL), Richland, Washington... | ecosystem: Host-associated > Mammals > Digestive...
CATTCTGACTCACCGGACATATCGGCACGGAAACCGGGCCTTATGGATCCTCGTTGCGATAATAGGAATGCAGTTTATCGGTCCGATCCTTTATTTTCTGCTGGGAAAGGAGGAAAACTGATATGGAGATGCTCACCCTCTCCCATGTAGCAAAACATTTTGGAGAAAAGCAAGTACTTCTCGATGTCAGCTTCTCGGTTCCGGAACATACGGTGTTTGGATTCGTCGGTCAAAACGGCGCAGGAAAGACTACCGCCATGAAGATGATCTTGGGTCTTCTCACAGTAAGCAGCGGAGATATTACGGTTAACGGAATACCTGTTCGTTATGGAAATACTCCGACAAACCGCTTCGTCGGATATCTCCCCGACGTGCCGGAATTCTATCCGTATATGACTCCGACGGAATACTTACGCTTCTGCGGGGAAATATCCGGTATGAAATCTAAAGAAATCAAAAGCCGCAGCGATGAGCTCCTGCGTCTGGTAGGACTTGAACAGGAGAATCACCGGATCAAGGGATTCTCCCGGGGAATGAAGCAGCGCCTTGGGATCGCCCAAGCCTTATTGAACCGTCCCAAACTGCTGATCTGCGACGAGCCGACCTCTGCCCTTGATCCGGCAGGCAGGAAAGAATTGCTGGATATTCTGACAGCGGCAAAATCTGAAACCACTGTGCTTTTTTCCACCCATATTCTCTCGGATGTCGAACACATCTGCGATGAGATAGCTTTTCTTCATGAGGGAAGGATCGCTCTCAAGGGTTCTTTGGAAGAGATTCGGAAGATACGGAAAGATTCAGCGATAACCGTGGAAACAGAATATTCGAGAGATGCGCAGGCTCTGCGGCAGACATTTCCTTTTCTCAAAATGACCGATAAAAACAAACTCTTCCTTGAAGATACAAAACAACTTCCAAAACTCCTACACTGTATTGCAGACAGAAATTATCCTATCGTGCGCATCGAACGCCAGGAGGCTGCCCTGGAAGATCTGTTTATGGAGGTAATCAGAAAATGAAAGCTTTTCTAAAAAAAGAATGGATGGAATGGATACGAACCGGGCGGGCTCTGATTCTGGTGTTAGTCTTTACAATATTGGGGATTATGAACCCTGCATTTGCCAAATTGACTCCCTGGCTGATGGAGATGATGTCCGACTCCTTGTCAGAAGCCGGATTCATAACTACGGCCGTCCAGATAGACGCCATGACCTCCTGGACACAATTTTATAAAAATATCCCCGCAGGATTAATCGTCTTTCTCTTACTTAACAGCAGCAGCTTTACCGCAGAATATGAAAAAGGAACGCTGATTCCAGCGATAACCAGAGGACTGCCGCGCCGGAAAATCCTGGCGGCCAAATCCATACTTCTATTTGGCTCCTGGACTTTGCTGTATGCTCTCTGCTTTGGGATCACTTACGGATATAACGCATATTTCTGGGATAATACGATAGCCGGAAATCTGTACTTTGCCGCTGCCTGCACCTGGCTGTTCGGTATGTGGACAACCGCGCTTCTTATATTATTTTCATCCATATCGAAAAGCGGTACTCAGGTACTCCTGGGAACCGGCGGCGCGGCTATGGGATCCTATCTCCTAAGCCTGTTCCCGAAACTTAATACATTTCTCCCGGCAAAGCTTATGGAAGGAATGAAACTTCTGCAAAAGACCGGCAGCCCGGAAGATTATTTGACAGGTGCAGCAGTATCCGGAATCACGATCCTGTTATTTATGGCGCTGTCCATTGTTTTTCTTGACAAAAGACAGTGCTGAAATATACAAATAAATTAAAATAAAAAAAATGAAAAAAAGTGTTGCAAATTGATTAGAACTATGGTAGTATAAATCTCGGTCACAACGAAACAGATTTGTGTACCATAGGATGGCTCCGTGGTCAAGCGGTTAAGACATCGCCCTTTCACGGCGGTAACACGGGTTCGATTCCCGTCGGAGTCATTTAGCAGGGCTTAGTCCAATTTATATATTGAGATTAAGCTTTTTTTATTTCCGAAGTTAAGAAATCAGAGATAACCTAAATTCATATGAATAGACCATACAAAAAAAGTAAGCCGAAGTGTAAATAAGTACTTGACTTTTGGCCAAGTAACAGTTATACTAACTACCAGTGTGAATGTGAATTAAAACTGTTTGGTACATTCATTATGTGTGCCGATGTGGCTCAATTGGCAGAGCAGCTGATTTGTAATCAGCAGGTTATCGGTTCGAGTCCGATCATCGGCTTTAGTCCTTCTTTAAGGGACTTAAGTAATTTGGACCTTTAGCTCAGTTGGTTAGAGCAATCGGCTCATAACCGATCGGTCCTGGGTTCGAGTCCCCGAAGGTCCATTTACATCTTGCGGCACATAAGCGTCTAAAAAACAGACGCTAAGTGCTCATAACGCTCACCTGGTAAGCTCGAGAGTACCTCGCTAACGGCGGTGAGATGTATCGCACGTAAGCGTCTAAAAGACAGACGCTAAGTGCTCATAACGAGGCCCAGTGGCTCAGTTGGTTAGAGCGCCGCCCTGTCACGGCGGAGGTCGAGAGTTCGAGTCTCTTCTGGGTCGTTAGCTTAAGCTATTGCCGAGATATTTTCGTGGCTGGTGTAAGCTGATGATTGCTGATACGGCAAGATATTTTCAAGCTTATCGGCATGGTTGTTATCTTATGGGATCTTAGCTCAGCTGGGAGAGCATCTGCCTTACAAGCAGAGGGTCATAGGTTCGAGCCCTATAGGTCCCATTTATGGTGTAATATGCATCATAAGGAATGCCGCAGTGGCGGAACTGGCAGACGCACAGGACTTAAAATCCTGCGGGACTTATACTCCCGTACCGGTTCGATTCCGGTCTGCGGCATTGGTTACAAAAGGGGAAGTCGGATAATGCCGATTTCCTCTTTTGATTTTGAAGAAAAAGCATGAGATTTTTTCTTTAATTCTTTCCAACGCCCATTGATCTTTATCATTTTATTTTTGTCTGCGTCCTTTTGGGGATTATGTTTCAACAAATCTAATGAGAAACTGTTATCGATTTCAATTATGCTGTTTTTTTCTTTTTATAGGGATAATTACGCCCCGTTGCTGATTATTGAATATAAATCTCTGAAACAGTATTTTCCACACCATTGATCTGCAATCTGACATGGAGTTTTCCGGTCTCAAAATCACTCAAAGGATATTCCAGCGGTTCGGAAAGATCTGTGACGTCAACAGATTTTACCATATCTTTCTGAACCAGCCACAAGACAAGCGCTGCGCCGTCTGGTACTGTACCACAGGAAATGTCGGCGTAAAGCATCTGGCTGTCTGCGTCCGTAATCTTCATATTCTGCTCTTTCACAAATCCTTCACTGGCGCTTCTGAAATCAAGCCTCCAGACATCATCCTGATAAGTGTTAACATTCATATTGATCGCTCCTAAGTTCCATACCCGTTTGTCAGAAGCAATATCAGTGTTAATCCCTTTCCCGGCGGCCGCACTGGCAATGAAGCCTGTCAGAAATACCAGCATAAGCGCCAGACTTATAATCCCTGCAATAATAAGTTTTAAATGATGCGTCCCTTGTTTTTCCATAGTACGATTATCCTCCTTTTTAATACGTATTCCACATTCTTCACAATAGTTTGCTCTTAATGAAATCGGATGTCCGCAGGCCGGACATATTGTTTTGAGTTCCGGACGGCGCAGAAAGTAGATCAGCAATCCAATAAAGGGCGTAGAGATAAAAACCACAATCGCCCATAGTACCGGATCGTCGCCCCGCCTGTTACAGTCATGATATACCCATGATGCAAAAAACGCAGAGGTACACAGCGCAAAAAGAATGAAACAGAGAATCAGCACGGGGAGCAGTATGGAAAGACCGCTGAAACCATCGCTTTTCAGAAAATAGAATCCAAAACGCAACAATATGAACAATAAGATTACCAAGATACCAATATAAAGCGGAAAGCCGTTCTTTTTTGCTGTATTCATGCCAATACACCTCTTTTCTCGATGCGGATCGTAATGTCCTCTTTTATATTTGCTCTTTTTATGCCCACGAAAGTAAGCACGATACCGGCCACATCAACATAAAAGCAGATACCGGCGGCAAAATAAGATAAATAAATATTTTCAATCATTATCAAAGCAAAAACAGCCAGTAAAGAAAATGTTATCAGGTTCAAAACCATGGGCAAATACCAAAGTGATAATTTATGCGCGGCAGACTGTTTTCGCAGGACGGCTTCTTTTTGGTACAGAGTCGTTTTGAGTTTATTATTCAATTCCGGGGTCGGAACATCCGTCATTTTCATAGAAGCCCGGATAACTTCTTCTATGTCCGTATTAGAACGATCATATCTCATAACCAGCATCCTCCAATCTTTTTTTAATTAAGCTTCTTCCCTTGAACAATCGACTTTTCACGGTGCCAGGCGGTTTCTTTATAATAGATGCGATCTGTGCTATGGAACACTCGGAAAGGTAGAATAATATCAGTGGTACTTGAAATTTTTCCGGGAGTGTTTGAATGATCTGGCGGATTTCCGTGATCAATTCTTTTTGAAGATAATTTTCCTCAACGCTTTCCTCAGAATATAGTGTGAGTTCCGTCTTATCATCGAAATTGCCGCAAGGAGCAATCGTGTTTCGGCGCGTCTGTTTCCTCTTTCCGCTTTTCCAGAGATTATGGGCAAATGAGAAAAACAGCGCTTTCGGGTTTTTCTCCCAGTCAAGCGTCCATTCTGTTTCTAACGCTTTCAGGAAAGTTTGCTGATATAGATCCTCAGCGTCCGCCTTGTCCGCACAGAGTTTCAGGCAAAATCTATATATATCCGTACCGAATGCATCAATACATTTATCTATTTCTTTTGCATCCAATGTTTCACCTCCTCTGCCTGTTCACCTTATATCCGTCATGACTTTGTATACGGTTCACTTTTTTGAAAAATAAAAAAAGGGAAAAGCCGGTTGTCATTTGCTGTCGCCAGATAAGGATACTTTTATGTAGGATGCGGTGCATCCTCCTTTGAGGGGCTGCGCCGCATCCGTTTGTTACGCAACAAATTTGAAGTCCTGCGGGTTGTTCTGTATTTCTTCCATCGTGGCAAGGATTTCTTTTTCGGTGGGAATATCTATCATACCAACCGCCGTAAAATAAATATCTACCTTCACATGGCTGTGACCGCTGGATTTGTCGCTGTTGTGGACTTCAATACGCTCAATCAGCGAATTGACGAGCGTAGGGGTAAGTTCTTTCATGTCGGTCATTTCCCGCAAAGTGCGTAAGACAAGCCTTAAATCCATTACCCGCTGTTCGGCGTTCTGCAAGGTCTGGCGGTTTTCTTCCACTTCCTGCGTTAATGTTTTCTGCTCCTTTTCGTAGTTCTGAAGCATTTTCGCAAACCGTTCGTCGGAGAGGATGCCGCCTGCGTTCTGCTCAAATACCTTTTCAATCAGCCTGTCGATTTCAGCTATCCGCTTTGTGCCGTTCTCAACCGCCTGTTGAAGCTGTTGGTATTCCTTCTGCCGCATGGCGTTGTTTTTCTTTGCCAGCAGATACAGGAATACTGGCTCATAGCAGCGTACAAAATCGGATAAGTCGCTGACGGCTTCCAGCACGAGCCTTTCAAGGACAATATCACGGATATAGTGCATGGCGCATTTTCCTCTGCCGGATTTATATTGGGAACAGCGGAAATGCTCCTGTTTCCGTTTCATGCTCTTGGCGGCTACAAAGTGCATTTTCGATTTGCAGTCGTAGCAGTAGAGCAGTCCCGAAAAAAGGCTCGTCCTGCCAGTTTTCGTCGGTCTGCGCTTGTGTTTGCGGAGTTCCTGTACCCTCAGCCATTGTTCCTCGGGGATGATGGCTTCCTGCATGTCGGGGATGATTTGGTAATCTTCCTCGCTGTGCTGGATTCTTTTATGAACCTTATAGCTTACCGTTGTGCTTTTGAAATTGACGGCGCAGCCGGTGTACTGCCTGTTCTCAAGGATATAGCCAACGGTCGCCTGTTCCCACCCGCAAGGGTTTTTGGGGACTTTCTGCGCATGTTTCCTGCCGATGGATTCAAAATAGGCGGCGGGGGTAAGAATCTGCTCTTCCTCAAGCTGTTTTGCAATCTGCATCGGCCCTTTTCCCGCAAGGCACAGGGCAAAAATCTTCCTTACGGCTTGTGCCGCCGGTTCGTCGATTACCCATTGTTTCGGATTATCTTCCGATTTCTTGTACCCATATGGCACGATAGAAGCGATACGCTCGCCGTGTTCTGCTTTGGACTGCCACACTGCACGGATTTTCTTAGAGGTCTGCGCCGCATACCATTCGTTGAAAATATTGTGGAAGGGCATCATCTCCACGCCGTCGCCGGTCAAAGTGTCCACATGCTCTTGTATGGCGATAAAGCGGATACCGAGGGACGGATACACCACCTGCGTAAGCCTGCCCATTTCCACCTGTTCGCGCCCGAAGCGTGAGAGGTCTTTGACGATAATCGTGCCGATTTCACCGTTTTCCACCATACGTTCCATACGCATAAAATTCGGTCTTTGGAAGGTCGTACCCGACACGCCGTCATCTACAAAAAACATTGTGTTTGCAAAGCCTTCTTTGCGGGCGTAATCCTGTAAAATCTGCTTTTGGATCGTTATGGAATTGGATTCCTCATCTTTATTATCGTCGTCAACCGACAGCCTACAGTACAATGCCGTGATTTTTTCTTCTGTCTGCCCGTTTGTTTTCGTTGCTGTTGCCATAATTTTTTGCTCCTTTCCGACAACTGGGCATAGCAAAGGCAAGATTATCTTACTATACCCAGTTATCTTTTTCCAATGTGCAATATTAAACCAGCTTTTCGGACAATATCAGTTCTTTAAACTGCTCCAATACGCTTTGTTTTCCTTTCTTGCTGAAATGGGTATTGACCTCGTAGGTTGTGCCGCCAATTTTAAGGGAAAACTCGTTTTCACCGCTGAAACGCACTAATTTTCTGCTTTCAATGCGGATATCGGGACTACGGGGCAGTATTTCCTGCGATAAATGGATTTTCTCATTTTCATCTATCGGCTCAGGCGGCAGCATATAGACTGCATTTGGATTGACTGTAAAGGTTTCTAATTTTTTCATAATGCTACCTTACCTTTCCTCACGGCTTCTGCGGCTTCGTTCCAGTTTTCGGTTGTACTCATAAAGCAGCTTCAGAATCGTGTCCGTCATCTGTTTTTGCGTAAAGTTTTTCGGGAAAAATCCCTTTAAATCCTGTACTTTAAAGCTGATACGTTCGGTCTGGTTGCCTTTTTCCTCCGACATGATTTCATAAATACCGTCCGAAGAAAGAGTATTCTGCTGAGCCTGTTTCTTCATACGGATACTCTGTGCGTGTGAGGGTGTGCAGTCGTTCAGGTTCATTGCGTCAAGCAGTATTTTCTGCTGTTCTTTGGAGAGGTAGGACAGTTCTACGGCGGGGCTGAGTGCGACAATGCCCTCGTCAACCTTATCAAGCAGTTCGGGGATAAGATAAGTCAGACGGATATAGCGGAACACTTGGTCACGGCTCTCATTCTGTAATTTTCCTATTTCGGCGGCGGTATCCGACTTTGTCGCAAGTTGCGACAAAGTTAAGTCCGTTCTCCTGCCCTGTGCTTTCATTGCATCCATTTTCATTTTGTAGGCAAAGGCTTTTTCGCTTGGGAGCAGCCTTTCACGGTGCAGGTTGCTGTCTACAACGGCAATCATCGCTTCGCTGCGGTCAAGGGGATAAATTAAGGCTGGAACTTCGGAAAGCCCTGCTTTGACAGCGGCGTGTAAACGCCTGTGTCCGCTTATCACTTCATATTCATCTGTGCTTTCAATCGCTCTTACAATCAGCGGGGAGATAATGCCTTGCTGCTTGATACTTTCGATAAGATTGCCCATATCTTCATCATCCAGTACCTTAAAGGGATGTCCCTCAAAAGTACGGAGTTTATCTACTTGGATATTTGCTGCCTTTTTCTTCGGCGGGTTCTTGGTTTTAATTTCTGTATTTGTCATCGTGCACGCCTTCTTTCCTTATTTTTAGTTATAACGGCGGTTTCCGCCTGCCGTTCGGCTTCAATTACTTCTTCCAGCTTCGGTATTTTTTCAAGGACAGCCTTTGCAAGGGACAATTCCGCCCGCAGAGGTTTTATATTGGCGGAGATTTCCCTTGCTTGTGCATTTAATTCCTCACTTTTCTTATGGCGGTTGCGGTTGTAAACGGACTGCCGTTCTTTTTCTAAATCGGAAATCTGCCTACACTTTTCTTCGATAAAAGAAACAAGCTCCTGCGGGGAATCAATGTTGTTCTCGCATAGGAGCTTGTATTCTTTCAGTGTTTTATCTAATTTTACAATTTCCTGACACATAGCGGGGGAGAGTGGGCGGGGAGTTTCGGGGGCGGTATTGTTTCTCGTAACCAGCCTGCAAAGTTCAATCACAAGGGCGAAAAGTATCTGTATGCCGTCCATGCGCTGTATTTTACGGTACTCGATTTCGAGCGTGAGGAGCGGTGTGTATTTCGGCTTATGGAATGGGATATAGCCGATATGCCGCTGGTTATCGAGCAGCCTTGCCCTGATTGCTTCGGGCGTGTATTCTTTTCCAAGCCGGTCTAAGCGGACTGCCCTCTGCCAGCCTGTCCCTTTTACGGAATAATGGGCGAAGTTTTCATTACGGCAGATTTCATAGCCCATATCCTTTAAACGGATTTCAAAGACTTTGAAATTTGCGGACTGGGCAAGGGCGGCGTCAATATCTGCTTTCAAAATCTCCCGATGTGACAGCCCTCCGTTTTGTTTCAGCCGGTATTCTTTTTTTCTTCCGCCGTAAAACTCTGTGTCTTTCAATATACTTTTCCCGTGTTCCAAACATACGGCGTCGGAGATTTCCCGCAGACGGCAGTGGTCGGAGATATGGTTTTCAAACTTCCTGCCCGTCTTAAAAGATACGGAGTTTACGACAAAATGATTATGGACATTATCTGTATTAAGGTGTGTGGTAACAACAATTTCATACCCGCTTCCCCACATCCGCCTTGCGGTTTCTAAACCGATTTTGTGCGCTTCTTCGGGTGTGGCTTCGCCAGTTTGAAAGCTCTGGTAGCCGTGGTACGCCACATTTCCGCCCGTTTTCCCAAAGCGTTTTTTCGTTGCCGCCATACGCTCATATGCCCGTTTGGCATTGCAGTTGATGCCGCTGACATACATACGCGCATCGGTCTTTTTGTCATTGGAAACATACCGCAGGGCGGCGTATAAATCGCTGTCCACATACTTTTTATCAATGGTTTTGTCAGGATTCTCCGCATAGCTAATCACTTCCTTCAGCCTGTCTTTGACAGGCCAGAAGCCGGTAGTCGCCATTTATACCACCAGCCTTTCACGCTTTGGCAGTATCAGTTCTTCGGTAATGCTGTCAATGAGTCCAATAATTTTTTCTTCCGTATCCGCTGTAATTTTGCCTTCGACAGCGATGCAGAGTTCGTCCAGCTTATCGTTAAAAGAGAAAAATGCTTCGGGGAGGACGGCTCTCGGCATATACCCCAAAGCCCGCTGTCGGAGATACTCTGATACGGAAAGCCCGCACTTTTTGGCGTTCTGCACTATGATATTTTTTTCTTTTTCACTCACACGGATAAATAAATTTTTGTTCCTGGCTTCGTTCATAACATCAATCCTTTCTTTGATTTCTTTAACGGGTTTTAGGGTGTCCCTAAAGTGAAATCGGAGCAGCCTTCCGATTTTGGTGGAAACTGTCAATACAGTTTCCCTGCTTGCTACGGTATGCGACACTCTTTCTGCCGCATATGGTCTGTTGTTTTCCGCCGGTCTGTCTGAATGTCGTTTTTCTGTCCCTGCCCCCATCTTAGGCGGCGTTGTTTCGCTCACTCTCCGAAAAAAGAGGTTGCCGCAAAATCATATCCCATTCAGCCGGTCGTTCAATTGTAACCGGCATTTGGGCAGCAAAAAAAGCCGGCACATCAATGTGTACCGACCAATACAAAAGGATAGACTTATCCCTTGCGGTTTTTGGTTTTACAATGATGTAACCGGCTTTGAGATTCAAAGTCGAAACTGTCTTTTACGCTTGACCTCCGCCGACAGTTCAAGGCGGCAATGGCAGCGGCGGCATTTCCTTTTCGCATACCGCAGGCGTGTACGGTGCAAAGCCGTACCCCCCCCCCAAAAAAAATTCTGTGAAGATATGTAATTGCTTGTGCTTCTTCTGAGAAGTATTTTATTATACTGGAGAAAACAAGTGTTTGTCAATACTTTCCGAAAAGATTTTGAATATTTTTTTCAGAAGGTGGGAATACTATTTAATTTCAAATAAAAATCATGTTCGTTTATCTTTGGATAAAAGAGCAGAGCCGACAGGCTGTGATTGCTCACAAGCCTGCCGACTCTGCGCATTATGTGTCTGGCTTTTTGGTGAAATATTGTTTGCCCGATAAATAGGAAATTATAGTAAATAACCTATAGCGATGAAAAGATAGCTATATAGGTATTTCCTGTTTAATCTTAGATACATTACACCGCTAAGAACAGAAAACATCATAGTAGAAATTCCGTTCCAAATTTCA
>Ga0224748_10730_pt1 | contig 10585 bp, 14 predicted proteins | sample LIM_F_Water_Neg_FD_182074 | JGI IMG/M metagenome (GOLD analysis project Ga0224748, IMG submission 182074) | Enriched cells from gastrointestinal tract of the lab mouse from Pacific Northwest National Laboratory (PNNL), Richland, Washington... | ecosystem: Host-associated > Mammals > Digestive...
CATCCATAGAAGAAGTATTTTCTAAATAGCCATAATCAACCTTATATATGAAATCAGGGAATTTAGGATGCGCCGTTCCTTTTGGTCTATCAATTATTATTTTGGATTGCCTTACCAATTCGTCTAATGTTCTCCAAAAATTAGTGTTATATGTTTCCATTTTTCCTCCAGTATTTATCTAATATTTACTTACTAATTTTCTTTCTTGCAATAATGCCATTGGAAATATCAATTTTTCTTATGCCATAGATGTAATTATTTAGTGTGTGATATTATAAATGTTGCCAAATCGTTGTCTGCTACTAAACAAATTTACTTGTAACCTTGATCTAATATGTTTACATAACTGATATACATGCAGCAAAAAACATTTCTTCTAATTCATGTTCAAGCTGTATCTTATAATCATCAATTATAACCATATTTGATGGGATGTCAACATGCCTAGCTAAATTGCCATTTTGAGTACATATCAAAACTGTTGCACTACATTTCTTTCTCTTTCCTGCATTTTTTAGCAATTCTACTGCCTCACTAAAACTTTCTGTTGCATTTTGAATTTTTACTGCCACAGGTGCATTTTTATAATATTTTTTGAGAAATCCATCAATTCCCTTATTTCTTTGCACCACATCACAATCCAATTCCTATTCCTTTTCTATTAACTAATTCAACCGCAACCATTGTCGTTCCGCTCCTGCAAAAAGGGTCAAGCACTGTATCGCCTACATCAATACTAATACGAACGATTCTTTCCAGTAATTCAATAGGCTTTTGCACAGATTATCCAACTTGTCCTTTAGCTTTAGGATTTAAAAATGGAATTTCCCAAACATCCAACATTGGTACCCCCTTTTTCTCCTTTGATAAAATAACTTCACCATTGTCATCATGCTTATAAATTGCTTTTCCTCTTTATTTTGAATTAGACCATCTCTTATAAGTCCATATGATTTCACTTCTAAAATTTTCTTCTCCAAAAATATCATCTAATATTATCCTCAAATAATGTGATGCCTTTTCGTCACAATACAAAAATATACTTCCTGTATCTTTTAAAACTCGTTTTAACTCATATACACGTATTTTCATATAATCCAAATACTCTTCTCGGCTATTCCAAACGTCTCCAAAAAATATCCAGCCCCTTGTGCATCTTTCAAAGATTACATTTTCTGTGTAAAAAAGGTGGACCTAAATAAATCATATCAACCGAATTACTACTTACTTGACTATGGTACCCGCACCCCATCTTTATAAACTGTTTGTTCTTTATAAATGAATTTTCAAACCTGGAAAGGACAAAATTCTGGATATAGATATATCCTACTGCATTTCTTTATCTGTAAAAGATGCAAGAACCATTTCGGAAATATTATCCGTTTCCTCTATTTTCCGCATGACAATCTCTATCTTTTTTATACTTCACCACCTGCCTTTGTTATAAATCCATATAAGAAAATTGCTTTTCTTCTACTCGATTTTAATTTCTTCCCCATCCTCTACAATCAGTCGGTTCTCCACATCAAACTGTTCTGCCAGTTCCCGGTCAAACTGCCTTCCGGTAGTATTTGTGGTCATATGATAGGGAATGTTATGTTTGGCACCTACAAGGTCAGCACACTCTGCCGCTTCTTCCAGCCCCATGTTATATACCCCGTCACAACAGAAAAAAGCATAATCAATTTCCATTTCATCCATAAGAGACATCTGTTCTGTCTTTGAAGTATCTCCTGTCACATAAACGGACTTACCGTTGGAAAACGTCAGCACATAGCCTACACAGTCATTCACGTCATGGAGAGAATTATATCCTGCTTCAACAGCTTCTACTGTAACAAAACCCAACTCAAAAGTCCGATGTATTCCGTCTTGTACTGCCTCTTTATATGTAATAATCTGACAGCCTTCATTCTGTTTTTCCACCTTATCCGTCTGGTTATGGTCAAAATGTGAATGTGTTACCAGTATCAAATCTGCTGGCAGTTCATAAGAGTCTCCCGCATATGGGTCTATATAAATCACTTTCCCTTCATCTGTAACAATGCGAATGCTTGCCTGTCCCTGATAAAGTAATGTTGCAGGTCCCGGTCCTTCTGCTTCTGTTTTTTCCATAAATATGCTTTCCTCCGTATGTTCCGGATTTTCCGTGAATGTATCCGGCTTCTGCCTGAACATATTGCCGCCTTCTTCCTGCTGCAGCTGCTCTGACCGGGAGCATCCACAGAGGAGAAGTAGTGCCAACAGCCCTGTACCGATCAATGCTTCCCTCCATCTTTTCATCCAACCAACTCCTTCTTTCTGCCATATGCAGACGGAATCAGCCGCCCACATGACTGCATCATTGCCAGTTCCCTTATGAACCTTTTTACATCAATCCTACCCGGACAGCAGGACGAACAGGCACCGCATTCAATACAATCCACCGGCTTTCCCGCAGACTGCATTTCATCTATTTTCTTCAAAATTTTTGTGTTTCCGTCCAGATAATCTTTATAAATTCTCAAACTTTCCATAATATCAATCTGTGCCGGACAGCTTTCGCTGCATTTGCCACATGCCATACATGGTACAGCCACACTTTTCCCATTGATAATGCTCTTATTCATTTCTTTCCACCATTTCTTTCCACAGCATCTGCATGTTTTCTTTGCATATCTTTATCCTGCATTTTTATATTACATGATGCTTAGTTCTTTCTTTGGTTCAATCCATTTTAGCAGGAAATTTTTACGCATCATAACCACCTTCCATTTCTATTCTGAACATATTGTATCTGGAAGAAGCTTAACCTTCCACTCCATCCTGACAGACTAAGCGGTTTATGCCACACCCTTTATAAAAGTGTGGCATAACAGAAACAGAGGCAGATACAAAATATCAGTATCCGCCCCCGCAACTGTAGATTCTACTCTGAATACAATGGAATCCTTGTACTTTACAGATTCCATTGTTATGAATAACTGTTATATCAGGCGGATAAATCTCCGCAACTATTACATCATAAATCTACGATTTATGATTGGCATTCGCCGCTCGCCGAATAAACAAGTTTATTCTTCTCGCTAACACTCATTACATCACAAACGCATGCTCCACAAGGAAATTCCATGCTTCTTCCACCTGTCCTGTAATATCCTCTCCATGAAAAGTAACTGTCTCTTTCGGAAATTCCTGTTTGATATCCGTTACGCCACCCGCAAGCAGCTTATTTGCCAGATAATTCATCTCCCCGGAAAACAACGGATTTTGCTGCACCATCGCAGAGTTATAAGTATCAAGGATTGCCGCCACAGAGATACCATGATAGGTTAAACTTTCATATTCCGAAAAATCTCCAGTGCCTTCCGGCCCTGTCGCTTTCTGTTCCTTTGCCATCTCCAACAGCATTTCCTTATCGTTTTCTCCAAGCGGCACGAAATCTTTCAGGTTATTTACATTGTCCTGCACCTGCTCCAGTGTGGACATACCAGAAAGGACTGCGATCACATTTTCCATGCTGCCTGCAAACCGCAGCGCCCATACTGCCGGTGACATTTCCGGTGCAATAGAGTGGAGTTTCTTTTCAGCCGCCTCCGGTATCTGCGCCAGAACGCCTCCTTTCACCGGCTCCATGATGACCACTTCTTTCCCATGCTTACGGATTACTTCATAACACCTTCTGGACGCGATAAAATAGCTTTCCCAGTCAAAATAATTGATGATGATCTGGACAAACTCTACTTCTGGATGCTCCGTCAGAATCTGGTCAAGTATCTCCGGCGAATCGTGGAAGGAAAATCCAATGTGTCTGATCTTCCCTTCTTCTTTCCATTTCTGTGCGTGTTCAAACAAATGGCAGTTCTTTACCACACCGCCTTTACCATCCAGTCCATTGTAAAACTTCGTGTTCAGGATATGGAGCAGGTAATAATCTATATAGTCCGTTCCCAGATTTTTAAGCTGCTGTGCAAATATATCCTCCACCTGTTCTTCTGTCTGTATGAGAAATGTGGGGAGCTTCGTGGCAATGGTAAACTTACTCCTCGGATACCGTTCCACTACGCTCTTTCTTAACGCATCCTCGCTTTTTCCATTGTGATAGGCATAACTTGTATCGAAATATGTGAATCCGTTCCCCAGGAACTCATCCACCATCTGGTTCAGCTGTTCCAGGTCAATATTCTCCTGCACCCCGTCAATGACCGGGAGCCTCATAAAGCCAAAGCCTAATTTCCCCTGTGCCATCTGTTCATCCTCCTTCTTTAATCCTCCGGTGCCCATGCAGTAAACTGTGTCTCCTGTTGTTTCAGCGGAACCGTAAAGAACCTCACATTCTTATCCACTGCCCTGATCTGCTCTATTTCCTCTTCCGTCAGTTCAAAATCAAAGATGTCAAAATTATCTTTGATATGCTGCGGATTGGTTGATTTCGGGAAGATGATCGTACCCTCCTGGATATGCCAGCGCAGGATGATCTGAACATTAGTCTTTCCATACTTTTCGGCCAGCTTTGCAAATATAGTTTCATTTATCAGATCTGCATCGCCATGCCCGATAGGATACCATGCCTCGATCACAGTTCCATAAGGAGCCAGCCTCTTTTTTAATTCGTCCTGCTGGAAATAGGGATGACACTCTACCTGCAGCACTGCGGGCTTGACCTCTGCTGCCTCGCAGACCTCCTCCAAACGTTCTGACTCAAAATTACTGAGTCCGATGGTTTTTACTTTTCCCTGTGCAACTGCCTTTTCCATATCCCGCCATGCGCCCATATAATCACCCACCTGCTGATGCAAAAGAAGCAGATCGATATAGCCGATATCCAGACGCTCCAGCATCTTGTCAATTCCCTCCATTGTCCTGCCTTCCCCATATTCACTGGGCCACAATTTGGAAGTCACCCAGACCTCTCCACGGGGGATACCACTTTCACGGACAGCCTCGCCCACACTGCGCTCATTCTGATATGCGTGGGCAGTATCAATATGACGATACCCCATCTTCAGGGCTTCCAGGCACGCATTCTTTGTTGCATCTCCTGCAGGCACCATATACACGCCCATACCAAACTGCGGGATTTTTGTTCCATTATTCAAAGTAATATAAGCCTGACTCATCTCTTTTTCCTCCGATCATTATTTGGTAATATTTTTACCTTGTAAGTATTATATTGAGATTGTTCCCCTTCCTCAACATCACTTCCGGAAAGGAAGGGGTTTATGCCACATACTCTGCAAAAATGTGGCACATCATCCTTCTCCTTAACGGTTCGGCGACAATATATCTCTTTTTTAAAACCATCATCTCATAGGAATCAATACCCGGCAAACCGTTCATTGCGGTCAAGTCCGGTCATCTGCTCCATTTCTTCATCCGTCAGTTCAAAGTCAAATATCTCAAAGTTCTCCTGAATATGATCCTCATTACTTGAACCAGGAATCGCTATATTCCCCGCCTGCAGATGCCAGCGCAGGATAATCTGTGCCGAAGTCTTACCGTGAGCCTGCGCTATCCCGGAAATCACTTCATCATGAAACAACGTCTGCGTGTTACCACGCCCGCCAAGGGGAAACCATGACTCCATAACCGTTCCATACTGCCGCAGGTGTTCCTTCATCTCCATGCTCTGATGGTAAGGATGGGTTTCGTTCTGGATCAGTGCAGGTGTGATGGATGTTGCGTTTACCAGCCGGTCAAAATCCTCCGGTGTATAATAATTGGAAAGGCCAATGGACCGGAGCTTCCCTTCGCTGACTGCCTGCTCCATTGCCTGGTATGCCTCCACATCATTGCTGGGCTGGGAATGATGTAAGATCATCAGGTCAATGTAATCCAGTCCAAGCCTTTCAAGAGAAGCATTGATCGCCTCCGCGCCGTTATCAAAATCATCCGTCCACATCTTAGTGGTGACAAAGATTTCCTCTCTTGTCACAATTCCTTCTTCAATCGCCCTCTGAATGCCGCGTCCCACATCTGCTTCATTTCCATAAATCCTGGCAGTATCGATCAGGCGGTATCCATCCCGCAGCGCCCAATATACAGAATTTTCTGCCTCGCTGCCGGACAGACGGAAAGTTCCGATTCCAAGAATCGGCATCTCGTAACCGCTGTTTAACAGAACCGTTCCATTTTCCAGGTCAAATTTCTGTTCCTTTCCTGTATCAGATGATCCCTGCGTCCCGCTGTCCGATTCCGGCATATCCCCGGCGCCGTCCGTACTTTCTTCTGTTGTTCCTGTCTGATCATGATCCTGTGTCTCACTCTCTGTATTCCCATCTGAACTCTTTGGCTGGCTTTCTCCCTGAATTTCGTCCACTATGCTTTCCTCTCCACGTTCCGGCTGATTTCCTGCCATACCGCAAACGCTCAGGGCAATGCATACCATAAGAGAAAGCAGTAATGCTGCTATTTGTTTGATTTTCATTCCAGATTATCCTCCTTTTTACCTGCGCCCCATACCCACAATATCCATGTGGGACAGCGCTTCCTCAATCTCCTGCATCTCTTCCTGTGACAGTTCCACATGGACTGCCTCAAAATTCTCCTTTACCCTCTCTTTTTTCGTTGTTCCCGGAATCGGAACTAGATAAGGTTTCTTTGTAATCTCCCATGTAAGAGCAATCTGTGCCGGGGTTGCCTGTTTCCTCTCCGCAAACGCTGTGATCAGTTCCATCAGGTCATGGTTTGCGTCAATTCCCTCTTTCTGAAACAGATTCATATTTGCCCGCCAGTCACCTTCCCGGTACTTTGTTCCGGCAGCATAGCTGTTGCTGAGATACCCTTTTGCAAGAGGGCAGGCCGACACATAGGTAATTCCAAGTTCTTCACAGAGCGGGAAATAAGTTCCCTCATCCTGCCTTGCCACAAAGGAATACATATTTTCAATTGCGGAAATGCTGCATACACTGTGCGCTCTTCGGATATATTCCTCCGGTGCAAAGGAAACGCCCCATGCCCGGACCTTCCCGGCTCTTATCAGCTCTGCCATTGTTTCCGCCACTTCTTCCGGCTCTGTTTTCGGATCAATGCGGTGCTGGTAGTATAGATCAATATAATCTGTTCCAAGCCTTGTTAGGGATGCGTCTACCTGCTTCCGTATAGAATCACGGCTGCTGTTCAAGGCATCCTCATTTCCTGTAAAGAAAGATTCATCCACAATCCCAAACTTTGTGGCGATCACCGCCTCTTTACGGAAAGGCGCAACTGCTTTGCCCAGATACCTTTCGTTTGCTTCTCCATATATTGGGGCAGTGTCGAAAAAAGTATATCCCACCTCATGGGCGTATCGCATAAGCGCTACCATATCCTCCTCTGCCTCCACCACCCCGTAGGCGTGAGTCTGTCCCATACAGCCGTATCCGATTGCTGTAATCTCGATCTCTGTCTGTCCAAGTCTTCTTGTTTTTTCCATTTTTATTCTCCTCATATTTTCATATTTTACATCTGCTCAGGCAGATGCAGGTTTATACAGGTATTCTGCGGTCTGCCAAAATCTGTTTCCGGTACAGCAATACAGCAAGGGAATCTCCCAGAAATTCCATAACCGGCGCTACCAGCATCAGCCCATACATGGGCCATAGAAAATCTGCAAACATCAGCGGCAGGTCAAAAATCCCTTTCCGGAAAAAGGACAGTATAAACGCCTGCTTTGCCCCGCCAATCCCCTGAAACACGGCAATCAGCATAAATACTAATTTCGGGATTGTCACCACTCCCCGCTGATAATTCCAGCGCAGCACTACCTGTGCCGCACTTTTCCCATATTTCTTTCCGATACCGGAAAGCATTTCATTGGTAAAAAGATTTTTCTGGCCTTCCGCAAAAGGTGCCCACGCCTCCGGCTGGATCTGATACTCTTCCATAAATGCAAATGCCGCTTTCTGCTGGAAAAACGGATGACACTCTACCTGATTGACTGCGGGAACTACCTTATTGTTCATCACCAGGTCAACCAGACGGCCACTGCCAAAATTGGATAATCCGATGGCCCGGATCTTTCCTGCCTCGTACAGTTCTTCCATAGCCCTCCATGCCCCATAGTAATCTCCAAACGGACGGTGAATCAGGTATAAGTCCAGATAATCCAGCCGCAGATTGGAAAGAGAGGTTTCAAATGCCTTTTTCGTCTTTTCATAGCCTGCGTCCTGAACCCACAGTTTTGTGGTGATGAACAGTTCTCCCTGGGAATCCCACTGCGTTTGATTGCACGCCCTACTGCTTCCTCATTCCCATATACGGCTGCCGTATCAATCAGACGATAGCCTGTCATCAGGGCATCATAAACTGCCTGCTCGATGTTGGGGTCAAAAGGTATTTTGCCCCCTTTGATACCGGATTGCTCCGCACTTTGTGCTCCCGCAATCCTCAAAAACATTCAAAATCCGTCCTGATCGGGCTACTTTTTCTGCTCTGTCAGACACATACCAATTTGAGACAAAATATTTTTTATTTTCTTCTTCGGTTCAGGCAGTTCATGCAAGCTGATACATAATGCCCTATTACTGCAAACAGGCACATCACCGAAAGATAATCCGCAAAAAACAGCGCCGCCGATTCCCCATAATCGAAAAATACAAATTGAACCTGTAAAAACATATAAGAAGCAAACTGCCTTTTTAGAAAGGCATAAACACCATAGGCGGCATAGATCCAAAACACAAACCGCAATATGTATTTGAAAGGAGCTTTTATCTGTTTTTGCATTCTCTTTGCAGCAAGCATCCGATTCCAGTAAATTCCAAGGTGGAAAGATACCAGTACAAATCCCCAATAGGATGAAGCCAGATGTGCAAGCCTTGCAAAAGCCATTCCCCCTTTTATATCCCAGGGTGCGTATCCTGACATGATCACACTGCTTACCGCCAGTAAGACCATCACGATCAGCAAGAGCATATTTACAGCTGTTCTTACTATACGGGGTGCCGTATAATGTCCTTTTATCATCGCCCGATACCAGCCTAAATTCAGCAGATGATGCGCAAAGAACAAAAGGAATATTGCCATGCCAAGCCACTCGTGTATTTTTCCGCTGATAAGGGAATAAGCCATCAGGCATGGCATCAGAAGAATCATTGCAAAGTCCACATAAATCCGTATCTTTTGCTTTATCCTCATTGTCTTTTATTCTCCATCCGCAGGATTATAAAATCCCAGACCTTCCAGCCAGCTTACTACATCATCTTCTGCACGATCCACATTAGAACCGCGTATTGCCAGGCCCTCCAGCAATTCCGCTTCCGGAACTAACTCTGCGATATCCCTCTCGCTACGTCCAAGGGCACTTCCCTCATGGGTACAGAAAGGAATGACCGTCTTCCCCGCAAAATCATAGGATTCTAAAAATGTGAACATTGCCATGGGCATTGTGCCCCACCAGTTGGGAAAACCGATAAATATGGTCTGATACCCGTCCATATTTTCTAATGCGGCGGCAAGCTGCGGCCTTTCGTCATTATCCTGCTCCTGCTTTGCCACCTGGATCAGATCATTATACTCGTCCGGATAAACCGTGACTGTTTCCACATGGAACAATTCTCCTCTGGTATGTTCGGCAATCTGACCCGCAATCGTCTCTGTGTTTCCTGTCTGTGAAAAATACGCCACTAAAATATTGTTCTGCTCTGCTGCCTCTGATGTTACGGCTTCTTCCGGATCTTCATCGCTGCTGTTTTGTCTCTCTGTCCTTTCCTCCTGTCCTGGAGCGCTGCTGTCTTCCTCTGTATTTTGTGCCGTGCTGTCTGGCTGCGGATTACTGCCACAGGCGGTCAATGCAAAAAGCAGCATACCTGCCATGATAAAAGAAAGTATTTTCTTCATATGATGCTTCCTCCTGTCTGTCGAATCGTATAGATACATTCTTTTTTCGGGGGATTTCCCAATCCACAAGACTATTATATTTTTTGCTGCCCTGACACTCAACACCACACCATTTCCGATTGCGGTTTATGCCACACATTCTGCAAAAATGTGGTCTAACTCACTGCTTTTCAGCATACCTTCTTTTCATTTTTAGCCAAAATGGTTGATTATCTCAAAAAATCCTTGATTTACAGTCATACACGCAGGATTTCAAAATATATTAAATGCTGATTAACAAAATACCCATTCCTATCCTTCCCCTCTCTTTAACAGGAAAATAATATAATCGTCAGAACGGAAGCGAAAGGAAAGGGCATACAAAGTTTCTTTTTCGCCATTTGTGAAAATGATATGAACTTTTCATCCCCACTTGACAACGGAAAAGCATAGTAGTAATATAAATACGTTTAATTAGAATTCTAATTAGAAACGGGACGGTGACATGATGGACGAAAAAAAGCTGATGGAAAAATATGACAAGTTAAACAGGAGGATGCTGAGATACTTTTCCGGTTTTTTTACAGGTACATCAATAACCAGTATTCAAGGACTTATCCTGCACTATATTATTGTCGAATCAGAAGCGAGGGATATCTTCCCGAAAGATATTGAAGAATTTTTGGAAATAAAGGGTTCTTCTGTCACAAGCCTTATCAGCAATCTGGAACGTAATGGCTATTTGCGCCGTGAAAGTTTAGATAGCGACAGGCGTTATAAAAAACTTGTCCTGACGGAACAGACACTT
>Ga0224748_10731_pt1 | contig 10585 bp, 9 predicted proteins | sample LIM_F_Water_Neg_FD_182074 | JGI IMG/M metagenome (GOLD analysis project Ga0224748, IMG submission 182074) | Enriched cells from gastrointestinal tract of the lab mouse from Pacific Northwest National Laboratory (PNNL), Richland, Washington... | ecosystem: Host-associated > Mammals > Digestive...
TCAATATAGCGATTGGTACCAATGGTCGGTTGTTCATGCCGCATGCGTTGTTTGACTTGTTTATCCAGATGACGGATGATTTTCTTTTTTTCTTCCATCTGTATATGCAAGTGATCAATATTATGTTGTATTTCGGTCTTGCGACTTTGTACGCCGGCGATCTGTTCATTTATCGCTGTAATTTGCGTATCCAATTCTTTGATTTTTTCATGTATATTGGATAAGTCTTCATTGAGTCCGTCACGCACGGATTTCAAATCTGCGACTTGCTGTTTCAAATCTGATGTTTGATTATTGTAATATGTTTTGAATTCACGACATTGTTTTGCTTCAGCTTCACCGGATTGTGCCATACTGCATTTTTCCAGCCATTCTTCTTCATTGCCTTCATAAGGATTTTTTGCATACATTGTATCCTAAGGTAAGAATACACATAGAAAAAACGCAAAGATCATGATCCCATATCGTTTCACTCTATCGCCTCGATTTGCTTCATTACATTTATAATGTTACCACAGTTATCTTCATTGTGCAATGTTTCCTATTCCTTGTAGAAATTACTACAAAAAAAGTGACTTTCGCCACTTTTTATTGATGAGACACCACACAGAACAAGAGAAGATTTTCTGCATCATTGTTTGCGATGGAATGCGAACTCTCTTTTGGACAATAATGACATTCTCCCGCATGTACAATTTCTACTTCATCATTCATTGTGCATGTCGCTGTTCCCTGTATCACATAGACCATCTCGCTGTTGGTCGTATGCGTATGCATGCCAATAGAAGTACCCTTCGCTAATTCCAAACGCATGATCTTTCCTAAATCATCACTTACCATACGTCCTTTTACAATGCCCTTTCCGCCTTTAAATTCTCTTAAAAGCTGTTCTTTTAATTCTTCAAATTTTATTTTCATATCATTGCCCTTTCATCTTATGAAAAAAGCCATTACTGGCTTTCATTCTTATGAATATCCGCGATAATCTTCTCAATCTTGTATCCCTGTTCCAAAGCATTGTCTTGCAAGAAAACCAACTGCGGTACTTTTCTGATAGAAAGTTTCGCCGCCAATTGGGTACGTAAGAATCCTTTGGATCGCTCCAACGCTTTCATACCAGCTTCTTTCCTTGCATTTTGTCCTAGAAAAGAAACATAAATCTTTGCTTGAGAAAGATCAGCGCTGACTTCCACATCAGTAATGGTTATGAATCCGATTTTTGGGTCCTTTAATTCAAACTGAATGATTTCAGATATTTCCTTTTGAATAATTCCGGCAATTTTGTCTTTCTTCAATTTCATACTTATCTCCTGACCTTATTCGGTTTCGATTTGTTGATCTTCGTATGCTTCAATGACATCATCCATTTTGATATCATTATAGTTTTCAATCGTCAAACCGCAGTCAAATCCACTTTGTACTTCTTTGACATCATTCTGAAAACGGCGCAGTGATCCTAATTTTCCACTGTAAATTACAACACCTTCACGAATCAGGCGAACGTTACATTCTTTTTTCAGACAACCATCGGTAACCATACAGCCTGCGATAGTGCCAATTTTTGAAACTTTAAACAATTGTCGCACCTCTGCCTGTCCAATGACGACTTCCTCATAAACCGGTGCCAACATGCCTTTCATCGCATTTTCCATTTCTTCCAATGCCTTATAAATAATATTATGCAGATGGATTTCAATACCTTCTTCTTCCGCTTTTTTGCGCACATTGGCATTTGGACGCACATTGAATCCGTAAATCATCGCATTGGATGCACTCGCCAGCATGATGTCAGATTCTGTTATGGCACCGGCAGAAGATCGAATCACATTGACTTTAACACCTTCAATGTCGATTTTCTCCATACTCGCCTTCACGGCTTCTGCACTTCCCTGTACATCCGCTTTGATAATAATGTTGATGGTCTGTAGATCCCCTTCTTCAATTTGACGTGCTAAATCATCCAAAGACATAGCACTGGTCGCATTACGTTCATGATCAATACGCTTTTGTAAACGCGTTTCGGCGATTTGACGCGCCTTTTTTTCACTGTCGAATGCTTTAAAAATATCTCCGGCAATCGGTACATCGTTTAATCCGATGATTTCTACTGGTGTTGATGGAAGCGCTTGTTTTATTTCACGTCCCAAATCATCTACCATTTTGCGCACACGCCCAAAAGCAGTGCCAACGACAAGTGAATCGCCAAAATGCAACGTACCACTTTGAATCAATAACGTCGCAACCGGACCTCTGCCTTTATCCAATTTCGCTTCAATAACGGTTCCAACGGCCAGTCGATTGGGATTTGCTTTAAAGTCTTCTACTTCAGAAAGCACAAGAATGGTTTCCAACAGTTCTTTGACACCTTCTCCGGTTTTTGCCGAAATTTTATTGAAGATGGTGGTGCCTCCCCATTCTTCCGGCATCAGACCCAGTTCCGCCATTTCAGACATGATACGATCAGGATTCACACCCGGTTTATCCATCTTATTTACGGCCACAATAACAGGAACACCGGCAGCCTTTGCATGATCCACGGCTTCTTTGGTCTGTGGCATCACACCATCATCTGCCGCAACAACGATAATAACAATATCTGTTACTTTCGCACCACGGGCACGCATAGCAGTAAATGCTTCATGTCCGGGGGTATCCAAAAACGTCACTTTTTTTCCTTTGACATTTACTTGGTATGCGCCGATATGTTGAGTGATTCCACCAAATTCACCTTCTGTGACATGAGTTTTTCGAATCGTATCCAATAAAGTCGTTTTACCATGATCGACATGTCCCATGATCGTAACCACTGGTGGACGCGAAATCTTATCTTCATCCACATCTTCCATGTTCATCTGTTCCTCGAAATCACTTTCTTCAATAATGATTTCTTTATGTGTTTCTACATTGAATTCCATACAGACAAGTTCAATATTTTCCTCATCCAATGTGGAATTGATCGTTACCATTGTTCCCATCATAAACAACAGTTTAATGATTTCACTTGCATTGCGGTTTAGCTGATCTGCCAACTCACCAACGCTCATAGGTCCACTGTAGGTCAATTCCTTTACTTCTTCGCGTTTTTTCTGCATTGATGGCGCTGCCCCTTTGCGGTTGTTGGCTTTTTTGTTTTTGTTGTTTCCTTTTCTTTGTGGTTGTCTTGCCATAATATCACCTAACCTTTCAAGCAAGCATGAAGTTTATTAGCGAATCCTTCATCTTGGATCGCTATGGATTTTCGATTCCATGTACCGATTGCTTCATTTAATTCTGTTTCACTCATAAATACATAAGGAATGTCATAGTATGCACATTTATCCAAAAGTTTCTTTTTTGCATTTTCACCGCATTCATTTGTGATAATCACCAGTTTTGCACTTTTCCGCTGAATGCTCTTGATGACTTCATCACCCGTAACGCATTTTCTGGATCGCATTGCCAATCCCAAAAGACCGCTTGTTTTACTCATCTTGAAACATTGCGATCAACTGTTCATAAACTGCTTCCGGAATTTCACATTCCAAAGCTCTGGACAGCGCTTTCTTCTTTTTGGCAATCGTCACTGCTTCTTGACTGCGCTTTAAATACGCACCGCGTCCGTTTTGACGTCCGCTCTCATCCACAATGATTTCTCCCTGCGGTGTTCTGACAATGCGAATCAATTCTTTTTTGGGGAGTCTTTCATCCGTTGCGATACATTTTCGCATCGGTATTTTTTTCATATGCATACCCCTCTCTCTAATTATTCATCGTAATACTGATCATATTCATCAAAGTCAATATCATCATTGATCCAATCGTTTTCTTCTTCCAATGCTTCCTGACGTGCAATTTCTTCCAATTCTTCTTCTGTGTAAATTGGTTTTAATTCATAATTTTTCTTGCTGAGATCGAATGTTGCCTTGCGTTTTGGTTCATCGTCATTACGTTTATATTTTGGCTTATAGGAATGTTGTTCTTCATTTTTCGGCGTCTTTGTATCAAGGATTTTTTCAAATTTGGATACATACTCTTGTTTTTCTTTGATATTGATGCCTTGTGCGCGCTGTTTTTCTTTTGCTAGTCTTGCGGCTTCCTCTAAATCGTTCAGCGGTTTTTTCTCTGTTTTTACCTCTTCCGATTCCAATTTTTCTTCTTTGATTGTTTTTTGCGATTCTACCATTTTTGTTTCTTCATGTGGCGCTTCTTCTTGCTCAAATACTTCATCCACATGCGTTACTTCAATCGCATCATCATATTCAAATTTCGGCGTTTCTAACGGTGCTTCTTCTTCTGCATCTTTTGCCTCAAACATCATTGCTTGCGCTTTTTCCTTTTCTTCTTCCTGTTTGCGCAAGAATTCCTCACGCTGCTGCTGAGCAATCGCTTTCCAGTCAATACCGGATTTGGTCAATTCACTTTCCGGTTTGATATCAATTTTTGATCCTGTAAGTTTTACAGCCAAGCGTGCATTTTTACCGCGTTTTCCAATAGCCAGTGATAACTGATTGTCATTTACAACGACCACAAGACCATTTTTACGATCCGGATTAGGAATAACAGCCAATACTTCCGCTGGCGATAATGCATTCTTGATGAGTTCAGTAACATCCTCGCTCCATTCGAAGATATCAATCTTTTCACCGCGCAGTTCGTTGATGACCACCTGTACACGTTGTCCGCGTGGTCCTATACATGCGCCGATTGGATCGACGTTTTCATTATGGGAATATACAGCCATTTTGGTACGCTCTCCTGCTTCACGAGCAATGGCTTTGATTTCAATAATGCCTTGATAAATTTCCGGTACTTCTTTTTCAAATAAACGTTTTACAAGTGTTGCGTCACCGCGTGAAACCAAAACTTGTGCACCCTTTGTCTCTTTGTTTACTTCCACAATGACTACACGAATATGTTGACCTTCATGATACGTTTCTTGCGGAATTTGTTGATTCTTTGGCATCAGCGCCAATGTCTTTCCGATATTAACAATGGCAAATTTCTCTTCTACAGTTTCCACTGTACCCAACACCATTTCTTCTACCTTATCACAGTATTCATCATAAACTGCTTGTTTTTCTGCCTCTCTTATTTTTTGCTTCATGACGTTTTTCGCTAAAACGACAGCAGCACGTCCCATATCGGCAATACTGACTTCATTTTCTACCAAATCATCCAACTGAAAATCCTGATTGATGGCTTTTGCGTCTTTTAAAGAGATTTCCAATTCATCGTCTTCTACGGTTTCTACAACTTTACGCTGTTGATATACTTTGATATCCCCACTTTTATCATTCACATCCACACGTACCATTGCATCTGCAATATCAATGTGCTTGCGATATGCTTTCGCCAGTGCTTCTTCCAGCGCTTCGACAACAATTTCTTTCGATAATTTGCGATCGCTTTCAATGGCCTGCATGGCGGCCATAAACTCTTTCAATTTCATTTTCCGTTTTTCCTTTCCTGTTAGATTTTCACTGCCAGTCTGATCAGGGCAATGTTTTCCTTGTCAACGTCTATTTTCCGTTTTACAGCTTTGTCCATGTATGTAAGTTTTAATACGGCTTCATGGACTTCTTCCAGCGTGCCATATATCTCGTTTCTGCCTGCTTTTGGGTTTAGAAATTTAATATATACATATTCACCCAATGCGTGTATAATATCCTCTTCACAGCGTAGTTCCCGCTCTGCGCCTGGTGAAGATATTTCTAAAAAATACTCATGTTGGATTACATTTTTTTCATCCAGCAATGCGGAAATTTTTTCACTGACCACAGCACAAGTATCAATGTCCATACTGCCATCTCTTCGCATAATCGCTATCTGTAAAATTTTCATTGACCCTGCCTGCCGCCATTTCATCTCATATAAAGCAAGATCCATGCTTTCCAGCACAGGTAAGATCCACGTTTGAATCATATTTGTATTTTCCACACGTCTACTCCTTTTTAAACATAATAATAGAGTGGGCATGACCCACTCCGCTTGAAGTTCATTAATAATATACCACGATTTCCCTTGAATTACAATATTTTTTTCAATTTTTCCATTCTATTCCTAACATCCCCATAATGGTTGTACTCAAAAGATTGAAAGTAAGAATGAGCAAAATGATAAAACCGATCCGCTTATTTTTTCGACTTCGCTGCATTTTGGTGCGAAACTCTTCAATGATACAACAAGCAGGCTCTCCGGGTACATAACAAATCTGATAGCTTTCTCCCAACGCATAAGTACCCTTACTTTTTTCTGCATATTTTGCTTCTATGCATACATCAATTCCTTCTGCATGAAATGTGATTGTCGGGTATTCATTGCGCCAGCGAAAAGACTGATTTCTACGATATACCGTAGTCACTGAACTAATCACACCGGTAGCGGTTGCGGTCATTTCGTGTGCACGATTTAATATTTTATTTAATCTGGAATAGCTAATAAAAACAATCACGGTACAAATTGCAAATGGCATTGCGATTATAATAAAAATTAAATAAAAGATAAAATCCACTCTCTGTTCCTCCTTGTAATAGTAAACGTATATTCTTCTAACTACATATAAAAAAAGGCTAAATAAGCCTTTTATGCGTTCTCTACAATTTTCTTGCCGTTGTAAACGCCGCATTCACACATTTTGTGTGGCATCTTGTATTCACCACAAGCCGGGCATTTTACCAAAGTAGGTGTAGCCAATTTATAGTGTGTTCTTCTTTTTGCTTTTCTTGTTTTTGAATTACGTCTTTGCTGTACTGCCATTGTTCGCACCTCCTGCTTTAATCTTCTGTTTTGAATTCCTTCAATTTTGCTAAACGAGGATCAATTTCATCCTTTTTGGATTTTTGATAGTCTTCTTCTTTCATGACCTCCCATCCCTTTCCACGTGGATACTGTACATTTTCTTTTACCACCTTCAAAGGGATTTCCATCAAGATCAGTTGAAAGATAACCGGCATGAGTTCAACAACATCGCCTTTGGAAATATGTACATCTTCATCAGTTAATTTTTCAAATGCAAATTCTTCCAAGGACTGTGTATGGAACGCATAGTCCACATCCTCATTTGTTACGGAACACGGTAAGATCATAACTCCGGCAATATCCAAATCCGCATATGCCCGATCTCTTTGTTCATCATATTGAATATGTCCTGAAACCGTAACATTCTGTAATCCTCTGATCTGGTTCATTTTTGAAAACGCTGCCTGATCAAATGTAATGCTTTCGTTAAATTGTATCATTCCATTTGGTGCATGCAAGAGTTCCATTTTGGACCATTTCAAAAGAATCACCTCTGTCTAATACGCATTTTATTATACGCTTATCCATGACAAACGTCAATATGAAGCATTACAATTATGCGTACTATATTATTAAACCATAAAAATCAAAGAAAGAAAAGTATTTTTTCTATCTTTTGAGGATTTTTGCTCAAGATCCGTTATAACGGCGAAAATGGACAAAGCATGATAATCCGGCAATACTCAGTATTACTGCGATTACATAATACATCATAACATCTGCATCTCCGGTATTGGGCGTACTTTCCTGTATAACACCAGAGGATGGCACTTTTTCTTTTACTGCCACAAATAATTTGATTTCATCAGTTTCAAATTCCATATAGCCATCTTTATTGAGCGCATCGATCACTTCATGATTGCCACTCTCATCAATCGCAACCAACTTTATCGTATCATCCATCTGTCGGACATGAAGTCGTACTGTTACACGCTCATTTAAATCATACGTTGCCTGATCTTTTTGTAAATCGAAATCAAACACTTCTTGAAGTTCATAAGAATACAAAAATTCTTCACTCACTTGCGATTTCACCATATCCACACTTGTTTCTTTCAACAATATGGATACATCGGAATCCTTGATGCCAAGGATACTGACCTTACCGCTGGCATCCGTTATCACATTTGCTTGATTCACCAAATCATTGGAAATGCGATTGATTTCTTTTTGAACGATTTTTGATATGTTTCCTGCGTTGTCAACAGCGTATGCATAAATCATGCCGGTGAACCCTTCTTCAGTTTCAATATCTTCATCCGCATCGATGCGCATCCAGCGAGGCGATGTAGAATCTTTTTCATACGAGCCACCATTTTCCACAATCTGATACTTAATTTCTCTCAATCCGCTATTGTTTCCTTGCGGTTCATCATGTGCATCAAAACTTATATTGTGCGCACTGGTTGTAAATAAGCCATACATCCTTTCATTGGAAATATGAATGGCATCGATTACGGGCGCTGTTTGATCAATATTGGTCACATTTACAGAATCATCCACACAATGATTCGCATAATCACAAGCTTTAATGTCATATGTTCCATTGCTTTTGACTTCAAACGCAAATGTTTCTTGATTGGCGCCATTCTCTTTAAAATCCTTGACAAGACGTTTTTCGTTATTATTGACAAGCAAACCGTCTTTTGTCGTTATTTCAAAATAACTGATGCCGGTATCGGTTGTCTTTCCATCATGTGCCTGTACGGTAATTTTACGGTTCTTCGACGTCCATTCCTCGTTGTTTTCATCGAGTTTTGATGATATCGTTGGTGCGTCTTTGTCATCAGACAACACCCAACAAGCCGGTGACTTGGATTTATTTCCGGCATGGTCTTTTACACTGATGCATACTTTTCCTTGAAAGTCTTTAGGGACAGTTATCGTATCGCCTTCTATAGCATTTGGATAACTTAAATTACTTGTGTCCTCTTTCATGGAAATGGTTGTATAAGCCTTTGTGCTTTCATCGATACCGGATGCATCATCAGTGAATGTAACTTTGATCTGTTTCGTATCCGCTGTCACAATCGCTTTTTCATCCGCTTGAATGACTGGCAAAGTCGTATCAATATTTTCAATCACAACCGTTTTTGTCTCACTTTTATTACCGGCTTGATCGATGGCTGTAATATGGTAAGTGCCTTTGTTTTTTGCGGTAAATGTAAACGTCGTATCTTTTACATTTTTATTCGTGTCATATTTCTTTGTATATGATTTTCCATTGCTTTCCACGATGGTGCCATCCTTGGTCGTTACTTCAATCGTATCCAATCCTTTTCCTTGATCCATAACATGTATGGAAATCACCGGCGCCTTATTTGTCCAATTACCGTCAAATCCCACGCCTTCGATTTTATCCATAACCGGAGCATCTGTATCCACTTCACTGATTGGCATTGTGATATCAAATGTTATCGTATCTTTGGTATTGTCAGATACATTGGAAATCACAATTCCTGAGTTGGTTCCATCACTATAATAAATCGTGCTGGCCAATGTATTGGGATGATAAGAGCTTACCTCGTCCAGTGATTTTCCAAGCGTATCTTTTCCTAACGACAAGGAAAGTGCAGCCTGATTTAAGTTTAAGTCAGAATTACTGCCAAAACTGCTTGGGTTGATTTCCTTTGCATTGGGACGAAACAAATATACTTCATCCGGTGGTCCAAACATATTGCCGCAATATGTCTGTTTACCGCCATTTACCGCTGTACAGTAATCATTGATTTTAGCAATATCTGTTTTGGTATTGGCGGCCGTATTGATACGATATACAAGCAATCCACTTTGTGGAATGCCGGTATCCCATCGCTCTTGTTTGCGATATTCCACCATAAAGTATTCATCTTGCGCAAGTGGATTGAGGGACTGATCAACTTTGATGATAGCCGCCATCTGCGAAGAACCACCGTTTCGATAATCCACTTTTTGCAAGGTTACTTTTTGTGATCCTGTGATAACCTGTGGTTCTGCCAATGCATCTTTCCAAGGCGCATATGTCAAATTTGTATAATACATAGGATATTGCGGCTTGTTTCCGACTGTATAATCCATGACTTCCCATCTACCCAGCGGATCGCCTTTACGCTCACTCATGGTCAAGGAAACAAATTCATTGGTTTTCGGGTCATATTTGTAATTGTGATACAGATCCGGATAGCCGTAGATATGCATAAATTCATGTGCAACGACCCCCAAATCATTCTGATGCTCATTGAAGATACCTGCACTATGGGTAAATCCATCACCACCTAAAACGACATTATAGTCCTTTACTTTCAATGTCCCATCCGCACAAGTCACTTCAGGATAATTTCCTTTGATGCCGGTCGGATTGAGCGCATATTGATGCGGCCAGATTAAATTGTGCGCATTGTCTTTGTCTCCGCGAATAACAAATGTTACATTATCCAAAAAACCATCCGCGTTTGTATCAAGTTCTGCACAAGTTCGATTTAACAAAGCTCCGTCCGTTTCAAATTGATCCAGTATCTCTCTTAACAATTCCTGTTCGAGTTCGGATTCGCTTTTATTGTCGGTGGCGGTTAAATAATACTCTTTTGACTGTGATGGCACATAGCCATCCTTCCCTTGCGCACCATAAAAATAAGATGATACAATCAACGTATTTGCGGAAATATCCGCTATGTATTGCTTGAGTGATTCATTTCCTTCATTGAATGCCGCATTGGCTCTGTTTAACTTTTCTTCGTTTAACCATGTACCGGTATCTTGTGCACCTTTTAAATTCACCAAAATCAGTTGATTTTGCACATTACCATATGGATATGGTTTGGAGCCATCT
>Ga0224748_10732_pt1 | contig 10581 bp, 7 predicted proteins | sample LIM_F_Water_Neg_FD_182074 | JGI IMG/M metagenome (GOLD analysis project Ga0224748, IMG submission 182074) | Enriched cells from gastrointestinal tract of the lab mouse from Pacific Northwest National Laboratory (PNNL), Richland, Washington... | ecosystem: Host-associated > Mammals > Digestive...
CTCATACCTTTTTTCTTAGAATCCACTAAAAGACCCCCTTTACTTGTCAATTGACTGCATTTTGAGACGCAAAAAGGGGAACCGCCAGGGCGGTCCCCCCGCATAGTAGCTTGACTTATCTGTTCAGTTTCCTTACAGATACAGCCTGACTTATGATTTATTGATAGTAGAATTCAGCGTCTGCCTGTGCCTGCTCTAAGATGGCGTCCTTCTCTCCTGCACCGGACATGATATCCTGGATTGCGGTAGAGATAACTTCACGTACATCATAGTAGTAAGCGCTTGTATTGTTGGAAGGTGTCTTCTCTGCGAATTCTACGACCGTTGCGAAGATCGGCTGATCACTCCAAAATTCCTGCGGAGCCTGATAAGCTTCGGAATCGCCTGCCGGTCCCCATGTACTGATCGCGCCTGTGGTCGGAAGGATGTTCTCATACAGTGTTACGCTTCCTGCGAATGTCTTTGCCATGAAATCAAACGCAAGGTCTGTATTCTGGCAGTTGGAGCTGATATACCAGGATGATCCGCCGTTGTTGGAGTAGTTTGTAGCTCCTTCTGTTTTTACAAGCTTCGGCAGATTGGTGATTGCCCAGTTACCAGAAGTATCTTCCATACCCATAACGGTTGCCATGATCCAGTTACCGTTGATGGTTCCTGCACACTGCTCATTTGTGATAGAGGATACATACTCATCCCACTCATTTACTTCGTAGAAGATGCCTTCTTTTACCATCTTCTGATAAAGGTCGATACATTCATTCAGTGCATCGTTGCCAACCAGGTTCGGAGTTCCGTCTTCGTTGAACAGAGACGCGCCTGCTGACTGAAGCATCATCATGATGATATCCTGGCTGTTAGCCTGTCCGGAGAGCATATATTTTCCGGTCTTTTCCTTTACAGCCTTACCGATCTCGATGAACTTATCCCAGTCGATATCTGTCAGATCGTCAATCGTGTATCCTGCTTCATCAAGGATGTCTGTACGATAGCAGGAGATTGCAGCGCCGTTGTCAAACGGAACGCCGTAGTTCTTGCCGTCTACGATTGAATATGCAAGCTTACCTTCTGCAAACTCGGAAAAGTCGATTCCGCTGTCTGTCAGATCTGTAAATGCTTCCGGATAGAAGGATACAAACTTCTGGAAAGAGTTATCCTGCATCAGGATGATATCTGCCATCGTGCCGAAGTCGCCGGACTCTGCACATGTCTGAAGCTTGGTCTCGCAGTCATCGGACAGAGTCTCGATCACCTCAAGTTCAAACTCGCTGTCAACTTCTGCCTTGTATACCTCTGCTGCTTCCTTAATTGCAGGGATGTTGAATGCCGGATCCCAGGTCCATACAGTCAGCTTATGTCCGCCTTCGGAGCTTCCGCCTTCGTCGGACTCTGCGCTGGTATCGGAACCGCTGCTGTTGCTGTTGCTGTCGCCGCCGCTGCTGTCACCGCCGCCGCCTCCGCATGCTGCCAAGGAGATCACCATAACACCTGCAAGCAATACTGAAAGTAGTTTTTTCTTCATATACATTATCCTCCTTTTTTCACCGCAAAAAAGCATTCGCTTTTTGTTTGGTTTGTTTATGATAAGATTTTACCAAATGCATTTTTCTCATTGTTTGCAAATCCGCCCTAAAACTTTGCATTTTCGACTACTTTTGTAATTTATGCACTATTGAGAAATTTGTCAAAAGGCTTTTTTGTGTAAAATCACAACACGAATACATTTTGAAAGTAGATTCAGCACATAAAATATAGCTTATTCCGCAAAAAAGGGGACGTTTCCTGCGTATTGAGAAACCAATATTTCAAATAAATATGTAATATCCACAAGAAAAACGCATAAAAATACAACAGATCTCTGCTACACCAGGAACACCCTTTCCGGATACAGCCTTTTCAGTGTCTGGAGCATCTCCTCGTCCAGATCCAGAAGAAGCTTGATCTTCGTCCGGTTTTCCATGATGATCATGGTATAATAGGGCGTATCTTCCTCATAAGAGGTGTAGTCATACTTGGGCAGCTTCACCCCGCCCGCGTCTTTTCGGTATTTTGCCACAGCCTGGTGGCGGTTCGGGGCGGTCGCCTCCATCTCCGACAGCTCCAGTATATGGGCAGTCTTTCGGTAGCGCTTTCCCAGAATGACGTCAATGGTAAGCCTGCGGCCTTCCAGCCGGTACTCATATTCCTTCTGGCTGAACACATCGTATCCGAAATACAGCACCACCAGGAGAAAGCCCGGCAGCATGAAGCCCTGGGAGATGGTAACCCCCAGCAGCAGGATAATCACCGCAAAAATAATCATCAGTTTCCGCAGGAATCCCGCCATGGCTTTCGGTTTTCTCTTCACCTGCTTAACAATCGCATATTCAAACATGTCCTTTCATTCCTCTCTGTTGTTTTTTTCGGCTCAGCCCCGCCCGGCACGGGCCGTCACGCCTTTTTTCCGCTTTCCGTCTTTCTGTACCGGGTGGGTGTCTGCCCTTTGCATTTTTTAAATGCTTTAGAAAAATAAAGATTGTCCTCATACCCCACGGAATGGGCGATGGCCGTGATCGGCATGTCCGTCTCCCGCAGCAGCCTGCATGCCTGCCGAATCCGGTATTCCTCCACATAATCCTTGGGGGACATCTTCAGAATCTTCTGGAACATCCGGTAGAGATAGCTGCGGCAGACCCCGGTATATCCCGCGATATCCTCAATCGTAATGGGATAGGAATAATGCTCCTCAATGTAGCGGATCGCCTGCTCCACCCGCCCCGTCTGCAGGTTCTTCTGCTTCGCCTCCGCCGAGGAATTTTCCATCAGCATGGCGATCATGGAATACAGCGCGCCGGTCATGGACACCGCGCCGCAAAATGTATTTCCCTTCGCCTCATACACCTGCTGTATCCTCCGTTCAATCTCGCCGCTGATCTCCGCCTGCTCCAGCACAGGGGACTCCTCCGAAAAATCCGTATGGTTCAGAAGGTAAAACGCGTCGGTTCCGGCAAATCCCACCCAGGTATAGACCCAGGGTTCCTCCTCGTCGGCCCGGTAACATGCTTCCATATTCGGATAGATCAGGAAGGTGTCTCCCTTCTTTAAGTGATAGGTCTTTCCCCGTATCTCAAAATGCCCTTTCCCGCTCAGCACATGGTGGAGCAGGTAATGGTCCCGCACCCCCGGTCCCCACTGAAATCCGGGCGTGCATTTCTGGCTTCCCACGTTGTACACCGAAAGGGAGCTTAAAAGCCGGTCCTCGGCATAATAGGAACGAATGTCGTCTTCGGTTGGATTCGTCATCTGTCCTCTCCTCCTTTTGTCCATTCCAGTATAACTCTATCTCTTCCTCCAGGCAACATTTTTCCATGTATTTGCAATGATTTTATATTGTATTCCTTCTTCATTTCCAGCATAATGGAACAAATATCGTTACTATCATCGGCAGAACAAACAGAGTTAGGAGGTATACACTATGTTTGACTACAGCAAAATCAAAGACCCTGAATTTTTCAAAGAGAACGCCATCCCGGCCCATTCCGACCATGTCTGCTATCCGGACAGGGAGCACCTGGACAGAGGGGAGAATCCGTTCCGCTTTTCCCTGAACGGCATCTGGAAATTTTCCTACGGACGGAATCTGGACGACACGGTGAAAGGGTTTGAAGCAGAGGATTACAACTGCAGAAACTGGGGCGAGATCCGGGTGCCTGCCCATATCCAGATGGAAGGCTACGATATCCCGGCTTATCTGAACGTACAGTATCCATGGGACGGCCGGGAGCAGATCCTGCCCGGTGAGATTCCCGAAGGCTTCAATCCGACGGCAAGCTATGTCAAGTATTTTGACCTGCCCCAGTCCATGAAGGGCATGCCTGTATACATTTCCTTCCAGGGCGTGGAAAGCGGCATGGCTGTCTGGCTGAACGGGCAGTACATCGGCTACAGCGAGGACAGCTTCACCCCCACGGAATTTGATTTAACCCCCTATATCCGGGATACCGAAAACAAACTGGCCGTGCAGGTCTACAAGTGGACAAGCAGCAGTTGGGCCGAGGATCAGGATTTCTTCCGCTTCTCCGGCATTTACCGGGATGTATATCTCTTTACCAGGCCTAAGACCCACATCTGGGATCTGAAGATCCGCACCCTTCTGGATGACAGCTATCAGGCAGGGGAACTGGTCATCGATGCCCTTAGCTGCGGAACCGGCCGGGCAGAAGCAGAGCTGCGCCGGCTTCCCGCTGCGGATGCGCCCGCCTTGGCCTATGCCGCAAAAGCTCCCGCTGCGGTTCCTGTATTCGCTTCCGGCACATTGGATCTGAAGGAAGGGGAAGCACACCTGGCGCTGCCGGTATCCGGCTTTGACCTGTGGAGCGCGGAGGAGCCCAACCTCTATGAACTGCTGCTCCAGGTATACGATGAAAACGGACGGCTGACGGAAGTGATCTCCGAATATGTGGGCTTCCGCCGGTTTGAGATGATCAACCAGATCATGTGCCTCAACGGAAAGCGGATTGTGTTCAAGGGCGTCAACCGTCATGAGTTCAGCTCCAAGGCAGGCCGCGTGCCCCAGGAGGACGAGATTCTGCAGGATATCGTCACCATGAAGCAGCACAACATCAATGCCATCCGCACCTGCCACTATCCCGACGATTCCAGGATCTACCGGCTGTGCGACCGCTACGGCCTCTATCTGATCGATGAAAACAATCTGGAATCCCACGGCACCTGGGACAGCTACGCACAGGGTAAAGCAAAGGACATGAGCATGATCATCCCCTGCGACCGGGAAGAATGGAAGGCCATGATGCTGGACCGTATAAATTCTACATACCAGAGGGACAAGAACCACCCCTCCATCCTGATCTGGTCCTGCGGAAATGAATCCTTCGGCGGCAGCGTGATCCGGGATATGGCGGACAAATTCCGTGAGCTGGACAATACCCGGCTGGTACACTATGAAGGTGTATTCTGCGACCGGCGCTACAATGAGACAAGTGACATGGAAAGCCAGATGTACACCACCGCGGCGGGCATCAGGCAGTTCCTCTCCGAGCACCGCGACAAGCCCTTTATCTGCTGTGAGTATACCCATGCCATGGGCAATTCCTGCGGAGGCATGCACAAATATACGGATCTGACCGATACGGAGCCTTTGTACCAGGGCGGATTCATCTGGGATTATGTAGACCAGTCCATCTATAAAAAGGATCGCTACGGAAACGAATTTCAGGCATACGGCGGAGATTTCGGGGAGCGGCCGACGGATTATAATTTCAGCGGAAACGGAATCGTTTACGGCGGAGACCGTGCCCCATCGCCAAAGATGCAGGAAGTCAAGTACAATTACCAGAACATTTCCGCAGAAGTATCCGCGGACAGCGTTCTGATTAAAAATAAAAACCTGTTTGTCAATACAGACAGCTTTGACTGCGTGGTTACGCTTGCGAAAGACGGTACACCGGTCTATGAGACCACCATGGATACCGCGGTGGCCCCGCTGTCCGAAAAGGAATATGCCCTTCCCGTCCGCCGCGCAGAGCAGCCGGGAGAATATGCGGTCACGGTTTCGTTCCGCCTGAAAGCGGATACGCTCTGGGCAAAGGCAGGCTATGAGACCGCATTTGGACAGACTGTATATACCGTGGAAGCTCCCGCGGCCAATGCAGTCTTTGCAAAGCCTGTCACCGTTGTAAGGGGAACCCATAACGTGGGCGTCCGCGGCGAACATTTCGAAGTGCTCTTTTCCGAACTGTCCGGCGGGCTGACCTCCTACCGCTGGGGCGGCGTGGAAATGCTGGAATCCATGCTGAAGCCGAACTTCTGGCGTGCCCCTGTGGACAACGACGAAGGCAACCAGATGATGGCACGGTACGGACAGTGGAAGCTGGCAAGTCTCTATTCCTCCCACAAGGATTCCGAGACAAACCGGTGCGGGGACGTAGTTGTAGAGGAGCATGAGGGCTCGGTTGACATTACATTCCTCTATCATCTCCCCACCAGGCCGGCGACCTCCTGCAAGGTGCTCTATACAGTCTATGGAGACGGCACGGTGGAGACGACCCTTTCCTATGATCCGGTGAAGGAACTGGGCGATATGCCGGAATTTGGCATGATCCTGAAAATGAACGCCGACTACGATCATGTACAATGGTACGGCATGGGTCCCGCCGAGACCTACACAGACCGCTGTGAAGGCAGCCGGCTGGGCATCTATGAAAATAAAGTCATGGACAACGTGGCGCGTTACATGGTTCCTCAGGAATGCGGCAACAAGGTAGGCGTCCGCTGGGCGAAGGTAACCGACAGGCGCGGCCGGGGGCTGTTGTTTGAAGGAGATTCCATGAGCTTCTCCGCACTGCCCTGGACCCCCCACGAGATGGAAAACGCACGCCATCCCTACGAACTGCCCCAGGTGCATTACACCGTGATCCGGGCGGCCATGCAGCAGATGGGCATCGCAGGCGACGACAGTTGGGGCGCGCGTCCCCTTCCGGAATACCTGCTGGATACCAGCAAAAAGATGAGCTTTACCTTCCGGTTCCGGGGAATATAATACTGAAAACCTGCTGCCGGCAGCTTTTTTGCATGGTGGTATTGAAAAGAGAGAAAAAAAAAGGGGGGCTCAGCCCCCCTTCTCTCTTCTTTTTTTGTATTACGGAACTTCCCTGCGGCATTCCCCTTTTACCACCCGGCCTCCGAGTGGATCTGGAATTTCAAAAGCTGCTGTTCAAAATTTTCCGGGCGTTTCCGCCATTCATGGGGTGTGTATCCTGTGATCTGCTTAAAGTTCCGGTTAAACGTGGACAACGTGGTAAATCCGCATTTATGCGCGATATCGGAAACCGGTACATCCGTTTTTTTCAGATATTCGCAGGCCGTGCGCACCCGCACCAGATTGATGTATTCCAAAGGGCTGATTTTCATATACGCGGAAAACGTCCTCCGGAAATGCGTCTCGCTCATATGGCTCCAGTCTGCCAGTTCCCCCACCTTGAGGGGTTCCATATAATGGAGGGTGATGTAATCTAAGGCCCGCGAGATGGGGATCGTAACATTTCCCTCCAGTTCCTTATGCTCCTCGTATTCCTGGTCTTCCAAATCATTCTCCCGTACCAGATTGATCAAAAGCGCCACCAGGATTCCTTTTGCCTCCTCCAGATAGTATTCCTTCGTCTCCCGCATGATATCCAGAAGCTGCCGGATGAGCCTTGCGATCCTGGGAGATTCTTTTACGTTTACAAGAACCGCCCTGGAATTGATCCGCTGGATCATACGTTCTGTTCTCATGGCAGCGCCCCCCCCATTGTGTTCCCGGAGGAAGTTTTCCACATCCACAAACAGGTATTCCCACTGGCTCACCGTACCCGGATCGCTGTTGGTCGTATGCGGGTAATTTCTCGGAATCACGGAATACTGATTGCCCTTGAATCTCAGGTTCTGCTCTCCGAGCACCATATCGCCCTGCCCGCCGTAGCAGTACCCGATCTCCAGAAAATTGTGAAAATGCAGGTAATCTACATCCCGTCCGTATGACTGCAGCCACTTTTCCCCCAGCAGCGCCAGGATCGGGCTTCCTTCCGGCATTTTGTAATACCGGAATTCCATTTTTGGTTTTTTTCTTTTCCCCATAAACTCTCCCTTTCCACCTGTACCGCGTCAGACTTAGATCCTGCTTAAAAGCGCCCCTTTTACACTTCGGGAAAACAGGCAGGTCTCCCCGTTGTTCATCCGGATTTCCCGGTTTTTCAGATCCAGCTCTTCAATCTGCTCTACGTTCACCAGATAGGCCCGGTGCACCCTTAAGAAACGGCTTCCCAGCTGTTTTTCCAGCTCCTGCATACTCCCGATAAAATCAATCCTGTCCTTTTCCCCGTGAAGCTCGATCCTGTGGGTTCCGGCTGTTGCGAAGAACATGATCTCGTCCACGGGAATATGCCTGACCACATCCAGTACCTTCACGGTAAAAAATTCCCTCTGTTCTCCAACTTCCCTTTTCATCCGTTCCGTGATCACCTGAAGGCTGTGCCGGATTCCTTCCTGCACCTTCTGTTCATTTTCCTTCACGATGTAGTCCAGTGCTTCCAGATGATAGCGGAAGGTCTCAAAGGCCAGATCCCTGAATGCCGTCACATAGACGATAAATCCCCTGGCATCCAGCTTCCGGATCTCCTGGCCCAGGGTAAACCCGTCCATCGGCTCATTTTTCAGTTCCACATCCAGAAAATAGATCCCTCTGCCCGGAGCTTCGGCCACGGCCTTTAAGATGTCCTGCGGATGGGCGCTGCTTAAGACAAGCTTCATGTCGTACTCCCCGATCAGGATCTGCTTTTTCAGATAGTCCTCCTGAAAAGCCCGGATCGCGGGATCGTCCTCACAAATATAGACTGGAAGCATAGCCCGTCCTCCTTACCGTTTTCTCGTATCTGCCATCCCATATCCTCTCAGTTCCTGGTGAAATGCCGTCCGCCTGGAATATCTGCTCCGGTACTCTTCCATGAGTTTGGCTTTTCCTGCCAGCTCTCCTCTGGATTCCCGAACCTCTCCCAGGGCCGCGATGAACGCCGCGCATTCCCCGTAGTAGTTTCTATGGCTCTTATCCATGATGCCTTCCACCCGCATCTGAATCCAGTTTTCCAGCTTTTCCAAAATGCCCTCCGTCTCTTCCTCCGATATAGAGATTCTTTCCCGCCATCTGAGGAAGCACTCCCAGAAGAATCCCTGGTCGTCCTCCTTTGTGTCCCGCCCGGTACCGTTTAAATATGCTTCGGATTGAAATTTTACGGAGGAGACGTATTTGCGGCACATCTCCCGGCCGCCTTCCAAAAGCTCCCGGCCTTCATAGAAATATAACAGGAACAGCGCCAGGCCCTCCTTCATAAACGTGCCGGACCATCCCAGGGCATACCTGTCGTCCATGCCTTTCTCAATGAGCTGACCAAACCTCCCGTCAAAAAACAGAAGCGAATCGTAGGTTCTGTGCTCCGGGCTGTTTTCCTTTCTTTCACCGGTCTGGTACTGGCCCGCCTTTGCCTTCGCCGTCTCGGAAAACAGTTCCGTATAAATCCGCCGCGCTTCCTCCCGGTTCCCCTGTCCATCCTCACATTCCAGCATCAGGCGCAGATAATTTTCCACGCTGCTGTCCGAGCGGAAGGCTTCCAGCCAGCACCTTTCGGCGCCCGTCCTGTCCTCCAGCCCCAGCGCAAATTCTGCTGTCAAAAGAGCGGCCCGGCTTCTGATCTGGTAGACGGGCAAGATCCTCTCCAGCGCCTCTTTTCCAATCTGCAAGCCCTGCTGCGTCTCATCGGAGGCTTTATATTTTTCCAGAGCCTGCACATATAAGCCGGGGTGCAGGTTCGTATATTTTCTGGCCGCGCTCAGCAATGCCTCCGGATCATCCGCCAGCAAAACGGCTTCCTGCAAAAAACGCTCCGCAACCCGATCCCCGATCTTCCCCAGATAGTCGATCCACAGACTCAGAAATTCGGAAAACCGATCCAGCTCCCTCCTGCTTTGCTGCATCAGCTTTTCTAAAGAAGCCTCCCTGGAGGACGCGTTCAGAAGGATACGGTAAAGGGCTTCCGGCCTTTCCGGCATCTCGTTTCCCCAGTAGGCCGCAGCAAGGGCTTCCAGAACGAATGTCTCATAATCCAGGGAAATGATCTTATGATACTCCAGATCCTGCAGGGAAAAATCGTCCCCTCCGAACTCCCCTTCCACTTCGATATTCATCTCAAAGAGGAAATCTGCCAGCTCGTAGCCCTCCTGATACAGCTCGCTGTCCGCGCAGGCGTGCACAAGGCTGCACCCTTTCTGAACCGCCTCCCCGATATACTCCGGATCCTCATAAAAAAATTCTTCATCGGAGCTGTCATACCACTCATTGTATTCTACGTTCTGCACCTCTACCAGAGTCAGTTCGCCGCTGTCGATGAGTTCTAATTGCTTCCGGTTCTTTTTCACTTCCTGCTTTAACTGTTCTTTATTCAGTTTATCCTGCTTCTCAATGTATCCGGCATCCACATTTTTCCCTTTAAAAAAGGACAAACGCTCCAGAAATTCTCCCCTCTTCGGCTCAGAAATACTGCGTGAATAATCATGGAGGAATGCCGCCATATTGTCCGACGACATGCTCTCGGTTATCAGATCGACTTTTTTCATAAATTCTGTCAGATTCATAGCTGCTGCTCCTTCTCTTCCGTATTCCCTGTGACCACGGTTTTCATTGTACCATATGATCCGCCGCCTTTCAATTCCGAGATACAAACAAAAAAGAGACAGTGCCTGCAAAAAAACACTGCCTCAAATCTCTATTTTTCCATCTGCTCTTCAATCCGCAGAAGCCGGTTGTACTTCGCCACCCGTTCTGTCCTGCAGGGCGCGCCGGTCTTGATCTGCCCGGTGTTGAACGCCACCGCGATATCCGCGATGGTGGTGTCCTCGGGTTCTCCGGAACGATGGGATACAATCGCGTTGTAGCCGGATTTCTGCGCCATCTGTATGGCTTCGATGGCTTCCGTCAACGTCCCGATCTGGTTGACCTTGATCAGGATTGCGTTGGCAGCCTTTTTCTCGATCCCTTTTTTCAGCCGTTCCACATTG
>Ga0224748_10734_pt1 | contig 10566 bp, 6 predicted proteins | sample LIM_F_Water_Neg_FD_182074 | JGI IMG/M metagenome (GOLD analysis project Ga0224748, IMG submission 182074) | Enriched cells from gastrointestinal tract of the lab mouse from Pacific Northwest National Laboratory (PNNL), Richland, Washington... | ecosystem: Host-associated > Mammals > Digestive...
ATGAGCAGCAGGATACATGCCGGTGCAACCAAAGTATATCCCGCGATTCTCCGTCTGCGTTCGCGTACTATTTCACTTCTCATATGTTCACCTCGTTTCATTTTTCAGAAGTGCTTTTAAAATGCCCATACGATGGGAATAGTGTATGGGCATTTCTGTAATTTATTCGATTGCCTCTTTGATTGTCTCTTCTGCTTGTTCCAGCCCTTCCTCAATCTCAACCTGCCGGGACATGATATTGGACAGGGTGTAAGAAAGCTCATTCTGTACGGTGGGGAAATTGGGATTCTCCGTCGCGTTGGATGCATAATTCAATGCGTCGCACATCGTCTGGATGCTTTCTTTATCAAAATCAGAAAGGGATATATCCTCTTGCACTGCATTTAAGGAAGAGGTCCTGGGAACCGGATTGCAGCTTGAAATTCCCAATTCAGCCAGCTTCTCTGAAGAGGTGGCCCATTTTATAAATTCCCATGCAGCCTCTTTATTCTTGGAACTGCTGGAGATTCCGAATCCCCAGGTCCATGCTGAGGACGCCTGCTCTTTTCCTGCCGGCTGTACGGCAACTGCGAAGGAATCAGAAACCGTTGACTGCTCCGGATCCTTTGCCATGGAATACATGTACGGCCAGTTCTTTACCATAGCCACTTTCCCCTGCATAAAGAGGTTGTGCACATCGGCATTATCATAGCCGATCGAGCCGGGCATTACACTTTCATCTTCGTACATCATTTTTAAAAGATATTCGAAAACTTGCTTGTTCTCAGGGGAATGAATAGAAATATTGCCTTCCGCATCTATAATGGAGCCGCCTGCCTGATAAATCCAGTCTACCAGATGGGTAACGGGTTCCACTGCCTGCTTTGCTTCAATGATCGTTCCATAGACTTCGCCGTACGTGAGCTTTTTTGCAGCATCTGCATATTCTTCCCATGTTTTTGGGAACTCTTTGATTCCGGCGTCCTCGAACAGGTCTGTCCGATAAAATACGATCGGGGTATGCACAAAAAACGGGATAGAATAGATTTCACCGTTATAGGAAGAGGCATCCAATGCAGCTTCATAAAAATCTGCTTTATCTTCTTCTGTCAGCTTATCTCCCAATACTTCCAGATAACCCTTGGATGCAAATTCTGAGATCCATGGCTGGTCCGCATCATAGATATCGATCGCACCGCTTTTGGAGATTGCTTCCTGGACAAACCTTTCGTGCATATTATCATGCGGGATCTCTACCCATTCGATCTCAATTCCGGTTTCCTCCTCAAATTCCCCGCATTGTTCTTCATAAAAAGCAATTTGAGGGGAGCCGGACTCCACACCGATGACCAGTTTCGTTCCTTCCTTGCCGGCTGAGGTTTCTTCCTCAACAGGGCTGGTCTGTTCCGTTTCATTTCCGGTTGCTTCATTTGAAGTAGGATTCCCCTGGCATCCTCCTAATATCAGGGAAACCGCCATAAGACAAGTGATCATTCCTGCAGTTTTTCTTTTCATAATCTCCTCCTGGTATATGATCCGTAACTGTCTGGCTGCCTCACAGGACAGTTACTTTGATTCAATGGTTGCTACAGATTCTTTTTCTACGAAGCTGCAGGGCAGAATGATTTTTCTGTCGTCAGCCTCTCCGTCTTTGATCAGGTTCAGCAGCAGTTTTGCGGATTCTTTTCCCATCTGTTCGAGCGGGATATCAACCGTCGTCAGCCTTGGACGTGTGAAACGGCATTCCTGTCTGTTGTCAAACCCGACTATTGAAATATCTTCCGGAATTTTTTTGCCGTCGTTCAATGCGGCATCCATGAATCCTACGGCCATCAGGTCATTCATGGCAAAGACTGCGGTAGGCTTGACGCGGAGCCTCTTATACTGCCTGTATGCCGCCTCTCCGGATTCAAATTCCCAATCCCCTGTAAATGACCATACATGTTCCGGATCGATTCCGCATTCCTCCAATCCTTCAATATATCCGGAATATCGCTTTTGCGCAGGGCGGGATGAATCAGCCCCGCAGATGATTCCGACATCCTTGTGATGATGTCCTGCAAGATATTTTGCAATCTCTTTTGAGATATCTGTGTTGTCATAAGTCACACAATAATTCTGATGTGTCATATCATAGCAATAGGCCAGGACAACGGGAATATGAAATTGCGGGAGCAGACCGGATACGTCCCTGTCATGGTGGGAGGCATAGACGATCCCATCTACCTGGGCTTTTTCAAATAATTCCATTCCCTTTTTCAGAATATCTCTGTGTTCGCAGACCGCATCAATATTTTTGCCGGTTTTTTTTAAAAGTCCCAGATTATTTAAAATAACAGTATATCCGTTTTTTTCTGCGTACTCGTTAATCCCGTTGAGGATCCTGGGAGTCTGGAAGGAAGTGATATCCTCCACCATGATGCCGATGGTGCTGCTTTTCTTTGTACGCAGGCTTTTGGCAATCCGGTTCGGGCTGTATCCTTCCTTTTTGACAATTTCCAGGATTTCCTTCCGTTTTTTTTCACTGATATTTCCTGTCCCGTTTAATGCATACGAAACTGCTGCCACAGAGACTCCAGCCAATTCCGCGATCTCTTTCATATTCATCTCTTTGTCTCTCCTATAGCTTAATCGTTTAACTAAAGTTGTAAAAAAATAGTTGGAATAAAACCTCCTTTTCTGAATATTATAAACTTAATCGATTAATTTATGGACTAAATATAGCAGACGGAAAAAGCTTTGTCAATCATTGAGGCGGCCGATGGATTAATTTCGCCTATTTGCACAAGTTAACAAAAGTGAACTTGTGCATCTTTCTTTCTATATTTCCAGAATTTGTATTATTTTTAGCCTATACGGACAGGGGCAGTCTGAAGCCGATCCGATATCCCGGAGATAAAGACAAAGAAATCCGCCAACCTTATGGTCAGCGGATCTCTTGTTATAGTTATCTAAAAAGGAATGAGAGTAAAGTGTGACACCCAGGAATCACTCCCCGGATGTCTTAACTTTATGAGGGGGGAGATAGTTGTTTTATCAACTATCTGACATTTAGTATAAAAGAAAAATGTGTCCAAAGTGTTTTCATTTTATAAAAGAAGTAGAAAAATTATAAAGAAAAAGTTTAGAATGTAGAAAACTGTCATAATTTGCGGCAAAAGTATGATAAGATAGAACTATTCAGAATAGGAAATCGTAGTTCTGACCACAGTAAATGGGTAGACAAATAGACATTGAGATCACAGGAAGCGGGGAATCATGGTATGGAAAATAAAGAAGCAGCCGGGCGTCTGGAAGTGCTCGGAGAAAAGATATGGAATGCGTCGAGGGATGAGCTGTATCTTGGAATGCGTTTTCTGGATGTTGCGCTGAACAGCTTTGTGTATCAGATGGATACCCAAGTCAGCCCATTCGGAACCGATGGCGCCGTGCTGTATTTTCATCCTCAGCAGCTTGGCGGATTATACCGGCAGAACCGGATCCTGGTGAACCGTGGATATCTGCATATGGTATATCACTGCATCTTCCGGCATATGTGGAAGGAATATCCGGCAGGACCGGAGGATGACTTTCCGGAAGAGAAGCGCCAGGGGATGGATCCCGGCGCCAGACTGTGGAATCTGAGCTGCGACATTGCGGCGGAGTATCTGATTGACAGAAATTATCACCGTTCGGTCCGATATTCCCGGAGCCTGCTTAGACGGGAAACCTATCGAAAATTGGAACAGGAAGGCAAGACGCTGCACGCCGAACGGATTTTTAAGCTGCTGCGGGGCTGGAACCCAGATGAAAAGGGACTGGCAAAGCTGGAACAGGAATTTTATGCAGACGATCATCAATACTGGGCGTCTCACCAGCCGGACAGAAAGCCTGATGCGGATTCCTGCCTCCAGAAAAAATGGCAGGATATCGATGAGCAGATGGAAACAGATCTGGAAACTTTTTCAAAAGAGGCATCCGAACAGAACGGAGACTTGCTTGGGCAGCTGAAGATTGAAAACAGGGAAAAACACGATTACCGCTCTTTCCTGAAAAAATTTTCCGTTTGGAGAGAAGAGCTGGGAGTGGATACAGACACCTTTGACTATACATTTTACAGCTATGGCCTGTCTTTATACGGGAACATGCCGCTGATCGAACCTCAGGAGACAAAGGAAGTCAAAAAAGTAGAAGAATTTGCGGTGGTGGTGGATACCTCCATGTCATGCTCCGGGGAGCTGGTGCGCAGATTCCTGGAAGAAACATATGATGTACTGAGCGAAAATGAAAGTTTTTTCCGCAAGATCAATGTGCATATCATTCAGTGCGATGAGACGGTGAGATCTGACGTCAAGATCAGCGGCGAGAAGGAGCTGAGAGAATATATGGACAATCTGACATTGTACGGAGAAGGCGGGACAGACTTCCGCCCGGCGTTTGATTATGTGGACGAGAAGATCCGGCAGGGGGAGTTCACGGATCTTCGGGGGCTGATCTATTTCACGGATGGATACGGGATCTACCCCAGGAAGGCGCCGGGGTATCAGACAGCATTTGTGTTCATGCAGGAAGATTATCAGGACGCAGATGTACCGGGGTGGGCGATGAAGCTGACAGTGGACTGAGCAGGAGAGTATGCGGATGGATTTTCCTCTTACCTGCAGGCGACTTTTCAATGGGCTGGATGCCGTTACTGTGAGCGCCCGGTCAGGGTGTGAACAGTACCCCTCTTGCTTCAAATCGTTATTGCTTTGCAACTTTTTGTTGATTTATTGCTAAGATGTGTGTAAAATTGGTTTTAAAAGTGATACAAACACTTACAAATTGAGATCAAAGGCATAAATATAAGGTTTCGTAAGTGCAAAATCCTGGACCCCAAGGGCACGCTACGGCGTATGTCCCTGTGGGACAGACTTCGTCGACAATAGAAAGAAGGAGATCATATGCATCGTGAAGAGATAGAGCAGTATGCTTTTTTATATTTATGCGGGGCCAGAGACAGAAGGCTGCTGTCAGGAAGGGAGAAAATGACCTTTGCCGATTTTGACAGGCTGATCTATATTACGGCCTTTTTGGGATTGATCCACTATAACCTGAAAATGTGGAATCAATATTCTGTGCAGTTTCAAAACCAGTTAGAACGCCTCGACCTGTCATGTGAAGCGAGGACTGCTCCGCTGCATTTGTCAGAGTATGAAGAGGAGATATGGCAGCAGGAGCAGTGGCTCTCAGAATTTTGCAGCAGCGCTCCGAATCAGGAGGCACAGGAGTATCTAAGAAAAGTAGTAGAAAGGGCAGTTTAGTAATTGCCGTATACATGGAACCGTGGTATGATTGTTTTATTGATTAACCACTGACGGAGGTAGAAGGATGAAAGTATTACTGATCAACGGAAGCCCGCATGCAAAGGGAAGTACATATACGGCACTGCATGAGATGGAGCGGGTTTTTGACGGGGAAGGTATGGAGACGGAGATCTTGCATATCGGCAATCAGGACATCAGGGGGTGTGCTGCCTGCGGCTTCTGCAGCGGACACGGCAGATGCGCCTTTCAGGATATGGTAAATGAAGCCGCTCCGAAGTTTGAAGCCTGCGACGGACTGGTAGTCGGAAGCCCGGTCTACTATGCATCCGCCAATGCTACATTGATCGCATTTCTGGACCGTTTGTTTTACAGCACGCCCTTTGACAAAACGATGAAGGTCGGAGCGGCTGTGGCGTCTGCCAGAAGAGGAGGGCTGTCCGCAACCTTTGATGAATTGAATAAATATTTTACGATCTGCGGAATGCCGGTGGCGTCTGGCCAGTATTGGAACAGCATTCATGGTAATAACGCGGATGAGGCCGCGCAGGATGCGGAGGGCTTACAGATCATGCGGACGCTGGCAGTGAATATGGCATTTCTGATGAAGAGCATCGCCCTCGGAAAAGAACGGTATGGCCTGCCGGAGAAGGAACCTGTCTGCAGGACTAATTTTATCCGATAAAAAGAAAGCGGGAGGAACGATCATGAAACTGACTTTGAATGGAATAAAAGACAGACAGGATTGGGAACAGGCCGGAATCGGGCTCCCGTCCTATGATGCTGCGGCACTTGCGGCCAGAACCAGAACAGCCCCGGTATGGGTACATTTCGGTGTGGGAAATATTTTCCGGATTTTCATCGGCGGGATCGCGGATCAGCTGATCTCGGAAGGATTGATGGATCAGGGGATCATCGGTGCGGAGACCTTTGATTATGATGTGGTGGAGCAGATATACAGGCCCTTTGATAATCTAATTCTGTCCATTACGCTTCACGGAGACGGTACAACGGACCGAAAGGTGCTGGGATCTGTGACAGAGGCGGTGAAAGCACAGCATTCCGATGCAGAACAGTGGAGCCGGTTAAAAGAAATTTTCCGTGCTCCGGGACTGCAGCTGATCTCATTTACGATCACGGAAAAGGGGTATGCGCTGACCAGGGCTGACGGAACTTACTTTGACTTTATAAAAGCAGACATTGAAAACGGGCCGGAGAAAGCTTCGAGCGCCATGGCTGTTGTAACGGCCATGCTGCTGGAGCGCTACCGCGGCGGCAAGTTCCCGCTTGCCCTGGTATCCATGGACAACTGCTCCCCCGAACTGCCAGGATTCCAGTGTCCGCAGCCATTTGAAGCCATTTTTCTGGTAATTACGCATGATCCTGGACAGGCTTTCCGGTTCTTCAAAATCCGCGTCCTTCACCGTCTTAAATCCCTTGACCACCTTTCGGAAATGGCTGTCCCTCTTGCTGTACACGCTGTCGTTTTCCTCCAGCATCTTATCCAGATAAAGGGTACGGTACATGGGAAGATGCATCTTTCCCTTCACGAATTCCTTCGGCTTGAGGTGCATGGCATCCATCATCTCCGTCAACATCTGCAGAGAGGAATCGTCCAGATTCATGAAGGAGCCGTCCCTGAGACGGTAATACTTTTTCTTCGCCCGGTAGCTTGCCAGGATATCCAGCAGCTCGGCCTGAGGAATGTCGTCTGTCGTAATATCCAGATTCAAAAGCCCGGATGATACGGAAACTCCCACGGATACCTTCATGGGCCGAACCACATGGTACTTGAGGAAGCTCTTGGTGCAGCGCACCTCTCCCAGTTCCATCAGCTTCTCCGTACCGCTCTCCATGACCTGGTAGATCAGCTCCTCGTCACCGCCGCAGTGCAGTTCTTCCTGCTCCCAGTCAATCCGCGGAAACCAGGGCATGACATGGAACAGGATCTCCTCCTCTCTGGCCGCGTCCCGGAGCGCCTCGATCCCGCCGTGATCCTGCTTGCTCAGAACATCCAGCGCCGAAAATTCTCTGCCGCCGTATTTTGCGCTGACCTGGCAGGTCACATTCTGATCCGCGGCATCCAGATAAAAGATAAACCGCACCTCCGGCGGAAGATAGGAACGGAATTTTTCCGGTTCTGTCTCCTCGATATTCACAATTTCCTCCAGCTGGGGCAGGATCCTGTAGTAAAATTCCGCCATATGGTTCCTTCCCACATGAAAAGAAAATCCTTCATCACTCGTCAGGCAGGACAGGGGTTCGATCTTCTCCTGGAAATCCTTTTCCACCCGGCAGAGCTGTCCATTATCGACATAATATCCCGTATCGGTTCCCATATACAGCTCCGGCAGGCTGCCGTCCACCCGGATTCCGTGAAATACCCTGCCGCTTCCCACCTTTTCCTCGGAAATACGCATGGAAACACTGGGATTGCGTTCCGCACGGGTCAGAATATCCTTCCTTTTCTCCCAGCCGTCTTTATCTTCAAATTCAATGGCTTCCTCCGCCATCTGATTATAGAATTCATCCAGCCTCCATCCGAACAGGTTCAGCGCCCCTCCTACCGTGGTTTTCCGGCTGCCGTAATAATCGTATCTGTTGGACTCCTGAAGGCGCTGCAGAAATTCCTCTTCCTCCCGCACGATCCGGTTGATGAAGCGGATCCAGCCCTTTCCGGATTCCGTAAAATGCTCAAAATTATGGTTGATCTGGGTATTTGACCCATAGGTAGCAGTTGCCGAATTTTTTACATTTTCACAGAAATCATCCAGCTTTTTTACAATAAACAGCTTCTTTTCACCGATCTTAAACGCTACGGACAGCTTTCCCTCCTTCCGGGTCAGCCGGGGAACTAATCGAAGGCTTTCCTTCTTGTCTTCTGTATCCGCGATCGCAAGGTTTGACCGCTTTTCCTGATAAAGCCTCAGCAGCTCCTTTCCGTAGCTGTCCGTGGCATCCCCAAAGCTGTGGGTATCCAGGTAATCCTCCAGGAGCCTCAGCGTCCCTGCCTTGTAGGGGCATTTTGTCTTCTCAATATCCCAGGAGGAATAAAACTCTCGCATACACTGAGGGCATCGGCACTCCGTATAGGTCACATTGGTGCGTGAGAAGATAATCCTGACAGGAAATTCCATATTGCCGGATTTTCCTACCGCATCAATCTGTCCACGGACCTCCTCGCTGTACTGGTCAAAACCGGTCATGATATCTTCCATCTCAATATCTCCCTGAGCATACAGCCTTTCGCCCTTTGCCATAACATCAGCCGGAATTTTTATAGAATGCTTGATCATGGTTCCCTTAAAATATTTATAGCGTTCCAGTCTTTCGATATTTTTATTGTCCTGCTCCGTCTCTGCGCTTTCGGATTCTTCCTCCCAGGAATCTCCGAGAAGTGAAAATTCCGCCTTTCTCCGTTCCTGCTGCTGACGGCGGGCTTCTTCGGCTTTCTGCTTTTCCGCTTCTTCCTTCCGGCGTTTTTCCTCCGCCCTTTTCTTTGCTTCCATAGCTTTCTGTTCTTCTTCCTCCTGGCGGCGGCGTTCTTCTTCCCGGCGTTTTGCTTCTTTTTGTCTGCGCATTTCCTCTTCCTTACGTCTTTTTTCTGCGTTCCTTCTGGCTTCCTCCTGTTCCCTCTTCCGCTTCTCGCCCCGAAGCCTGGCCTCCTCTTCCTTCTGCTCCCGGAGCTTCTGCCGACGCGCTTCCTCTGCCAGACGCTTCTCTGTCTCCTGACGGCGAGCTTCTTCTGCCTTTCGCTTCTGCTCTTCCTTTTTCCGCGCCATCTCCGCTTTTCGCTGCTCTCTGGCGCGACGGCGGGCTTCACGCTCTTCCTGCTGGCGGCGCGCTTCCTGATCCTCCTTTTCTTTCTCGGGACGAGCCTGTCCGGCTTCTTTTTCCTTTTGAATATGGGCCTTCCTCCACTCTTGCTCTTCGGCCGCTTCTGCTTTCTTCGTTTCCCGTTCTTCCTTTAAACGCTGCCGTTCCTCAGAAGTCAGCTTTGCTTCCTGCTGACGCCGCCGGGCAGCCTGCCGTTCCCGCTTGAGCCGCTGTTCCTCAGCCCTCTGCTGTTCTTCCTTTTCCTTCAGCTCAACTTCTGCTTTCTGCTCTATTTCTAAAAGCTCTGTCTCCGTAATCCCCTGTGTCTTTGCACGGTTTCTTGCTTCTATGGCATATAAAAGAGCGGCCATGTGCTCACAATTCCTGCCGCCCTTTGCTGCCGGGCATCCGCACTTCATCCGGCCCAAATGGCCGCCACGGATGATTGCGGACGCGATTACTCTTGTCCTTCCCAGAACAGCGGCTTCATATCCGCCGCTGGTCTCTGTCAAATCAACTACTCTTTGATTCAGATAGCTTGACTTTCCTCTGCCTAAAGTCTCCTGATCAAATTTTTGCTTCCAATTCTCCATTGTAGTTTCCTGCTTTTCCTTTTGTTTTCCGTATCATTCGATAATTTTTCATAAATTATTATATTCTGGGTCAGCAGAAAATTCAATGTCTTTTTACTGGTACAGGTATTTCTTTACGGTTCTTCTGACCGCTCCCGGTCCTGCGATCTCTTCCCGAAATATTTCCTCGATCTTCTCCCCAATCCCGGCCTTGTACAGATCCACAGAAAAGATATTCTCATTGGACAGGATTGACCGCAGCTGATCCGTCAGACTGTCAGGCTCTCCAAATACAATGCCTGCCATCTGCTCCTGCAATTCCAGCACCATGGGATCCGGCGCCAGTTCAAAAGGATTGCCTTCCTCGTCGATCGCAAGAAGATAGCGGAACCACCCGGCAATTGCAACAGGAATGCCATTCAGGCGTTTTGCGTCCCCAAACTTCGCCACATAGGATTTGATCGTCTCTCCGAAACGAATCCCGATTCCCTGAGACACATCCACAGAAAGCCTCTGGGTGGTATCGCCCAGGTAAGGATTTGGAAACCTTTCGTTGATCACCTCGTCCAGAAATGCCTTCGGGGAAAGGATACCCGGATCCGGAACCACCTCCATGCCTTCCACGTACCCGACCCTTCGCGCCAGCTCCAGCATGTCAGGATCTTTCATTTCATCGGAAAACAGTTCATACCCCAGCACGCATCCATAAGGCCCCAACGCGGTATGGATGGGATTGAGACAGGCCGTCACCTTCATTTTCTCGGATTTGTTGACCGTATCGCGGTCTGTCATGTATACCCCTGCCTTCTCCAATGCCGGACGGCCATTTGGAAAGCAGTCCTCCACCACCAGATACTGGGGACCCTCCGCATTGACAAAGGGCGCGATATAGGTTTTTCCAGATGTGATTACCGGCT
>Ga0224748_10735_pt1 | contig 10542 bp, 13 predicted proteins | sample LIM_F_Water_Neg_FD_182074 | JGI IMG/M metagenome (GOLD analysis project Ga0224748, IMG submission 182074) | Enriched cells from gastrointestinal tract of the lab mouse from Pacific Northwest National Laboratory (PNNL), Richland, Washington... | ecosystem: Host-associated > Mammals > Digestive...
AACGGGAACAAGCTGGAAAGGCAAGCTAAAGACCGCCGTTGACGCGCTCATTCCCCAAGTGTCCGACTTTGAAGAATTGTTGCAGCGGTTACAGGCGGCGGGCTATGAGATCAAGCCGGGAAAATATATCTCATGCCGCGCACCGGGACAGGAACGCTTTACCCGCCTAAAAACCCTCGGCGCAGATTATACAGAGGAAGCCATAAGGGAACGGATAGCGGGCAAGCGTACCCGTGCCGCCAAAGCTCCAAAGGCAGAGCGCAAGGGCGTTAATCTTCTCATTGACATTGAGAACAGTATCAAGGCGCAGCAGAGCCGGGGCTATGAACAGTGGGCGAAAATCCACAATCTCAAACAGGCGGCAAAGACTATGAATTTCCTTACCGAAAACAGGATTGAACAGTACGCCGATCTGCTCACCCGGATAGAGGAAATCACGGCGGCAAGCGGACAGGCAGGGGACAGCCTAAAGGACGTGGAAAAGCGGCTTGCGGATATGGCGGTCTTGATTAAGAATGTCACTACCTACCAAAAGACAAAGCCCCTCTATGAAGCCTACAAGAAAGCCCGGAACAAAGAGAAGTACCGGGCAGAGCATGAACGGGGCATTATCCTACATGAAGCCGCTGCAAAGGCACTGAAAGCGGCGCAGATCGGCGGGAAGCTCCCCAGCGTCCCCGCGCTGCAAGCAGAGTATGAAAAGCTCCAAGAACAGAAAGAAGCCCTTTATGCCGACTATGGCAAGCTGAAAAAACAGGTTGCGGAATATGATGTTATCAAGCGGAACATTGACAGTATTTTACAGGCAGAGAAGCAGCCGGAAAGGGAAAGGGGAACAGAGCGCGGATAATATTGAAATATGGTTGAATTTTGAAGTGCAATATCATATAATTTGAACTGGCAATGCAGATATAAACAAATCGGGATTGATGGAGCATCATATGGGAACAGGTATTATTGTTTGTGGTCTTAATGGTTCTGGTAAGAGTACATTGGGGAAAGCTCTTGCAGAGAAATTAGATTTTCATTTTATAGACAACGAAAATTTATATTTTCCCAAGACAAACCCTAACTATGTTTATTCTTCCCCACGCACTCGTGAAGAAGTTGAAAAGCTCCTTTTTAGTGAGATTAAAGCACATGAGAATTTTGTTTTTGCTTCTGTAAAGGGGGATTACGGAGAACATATCTATCCTTTCTTTCGGTATGCCGTATTGATTGACGTTTCAAAGGATATTCGGATACAACGAGTTAGAAATCGTTCTTTTCAAAAATTCGGTAATAGAATGTCAATGGGCGGCGATTTATATGAGCAGGAAGAAAAGTTCTTTGAATTTGTTAAATCTCGTCCAGAAAACACTGTTGAAGAATGGATACAATCTTTGAAATGTCCTATCATACGCATTGATGGAACGAAGTCTATTGAGGAAAATGTAGATTTTATCATTGAGCAGTTACAAAATTAAATTCAAGTTTGTAGAACGAAAAAGAGCCGGGACGCGGCAGCTATCAACATAGCCACCGCGCCCCGGTTTCCTTATAGGTGCAGATACCAAAATGTTACGCAATAGAACGGCATTTTCGGGGGTAAAGGTATAAATCCCTTGCCGCTTCATTTTCCCGCCCGGAAAGCCGCATAAATCAAGGCTTATTTTGCCCCTACCGCGTCACATTCCCCCGCATTTTCCTCATGCGCTCGGCGGTCTGTCTGCGGGTGATACGTTTCCGGCAGTCCGGGCAGTAAATAGCCCGGTTGGAGCTGGACGCAAAGGGCGCACCGCATACGCTACAACGGCGCATATCCTCCGTGTGGTAAAGCTCGGCGTACAGCTCCTTATCGGCGGGCAGTACCGCAATACGGAACCATTTACAGAGCAGGGAATAGGAAATGAGCTGCGGGCATACGCAATAGTCCCCGTCGTCCAGCAACTTTGGATTGGGTTGCCAATTACTTCCTGTCATTTGGAAACAACGCAACTGTCTTAGAACCACCAGAACTTGTGGAGCTAATAAAACAAAAGATATACGAATTACATCAGCATTATTGTAGGTAATATTGATGTATGAATGAGAGGGATTCCGTAGTAGTCGGCATTGCTGGTAATGTGTATAACTGGCTGTCTTATGGAATTGTGGGTAACTCTGTTTGCAGGACGTGGGAAAGCTGCTCTTTAGCTTTTCCATGTGCTGTGAATAGAGTTATCCATGATTCCATAGCCTGTTATGCACATTTCCACAATGCGCCCTTAAGCTCCTTTAGTGATTTCTTCTTAGGCGGCTTGGGCGGCTCTGTGGCTTTTCGTTTCTCCCGCCATTCCTTTTGCCACTCCCGGTTATGTGCAAGCCGTTTTTCCTCCGCTTCCTGTTCCTCCGGCGTGAGAAGCCCCGCTTTCTTCCTTTCGGTAAATGCCCGTTTCTCTGATACTCGGTGATCTTCTCGCGGGTCTTTTCAATCTCCCGGTTGATACGGTCAATCTTGTTTGCTGCCATAGTGTAAAACTCCTTTCATAGTCAAAAATGTGTTCAGTTCCAATTCATCAAGCCGTACCCTTTGATACAGCCATAGTCAAGGGGGTAGCTTTTTATCTTGCAAGCGTCGCCGGAATTGCCCTCGACGGTGTAAACGCGCTGCCCGTCCGTGCCGATTACAAGCCCCACATGGTCTGCGCTCCCGTCCCCGTCCCAGTCAAAAAAGATCGCGTCGCCGGGGGCGATATTCTCATAGCCCCTCGCGCCCCATTGCCCCCGTGACTGGAACCACGGTACGCCCTGTGACTGGCACGCGGCAAAGCGCGGCTCGCTTTTCCCGGCTTGATTGTAGCACCATGAAACGAAACAGGCGCACCATTCCACGCGGCTGTTGAAGCCGTACCAGCTCCAATAGGGCTGTCCCCCTACATTGCCTACCTGTGACTTTGCCCGGTCTACCACGGCGGTATTTCCGGGGCGTGTGCCGTTTACAAGCTGCACCCCGCTTAAATCCTCCGACGGGTTCCCGTCCGGGGAACCGCCGCCGAAAATAAGGGGCTTGTTTCCGCTGGTTTCCAAGTACACCCGGAACATTTCAAGCTGCTCCGGGGTAAGCAGTCCCGGCGCAAGCTCGGATATGGGCTTGTTCTCCAGCTTGATATTGAGGATAAAATACTCATAGGGGACTTCCTCGGTGGTGGTTTCCCCGGTGTCCGGGTCTGTGCTTGTTTCTGTGCGGTAACGTATTTCCACTTCCTCCGTCAGAGTGAGGGTATATTGAAGTTCAAAGAATGGCAAGATGCTTTGCTATGGTCTCATCGGTAGTCGCATGAATTAGCAGATGCACAGGTTCTCGCACCAACACAAGGTTGTTGTATTGGTCAGTACCACCTTTTGCCCTAGGCAGCTTATGATGACAGTGGATATCAGCCAGAGATTGGAAGAGTTGTCCTGTAACAGCACATTTTCCATACTGTGCGCAGAAAAGAGATAGCCGGTTATCAGCGTATTGGGCACTGCGCCATACTAATATTTGCTGCGCCATTGCTTTCAGCAGAGATGTGTTAATTTCGAGATTGGTGTGGATTTCTTGCCTGCCCTCTGGGGTATACTTCTGAACAGCCTGCCTTTTGAACATCGGAGGTTTTGTCTGAACGTATCCTATGGGGGCGATGGGCAGATTTTTCAAGTATCGCGTTTGTGCAGAGCTGCCATATCTGTCTGCTACTGCCCCTTTTGTTGGCTGTTGTGGTTCCTTTTTCAGCCGCTTTCCCAGCCTGTAAAGTATTTTTGCCGCAGGATAGGATAATCTTGAAAAATCCACACTGACCGCTGTAGCCATTCGATAATAATTATGTACACCCATGACAAATGCGTTATAGTCATGTACTGCATGTACATCAGTCGTACCATGCTGTGGGCGGACAATTGCCTTTGCTTTTTCCTTTGCTACCGTCTGAATCCTTTTCATTGCCTTGCTGCTGACCCGTGAGTGGACTACCATGCCTCCTTTCTTGGGCCTTAGTTGCATTTTGATACCGAGAAATTCCGAGTATTGCGTTTTAAGATTAACAACTCTTGTTTTCTCTGGGGAAATATCCAGTCGCAGCCGCTCTTTTAACCATTGCGTAACGGCAATTTTTGCCCGATATGCCACGTCTGCGCTTGGACAGAAGATGCGGAAATCATCGGCGTAGCGTACCATGTACATTTCCTTCAATCTGGTTTTACGCATAGCTTCATAGCCGTGACTTTTAATCCGTCTCCCCTTTGTGTCATAGTAAGCCTTGCGATTATAAACAATGGGATTTTCCTGCCACTGGCTTTCCAGCCACCAGTCCAGTTCATTCAGCACCACATTTGCCAGCAATGGTGAAATAATTCCACCCTGCGGGGTTCCCGCAGGGGGAGTTACTACCGTGCCGTCCTCTAATTGAATAGGAGCCTTTAGAATGCGCTTAATGACGTATAGCAATTGTCTATCCTTGACACCTAAAGCCCACAACTGCCTGAGCAATTTGGAGTGGTCTACATTATCGAAAAAGCCCTTTATGTCAAATTCCACTGCATACTGCATATGCGAACGCTGCATCAGTTTATATGCCGCAGCTATCGCGTTTTCGCAACTTCGGTTTGGCCGGAATCCATAACTGTTGTCACTGAATTTTGCCTCGCAGATTGGCTCAAGAACTTGCAGGATACACTGCTGTATCAGCCTGTCCCAAATGCACGGGATACCCAGCGGCCTTGTTTTGGTTGGGTCATAGGGTTTTGGGATTTCCTTGCGGCGAACAGTTCGGGGTCGATAATTTTTGATAATATTATGGACTTTGGCTACCAATCCATCCGGGGTGAACTTTTCAACATCGTGAATTGTTAACCTATCCGTACCCGGTGTTACACTGCCGGTATTGCCTTTCATATTTCGATAGGCAAGAAGTATATTGTCCCGGCTTAGGATCAAATCCATTAGCCTTCCGAAATTCTCCTTTTTTCCGGCTCTTGCAAACAGTTCGTCAAATGTCTCCTGCATACTGTAGTATTCTGCGTGCCGGAGGTTATTTACTTTTTTCGGCTTCGTTTTTTGCTTTTTGACTGCTTCTGTAACCATACAGGCATTATCTCCTTTTGAAGATAACCTTTTTGTCCTATCCGAAATCCTGTTGTTCACTTGTGAATAGACGTTTGTGCTTGATTGACTCGTGGCCGTCACTCCGCCCCCCATTACTAAGGCTGTCAGCTTTTGACTGCCAGCCGTAGGGACATCAATGCTATTGCCACTACTTTACCCACCGCTTCGACTGCTTATATGTTTCGTCAGCCTATATCCCGAATGAGGGATACGCGATAGGCTTTCGCCACGTTCCTATACTTTTATCTGTACATATGCCCTTAGGTCTCGCTATAAGCCTGCCAGCTTGACACCGCCTGTAACGGTGTATGGAATTTTGCCTGAACCAGAACTACTTTTCCACACTGACTCCCATGTAGGGATAGGGGGATTAGCCCCATTCTTCCTTTAGACCCTTACATTCGCGTTTTCGTCAGTCCCTTCGGACATTCTAACCATAGGCATTTTATAGACCCCCGGCCTAACGCTCACAGCCACCTCTGGCTTGCTTTGCGCCTGTCGCTGTTTCCTTTGTTTACCGCGAGCAGAGCGAGCGCAGTCAGCCGACTTCACCGAGCTTCTGACCCTGGCCGTTTCCAACCAACGCCAGTCGGAGTATTAGGGGAGCGTTTCAGGGCGTTACCCCATCATTCCACTCTTCAAAGTATAAGTTGTTGCCTTCGTTTGTCTCTGAAGGCCCCCCGCTTTTACCACCATATGGTCTTTTCGTCCACAGAGCTTTACTCCCTGTAGAATGGTGTTTGTGCGGGAACGTGTCGCACAGTTGAGGAAGTCGCACCAGTTTTCAAAAATGGCGGTCTTGTCGTCTGCCTGTGCAAGCTGGTAGTTTATATCCTCGTAGACAATGCTCTTGCTGTATTTCTTTTCCGTTATCCGGCATATCCCGTCCGGGTACAGGTTGATGTAGGGGATTGTCTGCTGGGCGGTGTGCGCCTTTCCGTCCCCCTTTGTTTTTATCTTTGATAAATCCTTTGGTACGGGTACATACGCCATACCGAAAACCTCCTTTCCGTCAAAGCTCTATGCTGTTCTTTGTTTCATTCCCCCATGTGTCCCAGCCCGCCGTTTCCTGCCTTGCGAAAAGCTCTATCCGGGGAATGTCGCCCATAAGGGCAATGATTTTTTCCCGCGTTATGTCCGGCTTTTTGCTGTGCTGCTCTATGGGGGAGATAATGAATTGATGAATACCCGCCGATTTTCTCTTTGGGTGTCCCCGTGTGGCAAATAAGCAGAGTTCCGCGTTTCCCCGCGTCCAAAATCCCAAGCCGTAAAACCATGTATAGGACTTTTTATTGAGTTTCAGCCATACAAAGGCGGCGGTCTTGTAGGAAAAGCCCCAAGCCTTGATAAGCCGCAGGGCTTCGGGGAGCTGTGGGAATGTCGCCCACAAAAAAAGCGCGCTGTCCTCTGCCGCAAGGTCAGCCACGGGAAGCGCGCAAAGTTCCTCTATGCTCATGGTCGGGTAGTGGTGTTCTGCCGCGCCGGAAAGCCGCTTCTGTGCGTACTTCCACGGGGGATCGGCGTAGATTATGCCGTATTTCTTTTCAATGGTTTCTTGTCCCTCCTTTCCGTATGCTTCCTTTTAAGCCCATAAAGGGTAATCAAGGCAAAGGTCAATCTTTGCCCTTTGCCTGTCCCTATTCTATGGGGTTTTCCCGCGTCAAGGTCGGGTCGTATTTTCTCCGCTTCGCTCTGAAAATCTCCACCCTGCCCTTGACACGCCTTTAGTGCGCCGCGAAAATGGATTTAGCAAGTGCGCCGGATTTGAACAGGGAAAAGCAGAGGATCACCGTATAAGCAGCAAGGGAGAATATCGCGCTGTGTAGGTTGTCCGCCACTGTTATGTTGTTCACCAGCACCGCGTAAATGCCGACGCACACCATAATGAGGAAGCCTTGAAAGCCGATAGCGAACAGGGCTTTTAAGTAGTTGTTGCCGATCTGCCCCCACTCTTTATTTGTCATTGTTGCAAATGGGATAGGCGACACGGAACAGTAAAGGTAAATTTCTATCATTCTGCCGTAGAGGACAACGGTTATCAGTACGGACATGATTTTCATGCAAAGGCTCACAAGGCTTGTTTCCATAACCAGTAATAAAAGTTCGGGGATTTCCATTGCGTCAAGCCCCTCCTGCATGGAAGCAAGGGCGACGGCAACGTCAATTTCTGTGCTGCCGCTTATCACCCCCGCCGCGCCGGAAACGACGTGCTGCGCAACGTCAAAGACTGCCATAGTAATATCAAAGGTGTGGGTGACAAGGTACACCGCCACCCACGCCTTGAAAAACCACTTGAAAAACATAAATGTGTCAACGTCGTGCATATTGTTCTTTTCCGTAACCATGCTGATAAGCTCCACGCATAGGACGTAGGTAATGACAAGCCCCGCAATGGGGACTATGACATTTTCTGATAACGTGCGTATCATGTTGAAAATGCCAGCGTTCCAGCCCTGCGGGGTCTGCCCTACCTCTGCGGCAATCGTGCCGACTTTCTCGTTTACGTCCCCGAACATAGTTGACAGGTTCCCGTTAATGGCTCCTATGAGGATTTCCTTTATCCATTCCGTGATCGCGTCAAGTATGCTCTGCATAGGCTCTTACCCGCGCTTTTTAACCGAACAGCCCGGAAAGCAGGGGTACAAGGGTCATGCCGATCAGCGCAACGCCGCCGCCCGCCATGAGCTGCTTCATGCCCTGTGATTTCGCGCCGGGGTTGTCGTTGCCGTAGCCCTCCATGAGATTGATTACGCCCCAAATGCCAAGCCCTGCTCCAAGTGCGATAACAAGTGTCTGCAAAACGTCTACTGCGCTGTTGAAAAATGCCATGAATATATCCTTTCTGCCGCGTCTGCGGCTGTCCGGCAAGCGGACAAAAGGCGGTCAGCGAATGGTCGCCGCCGCATAAAAAAACCGCCCTGTATGAAAGGCGGTGTCCCCACGCTGCGTAACTTCTGCGGCGCGGCGGTATTCAGTTGTAAGGGGGTGGGCGGTACGCTGCCCGGTAGGGGCGCGTATCAGATAGCCCGTGTTTACGTTTTTGATTTCAGATCAGCTCCTTAAAAATATTTTTTATGAATGACAGGTAGGAAAGGGTCTTTTATCCGTAGCCGTCGGCGGTGTGGGAATGTGGGTAACTGGCTGTCTTATGGGGCTGTGGGAAACGCTGTTTGCAGGACGTGGGAAAGCCGCACTTTGGCTTTTCCACGTGCTGTGAATGGCGTTTTCCATAGCCCCATAGCCTGTTATCCACATTTCCATGCCGCAAATCTTTTACGCCCTTTCACTGTTTCGGGACAAGCCCCATGCGGCGGGCTATTTCCTCCGCGTAAAGCTCCACATAGCGGCGTTCCATTTCCTCCCGCCACTGCCAATACTCCTGTATTGCTGTGTCAATGGCGACTGCCATATCCAGCAGCCACTTCATTTCAAGCTGCTTCCGCTGCTTCTCCTGTTTCTTTCTGATACGCTTATTCATTTCTTGCGTCCTCCTGTAAATGCGCCCGGTTCTTCTCGTAAAGCCGTTCGCAATCCTTGATAAATTTCCGCAGGGCGGCTTGCCGCCGCTGTTCCTCCCGGATTTTGGGGTTGACAAGCAGGGTGAACCGCCGCCTGTCAGTTCCGGGGTGTTCATTCATGGTCTGTGTCCTCCTGTAAGCCCTCCCCGTCAATCTCGTAGTAGTCAAATTCTTCCTCCGGCTTCACAATGGCGGGGCGGCGTTTGATGTGCTTTTCCATGTCAAAGGCGTTTTTCGGGTCTGCGTCGGAAAGGTACTTGTATTTCGGGTGTTTTGTGATGTCAAATTTATCCGAAAAGAACGGGCGCACCCCGCGCACCTGTAAAATACACTTGCCCCCGTCCATAACGGCGATTTCGTCCTGTGTCATAAGCTCTTTCCCCAGCTTTTGATAGTTCAGCCCGTGGGAAAGCTCCCGTCCCCGCGTTTCAGAGGTGTTAAAGCTGTCTATGGTTTCCTTGCCTAAAAGTTCCGACATTTCTTTAAGGGTTGTTTTTTCTTTGCCGCCCAAGAAAAGGGTCGTGTCGCAGTTCCCCGTGATCGTGTCGGCGTTGTCCTTGTAGATTGCTTTTAGCTGGCTCTGTGACTGCAAGATGATTGAAGCGGATATTTCCCGGCTTCTTATGGTGGCTATGAGCTTTTCAAACTTCGGTATCTGCCCGATATTGGCAAATTCCCCCCATGAGGTGGTGCGTTCCCGCTTCCTGAAGCTGGACAGCTCCCACATCGAGTTTGTCATGGACTGCCTGCAAAAGAACACCACCGAGGTGCGGAACATGAAACAGTACCTCCTGACGGTGCTGTTCAATGCGCCCACCACCATGAGCAACCATTACACCTCACAGGTCAACCACGATATGTACGGCGGCTTCTGAAAGCTGGCCGTTTTTGTCTGCCCGGAACTGCCGGGAGAAAGGAATCTGTTATGAAACGACCACTTGCGTATATCACCGCTCCCTGGAGCAAGAACCCCCATGAAAACGCGGCAAACGCCGCCAGCTACTGCCGCCAGGTGTATGACGCCGGATATTCCCCCGTCTGCCCTGTTTTGTTCCTGCCGCTGTTTTTGAAGGATGAAATCCCCCAGGAACACAAGGACGGAATCGACATCGCCAGAGATTACCTGCGCCGCTCCCATGTGCTGGTGGTCTGCGGACACTCGACCGATGAAACGGTCAAAAACGATATTGCCAGCTCCGATAGTCTGCTTTGGCGGCGGGGCGCTGATTGGCGTACCGCTTTTCTTTCTGCTTCGAGGGCCAGCCGGAAACAGCGCCGCCGCCCTGTGCATGATGCTTGTCATGCTGCCCTTTTTCCTGCTGGCGATGTACGAGAAGAACGGCCAGCCGCTGGAAAAGATCATCGGCAACATGATCCGGGTATCCTTTCTCCGGCCCCGGCAGCGCCCCTACCAGACCAACAACTTCTATAAATGATCCCCCTTTCTCCCACATGGGGCATTGCGTGGTTTGCAGTTGCATTTATAATTCAAGGTGCGGTAACTGTTTGAACTATCCCGCTCCTTAAAATTTTCTCTGGCAAAATCATAAAAGTATTTATTTTGACAACTGGCATTATTCTGTTAATGGTTGTCAAAATATTTAAAACACACTGCATAAACTATATGGCTTAATAAAAATATACCTACAGCAATCATGCAACCTACCATATCTGCCTTGCAGATAGCGGAATACAAAGCAAGAACAATAAAACCAATATTTGCAAATTCAGATACAAGGGTGTATGCTTTGCCGTTAATAAGCACGTTTCTTTCGTCCTCATCCATGATTTTAGCGCGTCCAATCTTATGGATAAAATGTTCAAATAGAAAATCTACAATGCCATAAGCTATTAGTGCGCAGCCAGCAGAGAGAATAAAAGCAGCCGGAAATCCCTTTATAAGACTAAAAGGTAAGAGCAAAA
>Ga0224748_10736_pt1 | contig 10534 bp, 9 predicted proteins | sample LIM_F_Water_Neg_FD_182074 | JGI IMG/M metagenome (GOLD analysis project Ga0224748, IMG submission 182074) | Enriched cells from gastrointestinal tract of the lab mouse from Pacific Northwest National Laboratory (PNNL), Richland, Washington... | ecosystem: Host-associated > Mammals > Digestive...
CTTCGCGCAAATAATCAGAATACACCTGGGAAAAATTCTTTATATCTCCTGGTACACAAAATGCCTCTCTGGCAAGCGACCGATAACTGACCCCCTGATTTCTCGCGTATTTCGTCGGCGAGACGATTGCTCCTCCGCACTGCATCCTGTCAGGCCAGGTCGCTGCCTTCTCTGGATGAAAATATGTCACAAATTCCTCATAAGATAAAAGGAATACAAAATCGTCAGTAGCATCGCCGCCCAGGCCATTGGCCTTTTTAGCCTCCGACGTCCCTGACGCGAACCCCAAATATCCCGTGTCAAAGGCGCGGAAACCCGTGGTCGTATTATGAGTTTGTCGGATTTTCGACTGCTCTTCTTCAGTAAAAGTCTCTGTATAAAAATCGCCGTTAAGCCACTTTCGTATAGAGCTCTTAGCCCATGTTACCTGCGTTACCGATTTATTCTCGTTGGCCTGGAGGGTGGTGTCCGATGAACTGTCGTCAAATTTTTTGCCGTCTATTACATAATGAGTGATCAGAAGGTAATGATCTCCCTTCTGTCCTATGACATCCCACTCCAAAGGTTCTTTCCCATTGCCGAAATCAGCATCCTGCTCATAAGAACCGAAGGTGACTACATTGCCAACCTCCAGCTCCCCTATGATTCCTCCTCCCGAATCCGATTCTGCTGGCTTTTGCTTTTCATTCTCCAGAACCGTCATTTCAGCTCTTCCCGTCTCCAGAGCCGCTGTTTTGCTTTTCAACACCATATTCAGAGCAATGAAATACACACCAACCATACCGGCAATAATAAGGAGTGTTTTCGTTTTTCCGCTCATCTTTATCCTCCTTTCCGCTCACCGTTTTAACGAAACGCGTAATATCCCTGATAATGTCCATAAGTATCCGGCTGGCAGTATTCCAAATAATCTCCATCAAATGTAATGGCGAATCCAAAGTCATCATTGATCAGATATTCCTGGCCATTGATCGTCTCAACGCGGAACAATGCCAGATTAAAAACCGGTCCGCCCATTCCGGACATATCCACTGTTTCATCCGAAATTGTGATAGACGGTGTGCTATATTCAATATCCTTACCATGGTATTCGTGGCGTTCCAACGGTACATATTCCTTGATCGGGGTGGAGCCTACCACTTTCTCCTCAATCACCTCGTTGGTACCCGCAATGTAGGTTACTTCTTTTTTCTGGTTCCAGCCGACTATTTTATTATAGCCTCCCGTGGTATAAGAGCCGTCGTTCAGAAAGTTATATGCCGCGATCGCCATTCGTTTTCCCTGTTCGTAGATCTTCCATTGCCCGCCGTCAAAATATTTCTCCACATTCCACTCTCTGGCATATCTCCTGGCGTAAGCCTGTGCCGCGGCATAATCGGCTTCTGTCCGTTCCGGTACCTCGCCTGCTTCCGTCTTACTGGAAAAATTCTCCTCCTTGGGATTCGCTGAAGTATCATTGACTAATAAATTCTCCTGAACCAAAGTCTGCCTGCTCTCCTGGATCTGATTCATAAAATCTCTGACCCTGAATACTGTCACAACTGTCACAACCGCCATGGCCCCACAGACCACTTTCCTTATTTTGCTGTTTTCACCTTTCATTCCTTCCCCCTTATGTTTTTGTACGCAAAAAAACCATTCCCCAAGCAAGCAATATACCGGCTCATGGAGGCTCTTCAAGCGCTAAAATAAAACAGACATTATATATAACTCTGTCTGTCTCCATAACATGCCCAAGTGCGAAAATTAGCCCTATATTATTCTGTCAAACAAGGCAGAGCACCTGTAAATGCTCTGCCTGTTATACTTACAAATACATTTTTGCTGTTTCTTCAGCCAAATGAAACTTTTCCTGGATTTTATTCAGAATAATGCTGTCTGCAATTTGTAAATCCTTTAATGCTGATACCATAGCTATTATTCCTTCCTGTCTTCCTTCTTGTCTTCCCTTTTGAATTCCTTTCTCCTCCACACCCTTACTTAAATTACACATAAGCGACACCTCACTTTCCAAGGCTAAAGTCATTCTGATATGAAAATCTTCCTCCAATATCTGGCACTTGTCCTGTGAACCTGTCTCCGTGGACAGAAGCACATTCAACAGTTTTAATAAATCCGTACCTGAATCGCTCTCTTTCCCAAGACAAATCATGACAGCCGCCATCAAATCATAATCTGCTTTTCGTTCCTTTACACTGCCCACCAGATTCTCTTCCGCAATATAATAACGGGTAATGCTGTTTTCACGGCTCTTTGGCGGATTCATACAAATCCATATGCTGTATACTTTTTTGATATTCTCATAGTGGGAATTTGTAAACTCTGTTCCATATTGGGCGGAAATCATCCGGCTGCAGTAATAGATTCCCCTTTTTATCAATGGATAACCCGGATAAAAATCATTTTGGGCTTCTATATTGATAATCAAACGAATCAATTCACCGGATACAGGAGCTGTCGCGAAAAAGCGGATATCATAGGTAACAGTTCCCTCCGTCAGAGAAGCGTCCTCGTTTCCAACTCCCTGTATCATAGAAACACGGTTGGTTTCATCCGCTGCAACTGCCACTTCTCCCACCTGCGGCGTACCTTCAATATATTTTTCTGCAATCTCTTCCACATCACAGTCACGGTATTCTTCCAGGCAGTTCTTCATAATCCATGCCAGAATAATCTTCTCCGAAAGCAGCCGCTTGCAGGCCGCATCATAGCTGGCTTTCTCATCAGCCACACGGATGTTTTTCGCTATGGTAGTATCTGTATTCATGGCCTCACCTCCTGCTCTTACTGATATTTTATCATATTTCATACGAACAGACCACAATATTTTTTCAGTCTTTTAAAATAACCAGCTTATTCTGGTAACACTCCACAGACACGCTGCAGCCAATCTCAAAGCCCCACTGCTCCACCCAGTTCCCCTGCAGGATAATCTGCGGCACATTTTTCCCACTCCTTGTTGTAAATGAGTATGCTTTCATCCTCCGGGTAGCCACGGTATAACCCGAACCCGCATCCTCTGCCACCATACAGTTATTTAACTGAAATCTTTCCATGACCTGGAACATTCTTGACAGCATGGTTTCTTTTCCAAATCTGCACGTTTCCGTGAAATCCGGACTTTTCAGGCCGTTCATGCTACTTCGGACTTCCTGGAACAAGACCTGTCTGTTCTGACGAATAAATCCTGATAACATCCACAGATTATTCATTCCATATAAAGTATCCAGGACTGAATAAAATTCTGCTTTTGTCAGGCTATGGGTGGAATAATAATCGGAAAAATCTTTATCCTTTGCCATCATCAGGAACCTTATTTTTTCCACAAACTCCCTCTGCTCCAACTCCGATTTTAAATTTTCATATTCTGCCGCAATATACCGGTTCAAATTGTTTTTCATCACCTTTTCATCCTTCTTTCTGATTAAATTTATTTATGATAACACAAGCTCCAAATCCATGGTCTTAATCCCCAGTTCCCGAAACATAAAAACAGACGGCGCACCGTCTGGAGGTGTGCCGCCATAGCCCTGTAGAAACTGAATCAGCTCATCTGATAGCTTCAATTTAATGGAATCAATGTTCCGGTGCTGGTCGATTGTAATCTCTGAAATCAAAAGATGTAACAGACGTTTTCGGATGGTACGGTCAATGTCGCTGGACAAAATCCTGCTGAAATTTTTTAATATCTCCTGGATAGTTTCTTTGGGAATTTCTTTTTTCCCTTCTTCCAGAATCACCATGGATGTTTCCGTCTGTTTTTCACGAAGTTCACATAGCTGCCGGTTTAATTCCTCCCTGCGTATTAAAAATTCCTCCCTGGAAATCTCGCTGTCTTCGTAAAGTTCATGGTTTCTCTGCTGGCGAACCTTGATTTTTTCCAGGTTTTTTTCCTGGACTCCCCGTTCCTTTATGGCGTTTTCCTTTAAGATTCTATGCTCCCGGTTAACTCTGCCCACAACCTCTTTAAAAAATTTCTCATCGCTTAACAGTTTATCCAGTTGATTGTACACAAACGTGTTCGCTTTTTCTACCCGGACCATATTGCTGTGGCATACGGTGGTTCCTTTATTTTTCCAGTTCCCACAGGCGTAATAGGTAAGCTTCTGTTTGCTGCCGTCTTTGTTTCGGTTCGTTGTCCTGGAAATCACCATGCCTGCGCCACATTGAGGACATTTTAGAATACCTGTCAGCGGATATTCCCCGTCGTAGATTCTGGCTGGCTTTCCATTCTTTTGGGAAATCATAAGCTGAACCTGTTCCCATAACTCCTCCGGTATGATTGCTTCATGTTTTCCGTCTGCAACAATAGGATTGGGATTGATATTGTTCCTTCGTTTTTCATTCCAGTCTCTCCTTACGTCATAACGCACCTTCCCAATATATACCGGATTTGTGAGAATTGATTTTATCTGTGCCACTGAAAAAGCGTTATCCAACTTAGTTCGATAGCCTTCCCTGTTAATCCGTCCCACAATAGCCTTGTATCCCTTTCCGGAGGCATAGAGCTGGAACATAAGGCGCACTGCCTCCGCCTCTCGTTCCACCACCTCCAGTCTTGATTTTCTTCTTCCATGGTTTTCCGTCCCCTCCATTGTCACCCAGCAATATCCAAATGGTGGAATCCCACCGCACCATTCCCCAGACATGGCTTTTGCTCTCATGCCCATTTTAACATTCTGGGCAATGGTATTTCGTTCAAATTCGCCAACCAACGCCATCATCTGAAACTGCATTTTCCCGGCTGGTGTGCTGGACTCAAAAGGTTCTGAATAAGATTGGTAGCCAATTCCATATTTCTCTAACGTTTCTACAATTTTAATGGCATCTGATAATTTCCGGCTGATTCGGTTTATCTTCCAGCTCATGACCAGATGGAACTTCTTTTTAGAGGCGTCCTCCAAAAGCTGCTGCATGGCCGGTCGGTGGCGGATATCCTTTCCACTGATTCCGGCGTCTTCATAAACCATTGCCACTTCATAATTCTTCTGCTGGCAATATTCACGGATTAAACGCTGCTGTTCCTCAAGAGAATACCCTTCCTCTGCCTGTTCCTGTGTTGATACACGACAATAAATTGCTACTTTTTTTATCATTGTGTCAGACATTTGTTGTCCCTGCCTTTCTATCTTATATTTCAAATCTATAATATATATTCTATCTATCCTTCCAGACCGGGAGCCTGAAACTCCCAGTCTGTATTTTTCTTATGTAATTACGATTCCTTCTCTTTTAAATAGAACTCAACAATAAGCTGTGACAGGATTGACATAAGCGTTTCCAGCCATTCCTCTTGTTTTAACTCATTCATCTTCCAGATTCCTCCAATATACAGGCATGATTTTTTTAAGCGGAACAATAAAGACGGTAAGGACGGTTTTTTTATCAAAAAAAATTTTTATATATTTAGCAATGCTCTTTTTTTTCGATAGACTTCTCTACCTTTTTTCTGTTTTTTATCGTCCTTACTGTCCTTATCGTCTTATTCTGTATTCTCTCTGCTGATTTTTACAAAACGTTTTCTGTTGTTTTTCCCTATCTCCACGGAAATCCCAACATTGTGCAGTCCGGTCTCCAGTTCTTTTAATCTCCTTGATAAGTGGTTCGCCTGTTTGATTTTATTGCTGGCATACATTCCTTTTTCATAGAGCATATCAAACAATTCTGCGCTTAGTTCGCTCATTGTCCCTTCAAAATTCCCGGATTCCTCCAGATAATCCATGACCGCCCCGGCAACCTCATCTTCTTCCAAAAGCTCCTCGTTCAGACGAGTACGGTTTTTCTGATATGCCTCTAAAAATTTCTCCTGTCCATACCCCATAGCCTCTGCTACGGCACACCTCCATTTTAAAAAATCAAGAAGTCGGTCGTCTATATTTACTTCTATCAAAGGCTCAATTTCCATAGCTCTGGAAAGACACTCAAACATTCTATAAAGGATACAAGGCTTATCCGCTTCAAATTCTTCCATGACGTCTTTTTTGCTCCTGCGTTTTTCTGATGATATGGCTTTCATATTCAGAAATACACAGCGGTCAAGAAAATCGGAACGGTCGGAAAGCAGATGGATTCCATTCATATACACAACAGACTTTATATTGATTTCGCACAATTCGCTGTCTGAATACTTCTTTCTCTTAACCGCTGTTGCCCCCGTCACTACCTGGCAGAAAATATTTGCCTGACTTTTTGTAATGGAATCCATGTTGTCCAGACAGACAATATCCTGTGATTCCAGAAGAAGCAGAAAGTCCTCCTCATTTTTCGGCATGACCGTTACATTGTTGCTGGATATATCCAGACAGCGTTTATCCATTTCCATGGAAGTGGTCTTTGAGGAGCCTTTGCTGCCTTTGTAGATAACGATAGGCTGCTCAATCCCTGTTATGAGTCTGACAATCAAAATAACATTATGGAGAATACGGTCTGACATACTGGCAAAATGGTAGTATTTATTCATCAGCTTCCTGAATGACTTTCCCTTTTGCGGCATGGGCTGAGGACGTATATTTTTTCTGGTTATCAGTCTGACAGGCGGCTCACTGCAGCACTTTATCCCTGATTCGTCAACGCAAAGCACTGTGGAATCTCTGTCCGCCAGGTTATAATACAGGTGGCCCTCATGGAAAGCGAACCGATTGTATACCGGGTATTCTTTCCCTTGGCAGTGCGCTTTTGCCACAAGAGTTTCCATGACTGCCTGAATCATATCATTCCGGCTGCCCCGGTTGTAGGTCTGATAATACAAATTCCTCAGCCACATCTGGTAATATTCCGATTTAAGCGGATAATTCACAAAACTGACCTTGTTTGGAATCTGGATAAAAGCCTCCCCTTCTGTGCTTCGGAACGGAATATGCCCCTGCTCCTCTATCAGTCTTAAAAGAACATCCACCGGGCTTTCTTTTTCTGCTGACGGAAGATTCTCTGTCTTTGCTTTTTTCACTGACGGCATAGGCTTCTCACCCTCCAGCATACGCCAGAGGGTTTCCCAGTTTTCTTCCTTGCAGCTATCATGGTGACAGCCAGCCGCAATCCCACCATCATCAAACTGTATGACATAAGCTCCATTGTCCTTGGAATGTTCCTGATTCCATGGACAGGACTCCAAAACATAGCACATGCCATTCTCTACCTGCTTTTCCCTTGCGACGGGAATCTCATGGGATTCCAGCCATAAACGCAAATCAAACTCCATCTTGCTCCCTGATATGCTTCTGGCAGGCTCACGTTTCTCATTTCTATTCACTGTTTTCTTTTTATTCCCTTTCTCCACACACTGCGCCGCAATCTGCTGTAACAGCTCAATCGCTACCGGCACTCGTTTCTCCGGTACATACAGGATTTTGGAACGCCTGTGTGGACGTTCTTCTGTGGAATCTCCCTTGCAGGAAACTGTACCATAAAGCTTTGTAATTCTGGCCGCATTATAGGTTGTTGTATCGACCTTTACCTGCTCTGTAGAAAACCTTGAATCCAATGCACCAAGAAAGCCCTTTGCCAGACTTGTCATTTCCGGTGTATTGGGAAGTTCCACAGGATATAAAAGATGAAAGCCGTTTCCGCTTAATGCGGTTACAGGCTCCGGGAATCCACAGTCTGTTAAATAACCCTGAATTTTCCTGCCCAATTCCTCAGACAGCTTTAACTCCTGCTCTGTGCTGGAGATTCCGGCCGGACGTTCCGGGTCTAAGTCAATGAGAATCCATCTACGGCAGCGGATTTCCTTGTCGCTGGTTGTATTCTTCGCATAACTCTTTAGATGGTTCTTGCCTCTGGCCTCGATTCCTTCGCTTAAAGCGTTCATTGTGATGTAAATATTGTAATTGCCATCATAACGCTGAATATGCTCAATCAGCTTATCTACATCATTGTAATAGCCTGAAAGAGTCCCTTGTTTGGTGTTTAATATTCTAACTTCTGTAAATTGCCCCGGCTCTACCAGTATCTCAAATGTTTTTAGCCCTTCTTTTTGAAGCTCGTTTAAATTTTTCATGCAAGTCTTTCCTCCACTATCAAAAAACGTATCCATCGCCCTTCCGGATAGGCTATGATGTTTTCAAGTTACATACATACCGCTTTCTGTAACGTTACGAGTAGAGTATATCACTGCTAATCTAATATAGGTACTACTCATTTTTTTCGTTTTTTTTGACCTCTTGACATAAAAGATTGCGATTAAACAAAAAAAGTATCAGCCAATAAGCCAATACTTAAAAAATTACTGTATTATATTTTCTGTATTTTTATTTGTGTTATATCTATTATTCATTTATTTTTTTAACATGGTCTTTACAAATATTTGAGCCATATCAGGAAGTTCCTCTCTCTTTCCACTAAAATATTCTTCTTCAGCAGTTTCAAATTTCTTTTTATAAGTCTTTAAAAATTCTTCCCAATCAGCCAAATATGTTTCTAAATATATTTCAAATTGCTCCAGCAAAAATAATTTTTCTCCACTGGTAATGTAATGTCGCTGAGATTTTTCAGCCTCCTGTATGGCAGTAATATGATTTGACGGCATTGTAAAAGGAATATCTTTCAGCTCATCAATATCGCTTCTGTAATCTGCCAGAATATCTATCTTTCTGTCTAAAATCTCCGGCAAATCTAATAGCTCTTTTATTCTCTCCTGAACCATTGTTCCCATGCGTTTCTCTGCCTGCATGATTTTTTTCTTATTTTCCAGGACTTTTTTAACCTCCTCAGCATACATTTCTGCTTTGCTCAATAATTCCCACCTACGGTGGACATATTCTTCTTCCACGTCACTATCCCAGTCATTTTCTACTTCGTCTAGGTCCGCAGCTTCATCAATCATATCATCCAGCTCTTTTTTTCTGTCAGATTCCAATCCTTTGACAATGATGGATTTTCCATATGTTTGAAAAGTTTCCCATATTTTTTCGGCGAAATCTTCTATCTCATCTTCCGTTATCTCCAAAAACCTTCTATTTTTTATTTTACTTCCCAAAGTGTCCTTCTTTCCTGACGGAAGTAACAATAACACTTCAAAAAATGCCAATATGTATTCGGGGAAAATCTTTTTGTTTTCCTGCGTGTATAACTCATTCTTTAAAATATCCTCATAACCTAAGCCCTTCAACAAATTTTTTAAATCCCGTTTTAAATTTCTAACAGCACTGTTATCAGTATCACTATTATCAGAATTTGATAATGTGAACTCTCCATATTTTTTTCTCACTATTTCTTTTAAAAAATCCGCATAAGATTTCTTTTGGCTATCCGCACTCACAATCTCTCCCCCTTGTATAATAAGTATTATTTATTTTACTATACTTATCTGATTCGTGCTACATTTTTCCCTCGTCTCACTTTTACATAAAAAACAAAAAAATATGGTAATGTGACAAACTGCGGCAATAACCTGTCTTAGTTATCGCCACAGTTCTGCAATTACTTATTTTCTATTCCCTCTCTTTGCCGCCTGCCGCACTCCTTTTGAAGCCACATAGACACTGATTCCCAAACCTACGCCGGACGTCACCGCCTCAATGATAACACCAGATGTCAATACACTACCTGCTGCTGTTAATAAACCTAATATCATGCTTCTACCTCCGTTAATCCTTTCGGACAGAATATTACAATGCCATATTCCGTCCCAACAAGAAACAGTTCTTCTATCCAGTCTTTTTCTTCTCCTACTATGATGTCCCGATATTCATACAGTTCTTCCTGCAAGCCATATTTTTTAAAAAGTTCCTGATATACATTAGCCCTTTCTTCCAGCTCAGGGATAATCATACAGAAGCCGCCCATGTCTTTCTCTATATCCCGTTCTGTTCCGTAATAATTATCCAGTATTTCCGCTTTTAAAAGCACCTGCGCCAATACTTTGCCTGGAACTCTTTCTGACAGCTTCGCATAATAACTCCAATACTCCTGCTCTGTTCCAATCTTATAAAAGCTGGCCTTTTCTCCTTCCTTCCGGACAGGTAACGGAACATAACGGCTTTTTGAAGGGTTCGTTTCATTTTCTTCCACAAATCCATAGCCCATACAGAAATAACCTCCGTCGCCTTCTTCCTTCCTTGCGGCATAGAAAATCATTCCGTCTGATTCAAAAGGCAACCGGAATGACCTTACTTCCACAGTCCCCAAACGCATTGCTAATTCCTCATAGTTAGAGGGTGACAATATCTTTTCCATGCCCTTCCACTCTCCCGGTTCCAGGTCGTCCATATCCCATAATTCTGCGGCTTTTCTCCATTCTTCCTTATGCTTCATCTTCTCCTGACTCCCAACATATCTTAAAAATGTTTCCCAGTCTTTAAATCTTACACCCGTCATATAATCCCTCCTAATTATGCCGTTCCTTTGGTTGATAAAGAACATAAATCCTCAGGCCGTTGGTATGTATCCAGGCCGGATGTGGCTGGATGAGAATATGGGAACTATAGAGGTAAAAAGTGGCTGCCGGAAGAAAGCCGACTGGTACATAGCCTATGCGAAAGTAAACGGCCACCTCTATGCCATAATAATCATCTTCTATCTTATTCAGGCACAAAAC
>Ga0224748_10737_pt1 | contig 10533 bp, 17 predicted proteins | sample LIM_F_Water_Neg_FD_182074 | JGI IMG/M metagenome (GOLD analysis project Ga0224748, IMG submission 182074) | Enriched cells from gastrointestinal tract of the lab mouse from Pacific Northwest National Laboratory (PNNL), Richland, Washington... | ecosystem: Host-associated > Mammals > Digestive...
CAATGCATTTGGGTTACTAAATTCCCATTGAACAGGCATAGTTTTTATATAGTTGAGTAGTTGTTGCTCGTCTAAAACAGATTTTGGTTGTTGTAGTGATACGTTTCTTGTTGAGAGTATCTGTTCTTCCTGTGTCTGTACAGAAGTAGTAACAGCTTTGTTTGTGATTTCCGTTTGTGAAATACTAATTTCTTTCAAATTTTCTGCTGTATTAGCAGACTGAACATTAAATCTTGTATTAAATTGTTGATTAGTATTGATTCCAGTTTCATCAAAAATATCATTATGTATTTGGGTCAGCTTGAGAGCATTGAAGATATTTTTAGATTTTTCTTTATGCCCATTCAATCGTTTTCCTAAAAATATGAAAACAACTGATATAGCAATGCATACCAACCCTATGCTAATATCTTCAAAAAAGTAACTAGGTTCATAGATAAAATCATAGATAAATTCCTTTGAAATAAACCCCTCCCCAATACGTAATACCGTAATTGTAAGTAAAATGAACCCTAAAACTGTTAAAACTATTCCAATAATATGTTTTCCGTTATTTATTGGGTTATCATATACGATTGTCTTTAGTCTTGTTCCACACTTTGTACACATTTCTTGTTGTTCGGTTGTGCCTGCTCCACAATTTTGACAATAGCTTTTTCCGATTAGAGGTTTACATCCACACTTAACGCATATCTCAGCATTATCATTTATTTTGTTTCCGCAAGTTCTACAGTACATAATATTCATCCTTCCTGCTATTTATAAAATACATTGCTTATCTTTTACATAAGCGCAATAGTACATATATGTACCTCTGAATCCATAAATAAACCAGTATACTACGCCGCCTATTCCCATTGTAATAAAACTGACGACAAAAGCTATAATAGCAGATAACCAACAGCCCTTTGTTAGTGCCCATATACCACCACATAGAAATGCCCATACATTAAACTTCCCTTTGTATGTCTCACCTGAATCATATATCTTCTGAAATTCTCTTTGATAGTATGGAGATAAGTATGAAAAGTCTAAATTTACTTCCATATTTTCTGAATTTCCACCATTAACACTGTTATTAATAGTATCTAAGAAATTCCTTGATTTTCCAATTGATGTCTTTAATCTACATCCACATTTAACACATACTTCCTGTTTTTCAGTGGTTTTTGTGCCACATTCCTGACAATAATCATTACCATTTAGTGGTCGGCAACCACATTTTACACATATCTCTGCTTTGCCGTTAATAGGTTCACCACAAATTCTACAATACATTTTTTGCCTCCTTGATTATATTTATAAGTTTTATATATTTCTTTTTCTGCAGGAAATAAACAATAGACGAACCAATACACACACATATACATAAAAATATATACATCAGTAATTTTCTACTTTCTGCCCAATAACTTTGTACATTGTAATCCGCATTATAGTAAAAATCATAACCAAATTCACTTATTTGAGCATTTGCTATATTCGGTTGGGGAATGTTATCAGGTTGAGGGCGCACTATAAATAAAATGGCTAAGAAGAGTGCAATAGCAATGCTTACTATTGCGGCTATTTTAGCATTTTTCATAGACTTTCGTCTGCTTCTTGCGTAACTTTGTAATAGAGATATTTTATGAACGTCCATCTGTTGTATTGCTATTGTTTTTTGGCTGGTACCGCAGTTTAAACAATACTCCATTTTTAATGATGTACGTGCACCACATGTTTGACAAAAATTAACTCCTTTACCTTTTTTAGCACCGCATTTTTCACAAAATACGGTGTTATCGAATATTTCGTTTCCACAATTTCTGCAATACATAATATTTTCCCTCAAAAAGCTGTTCAGACTTTATAATTCGGATTGGTCTGATTCCATCCTTCAAAAGTGTCTATGCTTGTATCACCGTCACCGTCTACCCATATACGCCTACCATCTGCAAGAATCCTTTCATGAGGGGTTACATGATGGACATTAGGATTTTCGATAAATTCATCATTATCTGCAAGGGTATCGTCTACATCATCAAAAACTCCAATATCATCAAGTACATCTGTGACTGTGATTGCAAAGGAAGCAACCGCCGCTGTTTTAACAATTTCTTTTCCTACGTTAATAGCTTTATCTGTATCGCCGTCCATAATAGCACAACCTGTTTCAATCACATTTTCAGCCATTTTAGCAGTTCCTTTTGCAATGCCTTTTGCGTAAGTTACTCCACTATCAATGACTTTATCAATCCCATTTGATTGCATCGCTTTATCAGATGTCAATGTTCCATAAACCGTTTCTGCAACCCCCTCCGTGGCATTTCCTAGCAGTTCGCCAGTACGTCCGCTTACTTTATATACCCCCTCGCCAATTTCTTGTATGAAGTCACTCTTTATCACTTCGCCAACAAGACTGATAGGTGCGCCAATAGCTATGCCTGCAACTGACCCTGCCATTTTTCCTAAATCCTTTATGAATCCCATAGCAACCTCCTATATTTCAATATGTAACACTATACGACATTTTATATTATACAATAAAATTCTCTATTTGTTAATACCAAACATATAATTTCCCCTGATTGATATAATCATAGATATTGAATCGGGGTGAAGGTATGGCAAAGAATAGGCTTAGCCTGAAATTATTAGAATTACGACAGGAGCGCAACCTGACACAAAAAGAATTATGCGCCAAACTTAATATCAGCCGTACAAACTACAGCTATTTTGAGAATGGGCGGCGTGTGCCTGATGTAGATACGCTTCTGTTAATTGCGGCATTTTACGGTGTTTCGTTGGATGAACTGGTAACAGGTACACACTCGGCAGTAAATGAATCCAAGGAAGATACGACCGCTTATGATTTGGGGATTACCCTTGTTCGGCATCTCCAATCAAAACATATTCCGATTGAGAATATTATGAAGTTGTCAAAAGCGGATTTTGATTTTTTAACTGATTACAAGAAACTGACAGCGGAAAATCAGGCAGAACTGAACTATTTAATGAATTATAAAATAAGAAAGCAATCTGAATAGCAGACCCCTCATACCTTAAAATATAAGAGGTCTGCACTTTTTTACGCCAAACATTCAGCAAGTAATTTTGCAAGATATCTCATGCCTAACTTAAATCCCTCATGCTGTGAAGTCAAGGCAACGGAGAACATAGCGTCTTGCAGTGTTTCCAATTCATCAACGCTTAGTTTGTCCTCAAATGGTTTAGAAAGTTGAATCACTTCCTCGGTAACACGTTCCTCCATATGTACCACTTCTTTCTCGTGTCTAACGACATTCTCATAGATTTTCAATAATTCGCTCATTCGTTTGTCCTCTCTTTCCTTGTTTGATAATCCCAAAATGTCAGAACATGAATCAACTCGTACATCTGCTTGTAATTTAGCTGTTTCCAGTCTGTTATTTCAAATAAGGATGTCAAAACGAGACTGAAAAACTGTTCTGTTATTTTCTTCTGCTGAATCAAGCGGCAGAGGATATTATATTGTGTCTTGGTATAGGTCTGCGGTTTGTCCTGTACGTTTTGAATGTCAGTACGCATATTCTGGTAAATTAAATCTTTTTTGTCATAGTTCATCAATTTCATAAATCTACCACCTTTCCCCAAAGTTCCTCACATTCGCCGTAGTTGGGGCAGTAGTCGCAAAAACTGAAATCGCATTCTGCACATATATAGCCGCCACAGCTAACAATGGGAACACATGTTGATAAATAATCATTGCAAATCTGACAACATGAGCAGTATTCGCCGACTGCCTGACCTTGAAAATAACACATAGCAACACTTCCTTTCTGGCAAAAAAATAAAACCTAACGGTTTAGCAATAGGTCTTATCAACGGTTTCATAGGCAAAGCAATTTCCGTAGAATCTCCATTTTCCGTCACATTCGGCAAACGTCATATAAGTTGCCCTAAGTCGGCGGTCGATATCGTAAACATGGCTATGCGGCTCTCCAACTTGCAGATAACCATATGACATTGCTCTTGGCGGCATTATGTTCATAAAGTAATCCACAAGGTTTTCTTCCACAATATCCCCTTTACGGAGATAATCATAAATGCTTGTCCTGCCTGTACGGTCAGCAAAATCTGTCCATCCGTTTAAAGTTTTAATTTCTGTACTCATAACAAAATCCTCTCTTTCTTATTAATATACATGCTTCATCACGTCCAGAATGATTGCGCTGTGGCTGTCTGCTTCAATGTTCACTCGTCTTGTGCCGCCGCCTTTAAATGTAATCTGTACAGTATTATCATCAATCAGAGTTAGACTGATGATATCAAGATTGGCAGATACAAGTGTCAACTCAAAAATGCTTACAAAATCTTCTTTGCTCATGCTTCTCACGCTCCTTTAATTCAATGAATATTGTTTTGATTGACGAGTTACTTTCTGTGAGCCGTATTTAGCTCTTATATCATCAATGGGTATCTCACCCTTGTGATAACGTGAAAATTCTCCATAGTGCCACGTCCACGCCTTTTTCTTCGGGGCAAATTTGAATCCTAATTCTTTCAGCCTGTCTTTGTAAGCAAAGCAATTAAAGCACCATATCCACCGACCGATTAGCTCAATCTCCATTTTGTACCCAATAATCTGATTCAATATCTCTTTAAATGCTTGATTCTCGGCGTTTTGGTCGTATGTATCAGTCTGACCGTCTGATTTGCTTTCTTTGTTCAAAACGTCAAATAACTTGTCATATTCAATGTTAATTGCTTTCATTGTTTCTTCATCACCGCCGTTATCTGGGTGAAACTGCTTCAAAAGTTCCCTGTACCGTTTCCGTAGTTCCTCAATCGTTGTTACTCCTGTAAACCATTTATTCATTTGTCCTTGCTCCTTTCGTCTGTGTAAAAATGGGTAATAAAAAAAGACAGTTTAACGACTTGTCTGGGTCGTACTATCGTACGATATTAAATAATAAAATGTGTTTGTATCGTGACTAGATGTCTGTCAAAACTATACTCAAAATTAGCCTGCCAAATTCATGAAACCCTTGCTATATAAGCATTTGCACACTCTTCACGATAGTACACCCCCTCCTTTCTCTCCCTAAGTAACAATGCTGTCAATGCATCTTCTGAATGTGGCTTATAATGGATAGACACAAGTTTTCCATACTCGGTATCAGGATAACCATCAATCCTATCTTCTGCCTTTCTGATACGAGAACCATGCTCATACTGCATTAAGACGGTTTCTGGATAAAGAGATACGGAGCGTACATGATTACAATGTGCCGCATAATCCAAAGTGTACACGTTGCCTGTAATAGAATCCTGTGTGTCGCTTGTAATCTCAATCACAAATGCAAGAACCGACTCTGTAGACTGCTCTGCATAATAATTGAATGTGATGTGTTCACTTGTATCTTTTAAGAACACATTCCTTTCAAGTAAACACCATGTACCATGGGTACGGCATAACCAGATAAAATTTTTTCCTGCTGTTTCTGCCTGACTGCCGCTCTCCGTAAAGTCTCCTTGTCAATCTCAAAATCAGACTGATAATAACGTGTGTGTTTCGCTACAATCTTTTTCATGAAATCCAGAATGTCCACATTGCTAAATTTTGTGTTACTTTTGATTCTCTTTGCCATAATAAATAGCTCCTTTCTTCTTCTGATTTGTTTTCGGGTAAAAAAATAGAGCCTGTTTTTTACCGACTGGCTTTAAAGTCGTTAAAGATTGTCAGCCGCATAGAGAGGGTGCGGTATACAACTCCATTTCGTTTTTAAAGGTATTGAGTAGGTGACCTCGGAAAAATTATATAAAAATTTCTCCTATACTGGCGTTCTATGCTACTGTGCGTTTTCTTTTTTCTCGAATGAGAGTTGATTTACTGATTCCAGTAAGCTCTTCTACTTGTTTATAAGAATGGTTTTCCAGTAACTCCAAAGCATGATTGATTTTCTTACTGCTGTACTTTGGCGGTCTGCCCTCCCTAAAATCTTCTCTCTGTTTGGCGATAGCCTTACCGCCCTGTGTACGCTCAATAATCATGGCTCTTTCAAACTCTGCAAATGCTAACAGGTTTGTGACTATCAGCCGCCCCATAGGAGTATTTTCAATTAACCCCATATTCAGGATATGTATTTTTACACCCTTATTCATAAGACGGTCGATATACTCTAATCCCTCTTTTGTAGAACGGCAGAAGCGGTCTAACTTGGTTACAATGACATAATCGTTTTCCTGTGCCTGCTCTAATATCTTATTGAATAGCGGTCGTTCCTTTGCTCCTGAATAACTCTCAACAACGATTTCAGCGTCAGCATAAAGATTCTGAATTGCTGTAGACTGTTCCTCAATGCTGTTTCCGTCTAACTGTCCTTTGGTGCTTACTCGTGCATAGCCGTATTTCATAGTGTATCGCTCCTTTGCTTAATTTAGTTGTGGTACTTTTGACCATAAGAAATGACACCGCTCTAAGCCGCATTTTTCCGTTACCAGTGAAACGGTGTCAAAACTTAAAAGTTATGACTATATGTCTGTCGAAACTATCCGTAAAATGGCATAAAAAAAGAACGGTACAAACCGCTCCAACCCTTGCTATTACGCTATTTCATACTATTTAAGTTAGCTCTCAAAATGTCTACACCCTGCTTAGAATTACCCAGATAATACTTCTGTGTAACATTGCTTGAAGCGTGCCCCATTTGATTACATAAGATGTGCATGGGTGTATTCATCAAAGCAAGCCTTGTCCCGTAAGTGTGCCTTAGATAATGATATTTAAAAATAATACCGTGCTGTGCTTTTATCTTCTGTGTATGGTACTTCATAGAATTGACGGTCTGTATCTTTCCTTCATCCAATGAATTGACAAGTTCCAGACTGGATATCGTCTCTTTCCCCATATCGGAAAGCATTGTCTGATTCTGCTCCCTTTGCTCTGTCAACTCTACCATGATTTTATCTCTGTGCCGCTTTAAAGATAGAAGATACTCTTTTAGCGGTGTAGCCATGACAATATCACGTCTGGCATTTCTGGTCTTTAAAGATACTAACTTGATTACACCATTCTGGTATTGCATTTGTCGGTCTATCTTGATGATATCGTTGTCAAAATCAACGTTGCACCATTTTAATCCATAACACTCATTGATACGCAAGCCGCAATACTTACCCAACATAAAAGCCGTTTCAGCATTGGTATCTTTGAAATATTCCGATAATATTATCATCTGTTCATCCGAAAAGGTGATAATATCGGTATCCTCATCAATTTTCATTTTTGGCATATGGATTTTTGTGTCCTTGTTCTTACAGAGTTTGTCGTACTGCTCTGCATTTAAATAATTACGAGAATAGGCTTGACCGAAGATAAGATAAAATATTTTCAGAAATGATTCTGTATAGCTGTATGCTCTGTTTTCGGTATAATACAGTTCTGCAAGATAATCATTGATTTCAGCGACAGAAATATCATCTACATAGCGTTTACCGAACTTAGACTTGATATGGTTATTCCATAGACTGTCTTGTTTAACGATAGTAGCATACGCCTTTCCTGCTCTCCCGAACTCACAATATTCATCATAGACCTCACTAACCTTTTTTCTTGGTCGTTTTAGTTGTGGGGCGGCGGCATTAATTTTTTCATTCATAATAGCTTGTTGACGTGCTTTGACGGCAGACGATTTTGTTTTAAAGGGATTGCCGAACTCGTCTTTTACTTTCTTACTTTCTCTTGATTTGCCGTCAATCCTGATAGCATAACGATATCCCCAATATCCGTTATCAAGTTGGAATACTCCTGTGTCATTTTTTCTCATGTTGACCTCCTTGTTATGACAGGATAAGTCCCAACTTTTTCAAGTCCCAATTCTAGGAAGAATATTTCCAGATTAATATGGAAGTCCCAAATTTGTCCCAAACCAGACCTCAGGAATCCCTGTTTTAAAGCAAAAAAGAGGACAGACAACAATTTGCCCATCCTCTTAAAAACTCTTATATTACGCCGTTTCCATCTTAGCCAAAGTATCTCTTAAGAAGACCTTCAAATGCTTTTCCGTGTCTTGCCTCATCCCTAGCCATCTCATGAACTGTATCATGGATCGCATCCAGGTTCGCAGCCTTCGCTCTCTTAGCAAGATCAAACTTACCAGCAGTTGCGCCGTTCTCAGCGTCAACTCTCATCTCCAGATTCTTCTTGGTGCTGTCAGTTACAACTTCGCCCAACAGTTCAGCAAACTTTGCAGCATGCTCAGCTTCCTCGTAAGCAGCCTTCTCCCAGTACAGGCCGATCTCCGGATAGCCTTCTCTATGAGCAACTCTAGCCATTGCAAGATACATACCAACCTCAGAACATTCTCCCTCGAAGTTTGCTCTCAGATCCTTGATGATATCCTCGCTTACGCCCTTTGCAACACCTACTACGTGCTCAGCAGCCCATTCTCTTCCGCCGCTCTGCTCTTTGAACTTCTCAGCCCCAACGTGACACTGCGGACACTCAGCCGGTGCAGAATCTCCCTCATGAACATAACCACATACTGTACATACAAATTTTTTCATTTTTAAAATCTCCTTCTCTTAAAAGATGTTTTTCGCCTCTTGCGGCATTCCGCAGATTAAGAACTGCGGGCTTGTGACACTTTAGAGCAGTCACCGCATGTCCCATAAAAAATGGTGTTGCTGGATTCTATCAGGCCGTCAAAGTTCTCTGCGGCCGATTGATTCAGCCTGGTAATTTCTGCCATGTCCAGATCCAGATCCAGAATCCGTCTGCAGCATGTGCAGAAAAAATGATTGTGCGGCAGAACAAAACCATCAAACCTGTCTACTCCGTCAGGGGAAGTGATCTTGACAGCCTCCCCGATCTCGGTCAGCAGCCTCAGATTCCGGTATACGGTGCCAAGACTGATATTCGGAAAATCTTCCCGCACATGCTGATAAACAATATCGGCTGACGGGTGCTCATTCGTAGATAACAGGTAAGCTTTGATGGATTCTCGCTGTCGGCTGTACTTTAACGCTGCCAAAGAAATCCTCCTTCAAAATTGATAATAGTAATAATTACTACAATTAAGACTATATATCATTTTCCCAAAAAAGTCAAGAGGAAAAATGATTTTTTTTTAAAATAAAAGTTACTATTCACAGCCACTTCACCCACATGCGCAAAAACAGCCGGCAAAGCCGTCTGCCGATGCTGCGCATCTTAATTTTTTGCTTATGTGGGTGAAGTGACTGATTCCAGTCAGATAAAAACTGTCAATCGGCTTCTTACAAGCTTCGCTTGAAGAATCCGACTGCCATTTTTTATCCGACTGTGAATAGTAACAAAAATTACCAACAGAGTTTGGAGGAAGAGGAAAAAAGAGAAACAGAAAAAGAGCGGAAATATGGGCTTTAAAGAGTTTCCGAGACCGCTCTATTTAAGAGGGTGGAGGTGAAGTAGCGGCAAGTACTGCAATATTCGGGATTTTTTGTTCACGGAGGGGTAGAGGTGATTTTGATGGGATGGAAAAAGGAAACTGTATTTAAACTTTACTCTTTGTCAAGGTTATTTTTATAGCTTCTAATAAATTTTCTGCTACATAAGAGGGTGCCGTTTCCCTATAATCCTTAAGTTCATTTTCTGCCGATCCTTTTTTACTCACTTTGGACAATAATATTGTCTTACACCCCGCCGCATTTCCGGCAACTATATCCCGATCACTGTCGCCTACCATCCACGAGTTATGTAAATCAATATTGTACTCCTGAGCCGCACGGAAGATAAGTCCTGGTTTTGGTTTTCGGCAATCACAATTTATTTTTAGCATCTTTACCTCTCCGCTGAACCCACTACCCGGATGATGCGGACAATAGTAAAGCCCATCAATAATTCAGGTTATTTAGCAATAATAATTACCAATCAGCCGGTCATTGCCAGGGGAGAGATTACAGTTTCGCAGCTTAACGATATACATAATAAAATGGAAACCCTTCTTGGGTTAGAAGGGGCATATATTGATGGGCTTTACTATTGTCCGCATCATCCGGGTAGTGGGTTCAGCGGAGAGGTAAAGATGCTAAAAATATTGCTTTCTGAGAATTGCGGAAATTACGTGCTTTTACTCTTCCGTTTCTAAAGTCAGCGCATACCTGTTCAAACCGTTCTGGCGTCCCCATATCCTTAACATATTCCGTAGAATCATAGGCTACCAGCTTTCCAGTTCCAGCTAATGACTTTAAAAATTGCCGATCCAAATCAACTTTTATTGTTTTACCTGACTTGTCCATTGTACCAACAAGCGCAGGATCAATGCCCACATTTGCGAAGAGTTTCGTATTCAATACATGAAGCCCCGCATTAACCCGATTTTTATAATATTTAGGTCTCTTATCCTCTTTTGTCAGCCATGATGTGACCTGATGGTTCTGATCAGCTACTATTAATCCACTATCATAAGGATGCGAATTTGGATGTGTAAAAAGTGTTGCCAATCCGCCATGTGTTTTGTGAAACTCTACAAATTTTTCAAGATCAATATCGAATATAGAATCCGCATTAAGGAGGAGGAAATCTTCATT
>Ga0224748_10738_pt1 | contig 10530 bp, 8 predicted proteins | sample LIM_F_Water_Neg_FD_182074 | JGI IMG/M metagenome (GOLD analysis project Ga0224748, IMG submission 182074) | Enriched cells from gastrointestinal tract of the lab mouse from Pacific Northwest National Laboratory (PNNL), Richland, Washington... | ecosystem: Host-associated > Mammals > Digestive...
CCGGCTGCAGCTCCCGCAGATGTGCCACCGCTCCCTGGTATGCCTCCAGAAAGCTCTCTACTGTGCCTGTTCCCATCTCATTGATGCCGATCATGAGATAAATTTTGGCAAAAGCATTCTGCTGCAGCGCTTCCTCCACACTTATCTTCCTTTTTTCACCGGGCACAGACACAATTTCGGAATCAAACATCTTATATACCGTCAGTCCTGTAGAGGCGTAAAAGGCAGCCGTCTCTTCCAGTCCGCCGTACTCAAACATGCCCACAGTTCTGGAATCTCCGATAAACACGGCATCCGAAAAATAATCATCCTCCACAGCCATATACACCGGCTCACTGCTTTCCGACGGTTCCTCCGGCATTCCGCCTGCGGAAGGTTCTGTCCCTGCCCCGTTCTCATTGGAAGCTCCCGTTCCTTCTCCTGTCTCTCCGCCCGAAGGAAGTCCATTGCTTCCATCTGCGGTGCCTTCCCCGGCAGCTTCTCCCTCCGTCGGGCCAAAACCTTCCTCCCCGGGCAGATGACTGCCCTCCTCGCCCACAACGGACGGGCCTTCCCCCGGGTTCTGCGCCGGATCGCTGTCCGGTACATCCCCTGTACCGGGGACATTCCCGCTTTCTCCTGCCCCGGAACCGGTATCCTCTCCGGCAGCCGCTCCCTCCTGCCCGCCGGCACTGTTTTCCGAGCCGCCTCCCTCTGTGATTCCTCCGCCGGCTGCGAACAGATTCCCCAGCCCGGAATCCTCGTACCAGCTCTGAATCCGCATAAGCGGCTTCGCATATACCTGCCAGTTATCCACACTGTTCAGATACACCGCACCTGTGCCCACAAGCATAATCATATAAGACCACTTTTTCAGCCATTTTATCATTCAAAACACATCTCACTTTCACGATGTCTCAATCCGTCAGAAATCCCGATACATAAACGGATTCTGCCCCTCTCTCTGCAGTCTCCAGACACACCACCAGAAAAGCAGAACCAGGAAAACCATTCCCGGCAAAGTGTCCTTAAACCGTCGGAACAGCTTCTGTACCGCCGCCGTACAGGCAAAGCCTCCCACGGCAAACAGCCATCCATAATTCGTCAGCGCCTTCAGCCAGTCCCCCGCGCTGACCCGTATGCCGTCAACCACATGGAACATCCTTCCCAGAAAAATCTGGAGCTGATTGATGTCCGTGACGGCAAAGCAAATCCAGGTCACAGGAATAAATGCCCACAGATAAAGAGAAGCAAGCAGCTTCCCGGGCCCCTTCTCCAGGTACTTCCACACACCCAGACGATTCAGCTGCCTCTCCAGCACAATCGCCAGCCAAAGCAGCATTCCCCAAATCAGAAAATTAGCCGTACCTCCATGCCAGATTGCCGTCAGGAACCAGACTGCCAGCAGATTACAGACAGTCCGGAATTCTCCTCTGCGGTTACCGCCCAGAGGAATATACACATAGTTACAGAACCATCTGCCCAGGGTTATATGCCATCTCCGATAAAATTCTCTCACAGAGCCTGCCATATACGGCGTGCGGAAATTTTCCGGCAGTTCAAACCCCAGCATCTTCCCCAGGCCTCTGGCCATCAGCGAATAACCGTAAAAGTCAAAGTAAATCTTCAGAGAGTAGGCAACCGCCGCCAGCCACGCCAGCGGAGTAGAGATACTCTCAAATCCGGTTACCTGCACTTCCTGCCAGAGCAGCCCGATTCTGTCTGCCAGCATCACCTTTGCCGCCAGTCCCATGGTAAAGACTTTCAATCCCTCCTGCACACCGGGAACCGTGAACTTACGCCTGTGCAGCGCCGTCTCTACCTCGCTGTAGTAGACAATGGGCCCCGAGAGCAGACGTGGGAACATGGTAATATAAGTGGCAAATACCACAAAGGAGGGTTCCCCCTTCCGGCCGCTGCGGTACAGATCAATCAAATAAGATAAAAGCTGAAACGTATAAAAGCTGATTCCCAGCGGAAGACCTCTTTCCCCCAGTCCGCCTTTAAAAAATGCCAACGGCATCAGGTTCAGCATAATCGCCGTAATCAACAGCAATCTGCGTCTTCTTTCCAATCTTTTATTTCTTTTCTTATTTTTTCCCTTTAGTCTTTCTCTTCGCCCCAGATGCAGACTGATAAAATAATTGACCACCACGGATATCATGAGGATCAACAGAGACCGCGGTTCTCCCAGCGCATAGAAAACAAGACTCCCTGACAGGAGTGTCATGTTTTTCATTTTATCCGGGGTCAGTGCATATGCCAGCAAAAAAAACGGAAGAAAAAAGAGTAAGAATTCTATACTGCTGAATACCAAGAATTATCACATCTTTCGTAACTTCATTACTACTATATTATCCTTCCTCACACCACTTTTCAACTTAAAAAAAATTAATTTTAAAAAGCGACTTGTCACAAAAATGTAGCAATTATGTAAAAACTGTTGTAAACTGATGGAAGAGACCATGAGTCTGTGCGGCAAAGGTACAGAAAGAGACCCGCACACAATGGTAAAGCGAATTATTATTCACAATAGAAAGGATTTTTATGAAAGAACAATTATACACCATCCCCTTAAATGACGCCGTCAATGCAGGTGACGAATGTCCCTTTTGCTTTATTGAGAGAAATGTGGAGCAGGACCTGCTGGACTTTGTGCTGGGCAGCGGTTCCTCCTACATGGAAGCCGACATCCGTGAGATGACGGATAAGGCAGGTTTCTGCAGACAGCATTTCCAGAAAATGTTCGATTACGGCAATACCCTGGGCAACGCCTGGATTCTGAAAACCCACTATCAGAAAATCATCAGTGAGATGAAAAATGAGTTCTCCCATTTCCGCCCCGGCAAATCCTCCTTTAAGGATAAATTCCGCAAGGCGGCAGAAGGCGGCAATGCCATCGGCATGTGGGTAAAGGAGAAAGAAAATTCCTGTTACATATGCAGTCATTTCGCCGACACCTACACCCGGTACATGGATACCTTTTTCTATCTGTGGAAGCAGGACGAAGAATTCCGGAAAAAAATCGAAAACGGGAAAGGATTCTGCCTCCATCATTTCGGAGACTTGTGCGAAGCGTCTGACAGCAGACTGTCAAACAGTGAAAAAGACAGCTTTTATCACACCATGTTCCCCCTGATGGAGAACAACATGGCACGTCTGGCGGAAGATGTGGCCTGGATGGTGGAAAAATTCGATTACCGCAACAAAGACGCCGACTGGAAGAACTCCAGAGACGCCATCCAGCGCGGCATGCAGAAACTAAAGGGCGGCTATCCGGCGGACGGCCCTTACAAGCCCAAATAAACCACCGGCATTCCCTCTGAAATCGTTCCCAATGAGAATTCATCATACAGGATTCTCATCGGGAATGAAGGAACCTGTTTCATATATCATATTCCGAATCATGTCCAGATAACCGCAGATTTCCTCGTACAGCATTTCCGGCTGAAAGGAAGCGTCCTGGAATCGCTCTGCCAGCAGTCCCTTGACGGTAAAGTCCAGCATCTTCCGCAGCTTTTCGCCGTCCACGCCCCCGGGCAGCGCATCGTAATCAATCTGATTCCCGATTGTGGCATAAGTCTCTGCCAGGTCGCTGCGTTTCTCCTCCACAGACAAAAGCGCCTCACAGGAGTCCTCCCACTGAGAACGATTCAGAAACTGCTGCATATAAGGATAGCCCTTCATGGCCCGCATCCTGGCATATTCGATTTGTTTCATGACAGTGAAAAGGTCCTTCTCACCGGCATTTACAGTGGACCGCAGTTCCAGGTTCATATACCTGACGCTGTAATCATAGACAAAGCGATAAGCACCCAGCTTACTGCCGAAATAATGAAACAGAAGTCCCTTGCTGACGGCGGCTTCTCTGACAATGTCGTCCGTACTGCCATGGCGGTAGCCCTGAAGCGCAAATACCTTCAGCGCAGCGTTAATCATTCTGTCCTGCTTTTCTTTTTTCAGATCAAAAAACTTACTGTTCATTTCCGGTGCTCCTGATTATGATAAAATCATTATACCATGATTATAGTTCAATCATGGTATGGATGGCCATTCGGCCGCTTCATGCCGGGCATATGTGCATATTATACCATGTGCGCAGAAAAGGAAGCGCCCCGAAGGGGCATTTACTTTTCAAGCCATGGACCGCCAGGTATAATGCATCACGCAGTGATGGCAAGTCAGCGCAGGCTGACTTGTATTCTGCGAATGCAGAATCATTATACCATGTGCGCAGAAAATCAAGCGGCTCCGAAGGAGGCATTTGATTTTCAAGCCATGGACCGCCAGGTATAATGCATCACGCAGTGATGGCAAGTCAGCGCAGGCTGACTTGTATTCTGCGAATGCAGAATCATTATACCATACTCCCTCCCCTCCGGGGAATGAAATCCTAAAATTTTTCATAAATTTGTGTATATTCCCTTTTCAATTCTGCAAAATAGTATTAATATTAATTGGTATAAACAACCAATTGAAAGGAGTTACCTATGGCCAGAAAATTTGGAAAATTTCTACTCTTTACCGCTGCAGTGGGTTCTGCTGCCGCCGCTGTTTATTACTTTATGAAAAAGGAATCTGCAAAGGAAATCGTCGACGAAGATTATGATGATTTCAGCGATGATTCCGAAGCGGAATCCGAAAGCTCCCGCAGCTATGTCTCACTGAATCCGGAAGACGCCTCCGCAGAATCTGCTGATGAGAAAGAGGAGGTTCCTGAAAAGCAGGAGAGCTCCTTTACCCCGCTGTCAGAGCAGGTGGCACAGAGCACGGATAAGAACGAAGAAAGTGTGGAAGAATTTTTTGACGAAGAAGACAGTTCCGACGAGGAACCGCCCATCAATGATAACTGAGAAGAGCCGCTGAACAGCGGCCCTTCTGCTTTTGAGACACATTTCCCTGCTTCTATTGTTCCCAGGCTTCTCTCAAAAGCCTTGTTCCTTCTTCGATCTCTCTCTCTGTCAGGCCGCCGAATCCCAGCAGAACCGTGGCGCTGTCGGGCGCCTCCTCCACCATGCTTTCCGACAGTCCGTAAACCTGCACGCCTTTTTCCGCAGCCTTTTTCACCAGTTCCCGCTCCGGCATCCCCCGCTTCGCCGTCAGCAGAATATGCAATCCCGCATTCTCTCCGGATATCAGGAAATCTTTCCGCATGGGCTGCAGGCATTCCAGCAGAAGCTCATGCTTTGCCTGGTATATTTTTCTCATCTTATTCAGATGGCGTTCAAAGTACCCGTCGCGGATGAATTCATTCAGTATACTCTGGTCGATACGCGATACCGTACAGGAATAAAAGGAGAAATCCCTGCGATATTTTTCCAGCAGCTTATCCGGCAGAACCATAAAGCTGATACGAATGGCCGGCGCAATCGCTTTGGAAAATGTCCCCATATAAATCACCCTGCCGTGCCGGTCCGAGGCCTGCAGCGCCGGAATCGGTTTGCCGCGAAACCGATATTCACTGTCGTAATCATCCTCAATCAGGTATCTGTCCGGTTCCCCGTCCGCCCACTTCAACAGCTCCATTCTCCTTCCGATGGGCATCACCGTTCCTGTGGGAAACTGATGAGATGGCATGACATAGGCGGCGCTGACTTTTGCTTCTCCGAGCTTATCCGCCCGCATGCCGGACTCGTCCATATCCACGGTTGCTATGCGGTACGCGAAAGACTGAAACATTCTGTATGATCTCTTATAGGTGGGATTTTCCATGGCAATGCGAATATGCCGGCCCAGTATCTTCTCCAACAGAAGAAGCAGGTAATCATTTCCGGCTCCCACGATAACCTGTTCCGGCCTGCAGTTCACGCCTCTGGAAGAATGCAGATATCTGACAATGGTTCTGCGCAGCTCTTCATCCCCCTGAGATTCCCCCTTGGCAAACAAGTCGCTGTTTGCATATGTGAGTATATTTTTCGTGATTTTCTTCCAGACGCCGAAGGGAAACCCTGACATATCAATGTCAAAAGGAGAAAAATCCACAGAAAATTTCCCTTCTCCCACCGCTTCCGCTTTTCCCGGCTGCTTTCCCGGATCTGTCCTGCCTGTCCGCTCCGCTCCGGAAAGTGAACTGTGCTTCTCTTCCGCCCCGGATGCACTTTCTTCCTCCAGAAAAAACAGATCCTCCATGGGACATACAAAATATCCCTTACAGGGTCGGGACTCTATATAGCCTTCACTGAGCAGCTGACCATAGGCACAGTCCACTGTACTTCTGGCCACCTGCAGATATTCCGCCAGAAAACGTGTAGAAGGAAGCTTCTCTCCCGCGAGCAGCTTCCTCTCCCTGATTTCCTTTTTAATGTGTTCATAAATCTGCTCATACAGACAATTCCCGCCGTCTGTACGCAGCTGAAAAGTCATTTTATTCAAGCTTCTTCCCCACCTGCTTTACTTCCTGCTCTGCTCCCGCAGAATCTGCTCCTTCATCTCTCTGGCCTTATCCTTGATACGCGCGTTGGCTCCGGAAGAAGTGATGACAGTGCTCAGCAATTTGGTCGCCACATCATACTCTTTAAACCGTATAGCCAGAACGGACAACAGATAGTCAATGGTGATGGCATTCATTCCGCATATGGGAAACATTTCGCTCTGTCTGGCCTCCGTGAATCCCCTGTATGCATTCTCCAGGAACTCATTCTCCTGCTTTTCCAGATCTTCAATCAACTTTGTGTCCGGATTCTCCTTCTCCCGCAGGCTCTCTCCATAGCCCCTGAGCAGCCAGGCATTGCGCAGACAGATATATGCCTTTTCGCTTGTTTTCGCACGTTTTACCACTGCATTTACCAACGCCAGTTTATAGCGCTCCATAGCCTGCTCATAACTGTAAGTCTCTTCGTCATAGGCAGTAAGATGTACTGTCTGGCTGATTTTTTCCTTAATTAATTTCGCCTGAGCCGATGTCACATTGGTAAAGTACCGAATCAACGCGGCATAGGCACAGACAGGGCACATTACCACCTCGTATTTGGCGGCATCAATATTCTCGTATCTGGCCCGCAGGTCCTGGTCTGATCCCAGCATCCGCGCCTTGCTTGTCTTCATGATTTTAGCCGTAAAGGAACTGTCACACACCGGGCAGACAAAAGATCTGTCATAAATCAGGTCCTTCTCCTGAGGCTTTGGCGGAGCAACAGGAGCAGGTTTACTCCTGCTCTCCTCCTTTTTCGGCTCCTCAAAAAGGTTCAGGCCTTCCATATTCCCCAGCCCAAGATTTTTTAACCCTGAAAAAATCCCCATCTCACCCCTCATACCTTTCCGCAGCCTGCCGTTCAGTATATGCCGAACCTGCAGAATCCAGCATATCAGGCAGACATACTATGGGTAAATCAAAAAAGTTTCGATTGCTTGCCGCACATTGCAAATCCAGGCTGCCATGCCTTTTAATTCTCTTTGGGTAATACAAAAGAGCTTTTCAGAGATACAATTCTGTTAAAGACAAGACCGTCCGGTCTGGAATCCCGGGAGTCCACACAGAAGAATCCCTGCCGTACAAACTGAAATCGCTCCGGGCTTACCGCTCCGGTCAGGCTCGGTTCCACGCGGCAATTCTTCATAACAGTGAGAGAATTCGGATTCAGATTAAGGCTTCCATCCTCCACATTATATACACCCTTCTCCTCATCAATGATATTCTCATACAGACGTATCTCCGCCGGAACGGCCGTGGAAGCCGCCACCCAGTGAATTGTGCCTTTTACTTTTCTTCCGTCAGGACTGTTCCCTCCTTTGGAAGCCGGATCATAGGTACAGTGTACCTGTGTAATCTTTCCATTCTCATCCTTAACGCAGCCTGTACATTTCACAAAATAAGCGTTCATCAGCCGCACTTCATTGCCCGGGAACATACGGAAATATTTCTTCGGGGGCTCCTCCATAAAGTCTTCCCGCTCAATATACAGCTCTCTTCCAAAGGGGACCTCTCTGCTGCCCAGGGTCTCGTTCTCCGGATTGTTCCCTACGGTCAGCATCTCTGTCTGTCCCTCAGGATAATTATCAATAATCAGCTTCACAGGGTCCAGAATTGCCATCACGCGGGGAGCCTTTGCCTTTAAATCCTCCCGGATACAGTACTCCAGCATGGCATAATCTGCTGTGGAGTGCGCTTTGGACACACCGCAGAGCTCCACGAATTTCCTGATGGAATCCGGCGTGAATCCACGTCTGCGCAGAGCGGCAATGGACACCAGCCTGGGGTCATCCCAGCCGTCCACAATCCCTTCCTGCACAAGCTTCTTGATATACCGCTTCCCTGTCACCACATTTTTCAGGTACAATTTCGCAAATTCTATCTGCTTCGGCGGACTGGGATATTCCAGTTCTCTCACAACCCAGTCATACAGCGGCCTGTGATCCTCAAATTCCAGCGTACAGATAGAATGGGTAATTCCCTCAATGGCGTCCTCGATGGGATGTGCAAAATCATACATGGGATAAATACACCATTTATCTCCGGTATTGTGATGTGTCATATGCGCCACACGGTAAATCACAGGATCCCGCATATTGATATTCGGCGAGGCCATGTCGATACGGGCCCGAAGCACTTTTTCTCCGTCCGCATATTTTCCTTCCCGCATCTCTTCAAAAAGCTCCAGGTTTTCCTCCACACTGCGGCTGTTAAAAGGGTCGTCCCTGCCCGGTTCCGTCAGTGTTCCTCTGTATTCCTTAATCTGCTCCGCCGTCAGATCCGACACATAGGCTTTCCCCTTTTTAATCAGCTTTACCGCCGCTTCATACATCTCTCCGAAATAATCCGACGCAAAGAAGAGCCTGTCTTCCCAGTCGGCTCCCAGCCACTGGATGTCTTCTTTAATAGATTCCACGAACTCCACATCCTCTTTCGTGGGATTTGTGTCATCAAAACGCATATTGAATTTGCCATTGTACTGTCTGGCCAGTCCATAATTCAGAAGAATGCTTTTGGCATGTCCGATATGCAGATATCCGTTGGGTTCCGGCGGGAAACGGGTGTGCACAGTGTCACATACGCCCTCCGCCAGATCCCTGTCAATGATCGCTTCTATAAAATTTCTGGATTCTGTCTCACTCATACTCCTGTCCTTACCTTTCATCTCCTGCAGAGCCCATGCATTACGGTACATTATATCATACGCATCCATCACTTTTCAACAGGTTATTTACAGGAGTTCCCCTGATTTTTCCTGCCGGCGCGTCAATGATGGAACAGCCGGATGCCGGTAAAGGCCATCACCATATTGTGTTTGTCGCAGCACGCAATCACCGCGTCATCACGCATGGAACCGCCAGGCTGTGCAATGTATTTCACGCCGCTCTTGTATGCTCTCTCAATATTATCCGAAAAAGGAAAGAACGCATCCGATCCCAGCGTCACGTTTTGCATCCCGTCAAGCCAGGCACGTTTTTCCTCTCTGGTGAACACAGGAGGTTTTACCTTGAATGTTTTCTCCCACACGCCGTCCGCCAGCACATCCATATATTCATCTCCCATGTAGACATCAATGGCATTGTCCCGGTCCGGTCTGCCCAGCCTGTCCACAAACTGCAGGTTCATCACCTGAGGTGACTGGCGCAGGAACCAGTTATCCGCTTTCGTACCTGCCAGTCTCGTACAGTGGATGCGGGACTGCTGACCTGCTCCGATACCGATGGCCTGGCCATCCTTCACATAGCAGACGGAATTGGACTGGGTATATTTCAGTGTAATCAGCGCAATTTTCATGTCAATCAGCGCTGACTGTGAGATTTCCTTATTCACCGTAACGATATTGGACAGCAGGTCACCATTTACATCCAGTTCGTTTCGTCCCTGTTCAAAAGTGATTCCAAATACCTGCTTTTTCTCCTGCGGTGCAGGGACATAATTCTCATCAATCTGAATAATATTATAGCTTCCGCCCTTTTTGGCCTTCAGCAGCGCAAGAGCCTCGTCCGTATAGCCGGGCGCGATGCAGCCGTCGGACACTTCCCGCTTTATCAGCTTTGCCGTATCTTTATCACATATGTCAGACAACGCAATGAAATCTCCAAAGGAAGACATTCTGTCCGCGCCTCTGGCCCTGGCATAGGCACAGGCCAGCGGAGAAAGCTCTCCCAGATCATCCACCCAGTAAATTTTCGCCAGGGTTTCGCTCAGCGGCAACCCCACCGCCGCCCCCGCCGGAGACACATGCTTGAAGGAGGCAGCCGCGGGCAGTCCTGTCGCCGCTTTCAGCTCCTTTACCAGCTGCCAGCCGTTAAAGGCGTCCAGAAAATTGATATATCCAGGTCTGCCGTTTAACACGGTTACCGGAAGCTCGCTTCCGTCCTCCATGTAAATCCTGGAAGGCTTCTGATTGGGGTTACATCCGTATTTCAGTTCAATTTCTTTCATTTGATTCACATTCCTTTCTTTTTCTGTTCTGCACTTAATCTGTGTATGTCCGTTGTCTCGCTGTTACATTCTCCCTTTTGGGCAAAGAGTTATCATTGCATGGAACAGGCCTTTCAGGCGAAATTGCATTTTATTTCTCATTGATTTTTGTTCATGATACGCGTCTCGCTCTCACCTGTGGCAATATCAATAAATCT
>Ga0224748_10739_pt1 | contig 10527 bp, 15 predicted proteins | sample LIM_F_Water_Neg_FD_182074 | JGI IMG/M metagenome (GOLD analysis project Ga0224748, IMG submission 182074) | Enriched cells from gastrointestinal tract of the lab mouse from Pacific Northwest National Laboratory (PNNL), Richland, Washington... | ecosystem: Host-associated > Mammals > Digestive...
AGGCAGGAGATCAAGGCCGACATGGAAGCCAAGCAGGTAGAGGAAATTACAGCCGGTTCCTTCGTTATCAGGTGGAAGACCATATTCAGCAGCCGCCTTGACGGGAAGGCCCTCAAAACAGCTTTGCCGGAGATTTATAGCCAGTATTGCAAGTCCAGCGAAAGCCGCCGGTTCACTATCGCATAAATAAAAAAGCCCTTACCAGAACGGCCATTCTGATAGGGGCCAGTAACCCGACAACCTGATAAGTAAAGGGTATGCAGGAAGTATATCACTCCTGCTGCCCTCTGTAAAGAGAGGAATGAGAGAAATGCAGACAATAGAGACGGAACACTTGGAGGGCTGCCCAGCGTGCGGCGGCAGCGTTGATAAAGGGGAGGTATTTGCCGATTTGATGCACCTGGCTGTTTCAAAAGGGATCACTGTAAGGTTTGTACCCTTCCAGTTCTGCAATGGCAGAATGAAAGGAGACCGGATTGGTATTAGGCAGAGCCTGCCCACCATAGAGGATATTAACTATATCCTTGCCCACGAGATTGCCCACGTTTATCTGCATTATGACAAGGGGGACACAATCACCAGTGACAGGCATGACGAGTATGAGGAGCAAGCAGACCGGGCTGCCAAGATGTTACTGGATATGTTGGGAATGGAGGTGCCGGCATGATCGAGGTATTAAGCCAAGCTCACAACATTGCCTCAATCAGCCAGGAGGCCATACCGGAACACCTGCAGGGCCACAACCTGATCTATTATCTTTCGGATTGGGATGCTATTGTAATTGCTGGCTGGAAAGAGAAAACGGTTCTTATTGCGGAATTGATTGCCGATTATCTGGAGCTTACCCCTTCCCAGCATGAAAGAGCGCTGGTGGCACCAATTTATACAGGTCTGTCCGGCATGGTATTAAAGATATGGCAGACCCTGGAAGCTGTTTACCAGATCAGGAACGGAACTAGGGAAAACTAGAGAATAGACAAGAGAAAAGACAGGTAGCAGAGGGCCCCAATCCCTCTGTCCCTGCCAAAGGAAAGGAGCATGGCAGAATGGTAAAGGATTTATTAAAGACCCTGAAAGCCCTGGCAAGCAAGCGCCGGGAGCTTTCTCTGATCGACATAGGGAAGCATGATCCCGACTATGAAGAGGCAATGAGCCGGGTTGTGGAGCTCAGGGACCGATATGAGGATATGGAGTTAAGGCCGGAGGACAGGAAAACCATTGACTCCATGCTTGACGGTTTAGATGATGTGGAGGAAGCCCAGGTCAGTCTGGCTTATCTGGCAGGTCTGGCTGACTGTCTCATGATTCTTGACCGGCTGGAATTGTTCCAGCTGTGAAGAAAGGAAAGGTGGATTGTATGAGGATAGATAAGATCAAAATATTCCCTTGTTTTGAGGCGCACGCTCCCCTGGAGAAGAAACTGGAGTGCAAAGACCGGTACTATCAGGAACATGGGGAATTTGAGTCCCAGATTGTTCTTGATGCAGCTGGGAACCTGATAGACGGATACACTACTTACCTGCTGGCGAAAAAATACGGTCTGGAGCATGTCCCTGTCAGGTACGGCCAGCGTCAGATCATTATGGCAGCGCACCGTCCAGGAGGAAAGCTCTACACCTGGGAGTTACCGGGAATCCTGATAGGACGGGTGAGAGCCGGTGACCGGGTTGTGGTTCGCGCCGCAAAGGGCTGTACAGCGGTGAAGGTGGCAGAGGTGGAGGAATATGCAGGCCAGGAGCCGGAGCCGCACAAAATGGTTCTCTGGAAATGGAAGGGAAGGTCAGACCATGGTTGATTCCAAAGGATTCATTCTCTGTCCAGTATGTCATAATAAGACCAGGCTAAAGGTAAGGCCGGATACAACTTTTAAGAATTTCCCATTGTTTTGTCCCAAGTATAAGCAGGTAACCATGATTGACATGGGGCCGGGAAACCAGATAAAGAGAATATGGCCGGGAAAGCAGCAGGTGGAAAGGGTATCCTGCTGCCGCTCCGGCATTTAGAGAAAGGCGGTGCAGTATGGCAAGATTACCCCAGGGAGCAAGGAAGCGGGCAGACGGAACCCTGGAAAAGCGCTTTACCGTAGACGGTAGGCGCTACAGCATTTACGGGAAGAATGCAAAGGAGCTCTCCCAGAAGGAGCAGGAGATCAGGAAGCAGATTGAGGCGGGGATTTACACAGATAACCGGAATCTCACATTGGATAAGTATTTTGAGGAATGGATTGAAGGAAAGAGAAATAGTACAAAGGGAAATACATTAAAAACCTACAAATGTCATTATCGTAAACATATTTCACCAAGGTTTGGTGGCAAGAGAATACAGAAGATCGAACGAAGGGAAATTTTGAGCTTACAAAGGGAGGTCTCGGAGAATACGTCAGTTTCCATGTGTAATGGAGTCTTAAGAACCTTGAAGATCATTTTGAATGATGCAGTATGTGATGAAATCATAGTCAAAAGCCCGGCAGACGGAGTTAAGGCCCTGAAAGAGACAGAGAAAGCCACAGAGACATACCACAGAGCCCTGACGGAGCAGGAACAAAAAGATTTCATGCAGGAAATGAAAAGTGATTATTATTATGAGTTTGTGGCCCTTCTTTTATGTACAGGAATGAGATCAGGGGAAGCGGCAGCTCTGGCATGGAGTGATATAGACTATAAGCAGAATGTGATTCATGTAACCAAGACAGTGACCTTCAATGAGGACGGGACGGCAACCATAGGGAGTCCGAAAAGTGAATCAGGGAAACGCGATATCCCCTTGAATGATACAATTCGGAGCATTCTGTCAAGCCAGAGAAAAAAGCTGGGGAATATCCTGCCAATGAATAACAACAGGGTCTTTGTATCCGTCTATGGCGGCATAATACATAACCGTGCAGTGAACATGGCAATCAGCGGCGCGCTCTCCAGGCTGAGAGACCAGGAGAAGGAGATCGGGCATTTCACGGCTCATGCCTTAAGGGATACGTTCGCAACCCGGTTCATAGAACAGGGAGGGAACCCTCAGACCTTAAAAACAATCTTAGGCCACAGTAGTCTTGCAATGACCATGGACTTATACAGTCATGTTCTTCCCAATACCAAGCAGCAGGAAATGGACAATCTAAAGATCGTTTTATAGCATGAGGGGCGGCATTGTAACCGCCCTTTTTGCTACCCCACTTTTACCCCAATTTCCACCCCAAATGAAAGCAGGATGCATATGGATAAAGACGAAAGCTGATAAGCAGTATAGGAGGGAGTGATGTTGAATAATCCCGGTAAAATCGGCATTTTTAGGAGACAGCCATGAATAATGATGAACGGTGACAAAATGTACATAATTATCTGCCATGTACAAAATGCCTCACGAGATTTTCAACGCTTCGGTATGCGGCGATAACTGCGCCAAATGGATTCTGAAAATCGGAGAAATGCAGGACGTGACTATCAATCTGCGCCATCTCATGGACTTTGGAGATGGAGAATTCACGGCCAGAATTTTAAATACCGGCCAGACGGTCCACAACATGGATCAGCTGCTTCCCATTGCGGGAATGATTGTTCGATAGGGGTGAATGACGTGAAGGGGAGCTACAGGGTCACGGTTTCCAATGCAAAGGTGCGCTATGATTTTACAATCCGCAGAAATATAACCATCATCAGAGGGGACAGCGCCACAGGCAAGACAATTCTTGTGGAGATGATTCAGGAGTACTATGAATCAGGGAAGGACAGCGGGGTTGAGCTGAACTGCGAAAGACCATGCCGGGTACTTGCGGGCCGGGACTGGAAACCGGTTCTTGACACCATACATGAGGGAATAATTTTCATTGATGAAAATAACGGATTTCTCCCAACAGATGAATTTGCCAGGGCAGTTCAGAAATCTGACAATTATTATGTGATCGTGACGAGAGAAGGACTGCCTTATTATCGCAGATAGTGCCGCATTTGGGCCAGAGATGGACCGGGTTATGAAGATGATAAGAAGGAGAGAGGGAGCAGTCCTTTATCTGCCGGAATCTTTTGAATGGCTTATTTTAAAATCCGGTGTAGTATCAGGCAATGATTTAGATAGGATTTTAGAGAATCCGGGAGACTTTATTGAAAGCAGCAGGTTCTTTAGCTGGGAAAAATTTTTTACAGACCTGCTTATTTCCATGACAGAGGGCAGCTATCTGAAATACACAAAGCACAGAATAAACGAAAATTACCTGAGTCAAAATATTTCATCGAAAATTGTCAGGCAGATGGAACAGATTGACTTATAGTGCCGGCATGTTTCCTGCCAGGTTAAAAAAGTTTTTATAGTGAACGCCGAAGTCAAAGTAAGGCTGACTTCGGCGTTTGATTTATCTTATTGATACTCCCTGCACCACATCTGATATTCCTCCAGCCTGTTAATGCAGGGAAGCTCTCCGCATCTGATCATGGCAAATATAAATTTTTTATCACTGTCGGCACATCGCTCATACCTGACCTTAAAGAATCCAATGTCAAGCATTTGAAAGAATTCATCGATATTATGTTCCACATGGAGGGATTTGATCTTTTTCTCATCCGTATTTTGATATACGATCTGACATATTTGCTGAATAAAAAACGGGTATCCTTTCGTGATTGTTCCTCCGTTAGGGAACCGATTTCTTTGTTCTTTGGCTTTCATATATTGGATCTCGTCAATAAAAAAGCATATAGGAGTTTCGGATTTATATGCGGTTTCACCGATGGTGGTAAATACATCAGTAAGACTCTGGGTCAAATTGGCGGATCTATATAACTCCCGTTCCTGCATAGAAAGGGAGAAGGTGCTGTCGCTGGGGTCAAATGAGACGACTAAGGTTTTGATGGCATCTAACGGCTTTTGGAGCAGATGTTTAAATTTTTCTTTTGTGCTTACTTTTCTTAAAAAAGCCTAGGAACAAGCAACGAGCTAGGAGATGAAATCATTTCTTTTTTATACCTCGATGTGTTTGCAGAAGATGTCTTTGTCCTCAGCTATCTTTTGCAGCTGGTTAATGGGCACCGTCTTTCCCACACCCCTGAGGCCGCTGAAAAGAAAGGATTGTGTGGGGATATTCATCATAAGAGCAAGGAACATTTGCTCCACATTCTGTATGTTTTCATCTTGTCTGTCCAAGTAAGTCGGCATCAGTCCGGCGCCAGGATGGTATGGGTTAACTTTGAACACAGCGTTCACCTCCTAATGTATTATGACATGATTTTATGTGAGAATCAATAGATTTACGCTGGCTTATGCGGAAAAAATCCTATAAATATTACTGCTTTTTTGATATTACAAATCAGTTATACTAACTATATGTAATGTAAATTGGATTTTAGGACAAAGGCCTGGTACAATTTAGTCATACAAATTACACATGATTTTCTATGGAGGGAAAAAGTATGGTGCAGGCTACAATAGTTATTGGAATTACCATAGTTATGGCAGTTTTCTTTTTTACTGGCTGGCTGCCGATTATCGCAACGGCATTCTGTGTACCCATGCTGCTTCAGCTTACCGGTGTACTGACCTTTAATGAAGCATGGAGCGGATTTGCTAATTCTACGGTTATCAGTTTCATTCCCATCTTTACAATGGCCGCTGTATTAAAGAAGTCCAGCTTTATATACAGGCTGAAAGAATTTGTAAAAAGATTAAACGGCGGAAAGAACGGAAAGTTCAAGGTTATGTTCGCGCTTGTGTGTGCCACGTTTCTGCTTACCACATTTATGAATGCAGCCAGTGCCACGGCTGTGATGACTCCTATCATTCTGAGCGTTGCAGGTGATGTGGGGCTTTCCAGGAAAAAGGCTTTAAAAATATGTAGTGATGTGAGCAGCAATAGTATCCTTGTTCTTCCTTTAGGACTGACATTGACCCAGTATCTGACCTATAATGCCTACCTTGAGGCAGGCGGCGCCGATGCTGGTTACATGTTCGATATTATGGATCAAACCCTGCTGAAGGCACCTATTTTTATTATTTGGCTGTTGATTATGATTTTTTTAGGCAACCGGTTCTGTTTGATCCATGAGGATGCCACGATAGATGTGAATAAAAGCGATAAAGGAGAAGAAGAGGAAATAAAGACAACTTTGACTCCGCTGAAGGATAAACTTGCAGTTGGCTTGTTTTTTGGAAGTGTAACTGCCATGATTTTGTGTGCGCAGATATGGGAGACTCCGATCTATTTAACCTGTGGATTATTCTGCATTGCGGCGATTGCATTAAAAATAATCAATATTAACGATGCCATAGCGTCTATGTCATGGGTTTCGATTCTGATTATTGCATGTACCCTTCCCCTTGCAACAGCTTTTAACAAGACGGGGGCCTCTGATATTTTTGCAGGATTAATGAATGTGGTAGTTGGCGGTACAAACAATATCTATATTTTGGCGGCGGTATTCTTTTTGGTTCCGGCAGTTTTGACTCATTTTATGAGCAATATGGCTTGTTCAGCTGTCTTTTCTCCCCTTGCAGTTGCAGCAGGCGTATCTCTTGGCTTAGATCCAAGATTTCTTCTGGTTGCAGCGCAAATGGGTGCGTTCAGCGCCTTTATGACTCCCATGTCCACTGCCTGTGAAGCCATTACGTTTGAAGCCGGACATTTTAAAATGGGTGAATTCGCAAAAGCAGGTCTTTTTCCCATTATTACATGGTTTATCTTGTTTATGATTTGGTTCCCCATCTGTTCTCAAATATTTTTCTAGGAGGAAATAGATATGATTCAATTGTATAATGGTGATAATGACACATGGAGATTTTGCTGGCATGGTGGCGCGTTTTTCGAGTTTGTTCTTGGAGATGGGACAGTGATCATTACAGATCCCTATCAGTACGGATCGAAACGCGGTTATGTAAAGGATAATACAAAATATGCCAGTGAAATCATTACAGGCTGTGATTATGTTTTGCTGTCACACACACACTTTGACCATGCCCAAGATCTTCCTGCGATTGTAAACAGATTTCCTGACAGTATCCTTATTGTACCAGATGACGCCTATGTTTCCCTGATGATGAGACAGGGACATAATCCGTTTCTCTCACGGATTCAGCCTGTAGGTCATCAAGACCGCCTGGAATTTGAGGAATTCCGATTGGATACATACAGAGGAAAACATACGGTATTAAGCGTTAATGATCCTGTTATGAAAGGACATGAAGAAGATTTTGTTCAGGGAGTACCCTATATGGAACAAGAAAAGTACAGGGCAGAAGAAGGGACATTCGATACGGTTAAAGGAATGTTTGATGTGGAAGCTGCAATGGCATTTCGAAATTATCAGCTGACACTGCCAACAGGAGAAAGCATTCTGATTTGGGGAGGGGAGTTTGATCATGATTATCGCCGATTCCTTTATAAGGATATGAAGCCTGATCTCATGCTTCTTCAGCTTGCTGCCACCAATGTGGGAGGCGACAGAAATCATCCAAAAATCGACAGACTGGTGGATTTCATGAGACTAGTTAATCCTAAACATGTGATCCCACAGCATCAGGAGAACTTTTCGTGGGATATACTGGAAAATATTTCGCTGATGTGCAATAGAATGCTGAACAATGAGAAATCAGAGATCAGCTACTTTAACCTGAGTCCATCGAAATGGTATATGGTGAAATAATTTCGGACAGGCAAGGAGATGATGCATATGACAGCAGATAATTTTTATGTTACATCGGATGGGGCGAGGATTTATTTTGAAGACAGGGGTGAGGGATTTCCCATTGTTATGGTACCTGGTTTTCTCTGTACAACCAGATTTTTTGAAAAAAATGCTGGTGTGTTAGCTGAAAAATACAGGGTGATTACTATGGATCCCCGGGGACAAGGATATTCTTCAAAGTGTATATACGGAAATACCATTCAGCGTCATGCCCAAGATATCAGAGAACTGCTGGAATACCTAGAACTTGATCATGTGGTACTGCTGGGGTGGTCTCTTTCCGCCTCAACAGTTGTGGAATATGCCAAGGATTTTAAGGAAGCCAGACTCAGCGGTTTGGTGGTCGTGGATGGATCGTTATACCCGGCTTCCCACGCAGAGTGGAACCACCATAGAGCCAGAGCCTACGACTTGGACAACTGGTTTGAGAATTATCTGCCTCTATATAGTAATCCGGAAGAGTTTTACCAATGTTTTATTCGGAGGATTTCCTGCAAAGGCGGGATGGATGAGGATACGAGGCAGTGGATTGTCAAAGAATGTAAGAAGACCATGCCCTGGAGTGCCATAGAACTGCACTATGATTTTATTCATACAGATAACTACCAGTCCCTGAAGAATATTACGGTTCCCTTTGCGGCGTTTGGAGGCAGTTCTGAGGCATATGGCCTGGACATGGCAGAGCAGTATGTAAAAGAAGTGCAGGGCTACAGTGAAATAAATGCATTTTATGAAAGCGGACACTTAATGTTTTTATATGAAGCGGAGAAATTTAACCGATGCCTATCCAACTTTGCAGACCGGTGTTATAATCTTTCTATGAAAGTAAACAAGGAAGATTATTGATATCGGCAAGGAAGGATAGAAACGGATAGTGAGTACCAGAGAATATGAATTTATTTTGATGATTGCCAAGGAGAAAAATTTATCGCGGGCAGCAGACAAACTTTTTATTTCCCAGCCTGCTCTTAGTCTTTTTCTGTCAAGATTGGAAAGTGAATTAGGAGTTAATCTCTTTGAAAGGACAAAAAATGGTTTGGAATTGACGACTGTGGGTCAGAGATATCTGCAGATGGCAAAGGCTATTATGCAGACTACAAAGGAATTTCAAAATGACCTCATGGAGATTAATGCAGGGCGAAAAGGAATCCTCAAAATAGGAACTTCTGCCCATATCGGGTCGATTATTCTCCCCAGCGTCATAAGTGAATTTCACCAGGCCTACCCTAAGGTAGAGCTGGTGATTACAGAAGGCAGATCGAAGGAATTGGAAATGCTCATTTATGAAAGCCGGGTAGATCTTGCCTTTATGCATGCGCCTTTTAAACTTGTCCATACTAGATATGAGAAGATTTTTGAAGACCGGTATTTGGTGGCAATCCATCGGGAAAATCCTGTTTTGCAATGGGTTTACCATGAGGAGAATGAAAGATATCCCTATATTGACATAAAGATGCTGGCCAGACAAAAATTTATTCTGGCATTTCCAGAGCAGCGGGTAAGGCAGATATCCGATCAGATTCTGATGAAAGCAGAGGTTATTCCGGATATTCTGCTGGCGACCAGCAGTGTACAGACAGCGCTGCAGTTTTGCGGCAAGAATTTGGGGGTCACATTAATCCCGGAGAGTTATCTGCAGCTGTTTCGGTACAGTGAAGACATTATTTTATGCAGTATCGAAAAGAAATATGATGCATTCTGGACATTTTGTGTGGTATACCCGGATCAATTTCATCTTTCGGGACCTGTTAAGATGTTTTCTCATATTACGAAAAAAATATTTGGTTCTCTGCCGGAATCCCGTTTGCAAACGTCAGCAAATGTGATACAATAAGATCCATAGCAACAAGAGTCAGTTGCCTGACATGCCGCCGTGGCCATAGAACCGGGCGGAGGAAAGGAGAGTTTTATGGATTATCAAAATTTGAATCAGTATTGCGGCGGAGCGTACGGAGAGGCGAAAGAATACGAGTCTTTGGATCGATACACGGCCAAGACCTTCGGCTGGATGTTTCTGGGGCTGATGACTACTTTTCTCATAGCCATAACAGGATATGCCACAGGCCTTGTATTCTATGTGTTTACGGTTCCTTACCTGATTTTTGCTCTCGGCATTGCGGAGCTTGGGGTGGTGCTGTTTTTGACGGCTCGGATTACCAAGGTGTCTGTAGGGACTGCCAGGGCTCTGTTCCTTGTATACTCAGTACTTAACGGCGTGGTATTTTCCGCATACTTTTTGATGTATGACTTGGCCAGCCTGGTACTGGTATTCGGAGCCACGGCGCTGTTCTTCGGGATTATGGCAGCAGTGGGATATGCAGCGAAGGTGGATTTAAGCAATCTTCGGAATTTCCTTGTAGGCGGACTGGTGTTCCTTCTGGTGTTCTGGGTTGCCTCCATGTTTATTAATCTCCAGCAGTTTGAGCTGGTGGCCTGTGCCGTGGGAGTCTTTATCTTCCTGATTTTTACGGCCTACGATACCCAGAAGATCCGCGCCTACCATCAGCTCTACTGCCACGACGGGCAGATGGCGGAGAAGGCGTCTGTGTTCGCGGCCCTTCAGCTCTATCTGGACTTTATCAACCTGTTCCTCTATCTCCTTCGGGCTATGGGCAGGAGACGGAATTAACATGTAATTGTACTTCGGCTGTATTTTTCTGTGCCCCGGATGTCACTTTGACATCCGGGGCATATTTGCTGGGGAATTCTAACTTGGTGCTGAATAAAATGCCTGCCCGACCCGCTGATACCTGTAATGGTAACATACTGTCAAATAGCACATCATGGCCTCAGAGGCCGGGGATTTAAGAATTTACATATAAAAAGTGTCGCTTAACTGGATATTAAGCGACACTTCGTATCTAAA
>Ga0224748_10741_pt1 | contig 10523 bp, 15 predicted proteins | sample LIM_F_Water_Neg_FD_182074 | JGI IMG/M metagenome (GOLD analysis project Ga0224748, IMG submission 182074) | Enriched cells from gastrointestinal tract of the lab mouse from Pacific Northwest National Laboratory (PNNL), Richland, Washington... | ecosystem: Host-associated > Mammals > Digestive...
TGAAAAGATAGGAGTATGAAAAAATGAACTGTCTCGGTAATTTATTGTGGTTTATCTTTGGCGGATGTATTAGCGGGCTGAGCTGGATGCTTGCCGGATGCCTGTGGTGCATTTCCATTATCGGAATCCCTTATGGCATCCAGTGCTTTAAATTTGCATCCATGTCCTTCTTCCCTTTTGGAAAGGAAATTGTTTATGGCGGCGGTGCCGTCTCATTCCTTGTCAATGTTATCTGGATTCTGATATCCGGAATCCCTCTCGCCGTGGAGCATCTCGTAATCGGATGCCTGCTTTGCATTACAGTAATCGGCATCCCATTCGGCCTACAGCAGTTTAAACTTGCAAAGCTGGCACTGATGCCTTTTGGCACAAGCATCGTTTACCATTAATCCACGCCATTCTTATGACCCGCATATCTGTTCTATTTTCTGTAGCTGGGAATCACTGAATGTAAGGTTGGACAGCATGCCGACATTGTCAATAATCTGTGCCGGCTTCGATGCTCCGATTAGTACACTTGTGATGTCACCGTCCCGCAGTATCCACGCGAGTGCCATCTGCGCAAGGCTCTGTCCGCGCTCCTGTGCAAGTGCGTTTAACTCACGAATGCGTTGAATTGTCCCGCTGTCCAGCGCAGATTCCTTTAAAAATCTGCCGTCAGTACGGATGCGGCAGTCCTGTGGGATTCCGTCAATATAGCGGTTCGTGAGGAGTCCCTGCGCCAGCGGACAGAATGTAATGACACCGATGCCGTTCGCCGCCGCATAGTCTTTCAAGCCGTCCTTTTCTATGGTTCTATCAAACAGGGAATATTTGCGCTGATTGATAATAAACGGCGTACCCATCTCCTGAAAAAGCGCGGCGATTGCGATTGTTTCTTCCTTATTATAATTGGAAATTCCTACATAGAGGGCTTTTCCGCTTCTCACGATGCCGTCCAGCGCCCTTGCGGTCTCCTCAATGGGTGTCTCGCTGTCTGGTCTGTGGTGGTAAAAAATGTCTACATAGTCAAGCCCCATCCGTTTCAGGCTCTGGTCAAGGCTTGCAACCAAGTATTTTTTGCTGCCTCCGTCCCCATAGGGTTCCTGCCACATGTCATATCCTGCCTTGGTCGAAATCACCAGCTCGTCCCGATAGATGCCAAGTCCTTTCGCCAGTATGCGTCCGAAGTTTTCCTCCGCAGCCCCATAGATGGGTCCATAGTTGTTTGCAAGGTCAAAATGTGTGATGCCGTTGTCAAATGCGGTATGGCACATGGACTGCATATTGTCAAAGCTGCTTATCTACAGAATTATTTGACTGCGAAAATCCGATTAATTATGAAATACAACAGCTTACAACTAATTCCAGAACAGCTGACGCTCCATTTGATTGTAATGCAATTTTTGACACATCAGATGTCAAATGTATTGAAGGATGGAAAACAGGAACCATAAACTCTATTGCTGAATTAGAGTTTTTGCCAGCTATACAAGAAGAACTTCCCCCTAATACAGACCCTAATAATGCCTATGGTGTAAAACCCAACACAGAATACTCGGGTATACTTACCCAAGAAGGCGAAGCTCGTTGGTATACATTTGATATATCTAATTTGACTAAAATATCCATTTTTATTAAATCTGATAAAAATGTTGATGCTGATGTATTCATGCTTAAACTAAATACTGATTTAATGCAACTTGAAAATACCAATTTAAGTGCAACAAATATGGGGGAAGAAGAATACTTCAGCTACGTGATTGAAGAAGGAATATATTTTATTGGGTGCATATATAATGGATTTTTTCTCAAATGCAAACTTTATTGACAGTGAAATAAATGATTCGATTGGTAATGCACAAATCATAGGAACTGAAAACGCATTTACAGGTGGTAGTGTCACTGGAATTATTGATACCATAAAGGATATGGATTATTATAAACTGAATATAACGTCTCCAATGATGATTCATATTAATTTTGACGCACCTGAAAATCATTCTATGGTATGGATTAATACCGATTCATCTGCGGAAAGGCTGTATTACTCAAACGGAAACTGCATTTTATCAACAGGAGTCCATTACTTTGCAGTTTATGATACGAAAGGATATTCTTATACCAAAGATGGGGCGTATACAGTTTCTTTGGATGTTATTAGCGGAAATGTTACAAGTGATTTAAAAGCAACAGCATATATAGACTATCCACAGTATTCTGCAATATTACAATAAAATAAGAGGGGGATTGTCAGGTTAAAAATGCCTTTCGTGTTTTTTCTCCCACGATTCCATCCGGCACTAGCCCAAGCCTTGCCTGTGCCATTTTTATGGCGGACACTGATTTCGAACCGATAACGCCGTCGATTCCGGTCTCCGCAAGAAGGCCAAAGCGCCACAGGCACCATTGCACCCATTTCGCATCATTTCCGGTTGTGCCGTGTCCGACGTTTTTTGTCGGTTCTGTGTAGGGATTATGGATGGACGGCATATCGGTACTACTGCTATTCTTTTTTGTTACCACGCTGTCAAACTGCGTCAGGTTATAGCGGCTGACGATATTCATTATCGTGCTGATGTATGTGGGGCTGGTCGCGTAACCGCCATTTTTGATTGCCGTGATGCATTCCTTGGGATCTGCCTGGCATCGTGCTGCACTGTACCTGCTGCATGATGCCAGCATGTCATAGTAATCCTCAATGGCATCTGATATATTGTCATACGCGCGGAACATGTCCGTTATGTTTACATAAGTCTTTCCATCGTAGCATTCCTTCGTCCTGGTGGAGTATGCCTTGTCCTTCCATGCGGTTCCATAATGCACCCTGCTTTTGCCTACCTTAATACCTAAGATGGCATTTGCCCGCATCATTTTGGGACTTGTGCCATACGCGCTTTCACAGCAGCACTGCGCGATACAGACAGAGGGCAGGAACCATTTTGCCCTGCCCTCTGCTTTTGTCTGCGCAATTGGCGCTATTTTGTTGATAAAATCTTCTACTTGCTTTTTTGAAGCCATCGTAATTCCCCCTTTTTCCTTTAAATTTTGTTTTCCTGCATTTTCATTGCCTTTACAGCCGCCTCAATCAGCATGTCCAGCTGTGCGTCCGAAATGCTGATATCTTTTGCAGTAAGCATTTCTTTTAATATGGCAATGACAATGGCTTTTCGTTCCGCGCCTGTTTTTGCCTGGTATACCTGCTGTGCCATAAGAACGGCAGTGTCTACCCACTTTGTTATTTCCGCCAGCCTGTCCTGTCCGATTTTTCCCCTTATCCATGGCAGCAGGCTGTATGTCACCACAAATACTGCAAGCATTACAAGCAGTCTCAGGATTTCAAATAAAATATCATTCATAAGGTTTCCTCCTTTTTGGTGAAAAACAGCCTTCCCGATTCGTTTTCAGGAAGGCTGTTTTCATAACTATAAAACAGTATATTTCACAGTCGCATTATATTTAGGTGTTCCGTCTGACTTTTCATACAGCGTTGAATATATTGTATTTCCATCTATCCAAGCCTCAAGAGTCGGACAATATGGCCGAGCTGCTGCGTTAATCATTTCTGCGTTGTATTCCACGATAGACTTTACTCTCCCATCGGCAGTAAAATTCACAATATTCTCGGTATCCTTAACAAGTGTTCCGGAGACGGATTTTGTGTATACTGTCCCCATATTGCATACACCGGAAGATTCTAATGCCACCATATATATATACTGGATTAGCAACGTCCGTATTTGTACACTTAACGCTAAACGTGACTGTCCCATCATCATTAAGTTTGCAGTTAAATATAGGGCTATAGTTCACAGTCACACTTTTTCTAGAATCCATATGGAAATAAATTATCCTTTGAATGTCACTCCCAATCGTTATACTGTTTCCTGCTTTTGACATTTTCAAGGACGTTCGGTAAACTTTTATCTTTGAATTTTGAAAAATATTGCTATTTGCCGCCCGAATCCTGCTACTTGTATTGTAATATCCATTTGCCGGAACAAAAAAGTATGTATAATTATCATCTTGCGAAACACCCCCGGCATCAATGGTCGAACCGCCTTTGTCTGGCATTGCCCCGCTCGCTCCTACACTGCTGCCATTGGTGAATGTCTTACCTGACAAAACATCCCCGGCGCCTGACACATAATCGCTGCCGTTATGGTAATCGGCTGGGATTGCCACATTGCCGTTTCATGCTGTCTCCCCTGTCCATGCCCCTTTGTTTGCCATGCTTCCTGTGAGCAGGCTACCATTGACGCATGCCTTTTTGCCGGACAGGAGCGCTGCTGCCGTGACAGTGTCCCTGGACGTGTCTGTCATATCAAGGATTTTGCCCAGCAGCGTTCCCCATGTGTCATCTGTGAATGCCGCAACGCCCATGGCAGTAAGATTTTCCACAAGCTTCTGCTTATTCCCGCTGCCAAGACGAAAGACTTCGTTAATCGCCTCGATCAGGGTATCCGAGGCAATGCCTTACATAAACCAGCTCTCCTGTCTGTATCTATCCATCCTAAATGCTCCTTTCAAAATGCCCCTGATGACATGTCTCAACTTTAAGAAATGGTCAGACTATTTAGCCGGACTTCATAAGATATCTGCTGCCCGGTCGATCCATGATATACTGTAATCTCTATATATTCTGTTCCAGCTGGTATCGTCGCAGAATAATCCCTGTCCTGCTTCCCACTTCCTGACGATGTATATATTTCAGTGTCCACCCCATTTATATGAGCAGTTATGGTTACTTTTAAACTTGTTCCTGTATTAGATGTCATATGACCATCTGCCCTTAAAGCTGAATTTCTGTACTTGCCACTGATACAGAGTCTTGCAACATTGGTACTGGGTTTATTATCGCCCGCCCCTGTATTATTTCGCCTTAGAATAAATGGCAGTCCAAAAAAGCTGTCCGGAACCAGACCGCTGCTTTGCGCCCGAATCCTGCTACTTGTATTGTAATATCCATTTACTGGAACAGTCAGATATGTATAATTATCATCCTGTGTCACTGCCCCGGCATCAACGGTCGAACCGCCTTTGTCTGCCATTGTCCCGCTCGCTCCTACACTGCTGCCATTGGTGAATGTCCTCCCCGATAGCACATCCCCTCTGCCTGCCGTCCCGACCTTTGTGGCGCTCACCCCTGCATTGTAGCCTGTCTGGTAATTGGTGCTGCCAGTGTTGACGCGTCCGTCCGCGTCTCTTACGCCTGCACTGTAACCGCCTTGGTAGTTGGCGCTTCCGGTATTGACCCTTGCATCCGCATCCGTAACACCTTTGTTGTATGCCCCTGCGCCTGACACATAGCCGCTGCCATTATGGTATCCGGCAGGGATTGCCACATTGCCGTTTCCTGTTGTCGCCCCTGTCCATGCCCCTTTATTTGCCATGCTTCCTGTGAGCAGGCTGCCATTGACACCTGCCTTTTTGCCGGACAGAATGTCAGATGCTGCCGCCGTCGCCCCGCTGGTATCCATATTGCTGCTGCTGCCCGTTATTCCCAGTATGGTATTGTTTTTCACAAGCTTTGCCGACGTGAGTCCGGCCAGTGACGCAATGGCGCTGTATGCGGCATACAGATAATTTCCTGTACCATATTTTCCAGCCGCGGGCACCTTTAGTTTCAGGCGCTTGTTTGCAGCGTCAAGGGATGCCGTTGCACTGTGGTCTGTTATTGCGGATTTGTCGGCAAGCGTGCCTGTAATCTTTGCTCCGGCTGCATCATGTGCGGTGTAGCCTGACAGGAGCGCTGCTGCCGTGACGGTGTCCCTGGACGTGTCTGTCATGTCAAGGATTTTGTCGAGCAGCGTTCCCCATGTGTCGTCTGTGGATGCCGCAACGCCCATGGCAGTAAGATTTTCCACAAGCTTCTGTTTGCTCTCACTGCCAAACTGAAAAACCTCGTTGACCGCCCCTATCAGGGTGTCCGAGGCAATGCCCTCATCCAGCTCCAGCCCGCTTTCCACGCTGCCCAGGCACTTGTCCAGACGCGCAGAAAGTACCAGGTCGTTCTGTAAAAGCTGTTTTGAAGCGGCTGCGTCATTCTCGGCATTTACCAGGTCGCTTTCCTCGACAATCCGAATCTTTTCGGAAAATGCCGGGTTTTCAGATGTATAGTCTTTCATTGTATTCCTCCCCTCCTGATGTTAAAAAATATCGTCCAGCACGTAGGTCTGTTCGACATCATCATCCTTGCCTTTCCGCATAAAATTTTTGATGCAGACAATATCGCCGTCCTCATCATACAGTCCGATTTCACTGATTTCCTCGTTTGCAAGTTCATCCGCGAGCAGCGTGCATTCATACCGGCACGTTGTTTCGTCCGGAAAGCTGTACTTGTCAACCGCTTTTCTGTACCGTTCATCCGCAAGTGCCGTCTGACTCCCTGACGGCGTTTTCACGGTACCGTCCGCATTGACGCCGCCGCTGCCAAACGCCATTCCAATTACGCGCGGAAGCGCGGCTGCGCCTGCCCTCGCCTTTACCAGTTTCATCCTTGCTGTCTTTGTTATCACTACATTTTTATATTCACTCATTCTATATGCTCCTTTCTGTACAGTGCATTATATTTCATTGTGCCGTCATACTGACGCACTCCGCCATACTGCACTACATTTCTACGCGTTTCCAAAGATAAGTTCCCTGTCGTGCTGCCCGGGGCTTTGCATGCCATGTGCAGCCTCACCGCTGCATTTATCTGTCCGTCGTGGCGGACACCGCATCTGCAAGACATTGCACGGAGATTTGTGTCTTGCGCGTTCCGGACGTGCAGCCAGGCAGCTATCCGCACAAGCCTTGCTGTCTGTTCCCCATGCAAGCCCAGCATGTACGTTGTCCCAATGCGCATCCAGTAATTGCGCTGGGCATTATATTTTGACGTGCCGTCATATTTTATGTTTCCCGTATACATGAGGCTGCCCCAGAAAGGCAGTCTCATGTACGTGCGTAACGCTTTCAGGAGAATGCCCGATCTGCTGTACATAACCGCTCCCCTGTATTCGATTACATAGACAATCCAGTCCGATTTTAGTGTGGGTGCAGGCGTCTCGGCATCCATCAGCAGTACTGTTCTCACGCACACGCCCATATTGCATGGCAGCATTCGCTCCATCACCCGAATCAGCTCGTCGGCCTGCCACTGTAATTCCAGCCTTGCTGTCAGGAGAATCGTGTACGCTCCTTTCTGTTCCATTGTCATACCACAAGCCGTGCCAAATATCTGATCCATCTTCTGCACCAGCATCCTCCATGTATATGGAAGCGAGATAAACCACACTGCCTGTACACGCGCACGCCTGTCCTCCAGTGTCTCCCCTGCCGGTGGCAGGATGCCCAGAAGCTTTTCGAACCGCGATATGCCATATTCATCTGCCGTGGCAAGAAACGCATTTCTCAATACGGAATCCGCTGTTTTCCAGACCATGCCTAACTCCGGGTTTTCTGCTTCCAGTGCGGCGCTGATTTCCTTGTATTCCGCCATAAACGGCGGAAGGTAGGATACAAGGCTGACTTCTCTTGTCATCTGCCAACACCCCCAAACATGGGAATCTCATTTTTTGCCAGAATCAGGTTCTGTGCCAAACCGTTCAGGTACGTGTCCCTTATATCAATAATTCCTGCAATGCCTAAAATCCGGTTTTCAATCTGGCTGACCCGCACAATCTGGCTGGAAGTGTCTGCCCATCCTTTGCGAAGTTCCAGCAGATACGCAGACACGGCTTCCGCAATGGAGTTTTGCAGATTTTCCCATCCGTATCCCGTGTCAAACGTGATGTCCGTGCGGACGCAGACTTCCCTGGCAACGGCGCTTTCCACCCTTACCACATGTCCGATGGGTGCAAGCCCATAGCCTTCGCCGGCGTTTTCTTCCGGATCAATGATTGTCTGCACGGTCTGTACAAGCGTGTCCGACGCAGTGCCAAACTCGGAATTGATGATTGTCAGAAGCACCGTGCCCCCTGTTGTCAGTTTCTTTTGTTTCGCGGCATGGAACACGGCATCCAGCCAGTCCTGAACCTCCCCGCCGAATGTCCCCCTGGTATCATTGTACCATCGCTCCACGCTTTCTTTTGGTATCATGTCGGCCGGGGAAATGCCGCTGTTCCATATTCTGGTGACTTTTGTCCTGCCTACGCCGGGGATTGCGTTTGTCTTTTCCAGATAGTCTGACTTGTTTCCGCCAAAGGCATTCTCGTCAAACGACGCAAAATACCTCTGCCGCAAGTCCTCCGTCTCCTCCTCGTCCTCTCCGGGAATCAGGATTTCTGTCAGTTCGGCTGTTTTAAGTCCCTTTATGTATTCCACCGGAGTCATTGCGCCCAGAAACTGGTTTCCGGTTTTTCCGGCAGTTTCGCAAATGACGCGGTATTCCCCATCCGCAATTTTTTCTGTCACGGCATAGTTGCATGCACCAATGTTAAACCGCTGCCCGCTGACATCAATGCTCGCAGGGACAAACACCCCTTTCAGGACTGCCTTTGTCGCCTCGTGCGGGATAATCCCCCGCTCCTTGCACCGCAGGATTAAAAAATCCCTGGAGGCGGTATCGCCATACGCTTCACGCAGGATGCGGTCAAGCTCGATATACAAAACCTGAAGCTCTATTGCCGTCGGGGAATGTGTATCCCAGATGACAGAGCCTTCCCGCTTGTCAAGCTTGTCCGGAACGCGCGCAAGCATCCGGCCAAGAATCTTTTCATACGTTATGTCCTCATACATTAAAATTTCACCTCTCTTTCTGCCGGAACATCGCCGTAAACGGTATGTGCCGTAAACGCCACATGTACTGCGCCCCTTTGCGAAAATGTGAACTGGAAATCGTCAACGCTTTTTATGCGGTTATCCCAAAGCAGCGCTTCCGTAATCCGGCGCTTTAATTCCGGGCACACGTACGTGACCGGCTCGCCAAGCAAATCAATCAGTTCAATCCCATAATTCCAGCTGTACATCGCATACTGGTACCGCTCTGTCATAATGATTTTGTAAATTGCCTGCCTTACTGCCTCGCGTCCATCTGTATAGCCACGTACGCGTTTTTCCCCTGTCTGCATCCTGTATGTCATCCCCGGCTGCTGTGCAATCTCAAAATCCTTGTCCAGAAATCCAACTGTGGATGGAATCATGGCGCACCTCCTATCCGGTCCAGCACAACAAATTTCTGCCCTGCCTGCTGCCGCAGCAGGATGACCAAATCGCCTTTTTCCAGCGCATTGTGCATCAGAAAATTCTTCTTCCCTTCCAGTCCGTGCACGTGTGCCGGGTATGCCGTTGTTTTGCCGTCTGCAAGCGTTCCTGTCCCGGTCTCCCACTGGACAGTTACAGGCGTCATGTAATCCGTGACATTTCTTGTCAGGATAAGCTGCTGCTCGCCAAGAATCATTTTCTGCTCGACATTGATTTTCAGGGGCTTCCTGGATACGACCTCCCCGAAATAGATGCTGACAGGCTTCGAAGCCTCCCTTTCATCCCTTGCCGCTTTTTTCAAAGCTTCCACAAATCCATTTGCATCAGCCAATAAACGCACCTCCCCTCAGGGTCAGGTCCATCCAGTGTTCCCCTTCCCCGTATGTATGCTTGCAACTTTCCACAAGCATGAAATTTTTTACCTTTATGTCCCCCAGGTCAAGGCTGACAACAACCAGGCTGCCAGCCCTGACCCGGTTATCCCCCAGCGCCTTTGTCAGTTTGAGGCTGCGGGTTTTGTTGTTGTACATCTTCAGCAGGGCGTCAGCCTTTGCCGCACCGTTTTCCCCCTCGCCGAGCGTGTCAAAATGCTGCAGCACGCCCCATCTGTTCATATTTTCAGAATCCTGAGCGATATAGACCTCCCGGAATCCAGTCTCCTCATTGTCATAGGTCAGCTTGATTTTATTGAACGTGTTCTCGTCAATGGACGAAGTATAGGTATAGTTTTCGCCTGTCTCCTCGTCCAGCATCAGATAGGCTCCCGCGCTCCCAACTGCCATGGATGCCATGTTTTTTAGGGTTATTCTGCCGAAATCATCATACAGGACATAGATATTTCCTGTATTTTCCAGTGTGAGGTCAAGGGCATTCTGAATCATCTCAAAAAGGGAGGTATTTTCCTCAACCCTCGATGCAATGACATAGCCTGTGTTTTCCAGCGTTCCGGTCTTGAGCATATAATCCTCGGCAATCATCTGTATCAGCTGGTCTGCCGTCTTGTCCTCATAGACGATGGTATCGTTATTTTTTAAATACCGCAGCTGGTCATATGCCGTCACGGTGATGAGGCGTCCTGCCTCCCGCTGCTGGCTGAACACGAAGCCAAAGAATATCTCGTCCCCATTTTCCTTCAGGCGCACCGGGCTTCCTTCCGAAAAATCAAGCAAGTCATCGCCCAGTACCTTGAAGGTCAGCTTTCCGGGCGTGCCCTTGCGCTCGGTGGACCATTCGATTCCCTCCTCCGCCGCGGGAAGATATGCCTTTGTTCCCAGTTCATTTCCGATTATCAGTTCAACCCCCATGCTCCGTCCCCCCTTTCTATACTGCCGGAATGTTTAGCACCTGCCCCGGATAAA
>Ga0224748_10742_pt1 | contig 10520 bp, 8 predicted proteins | sample LIM_F_Water_Neg_FD_182074 | JGI IMG/M metagenome (GOLD analysis project Ga0224748, IMG submission 182074) | Enriched cells from gastrointestinal tract of the lab mouse from Pacific Northwest National Laboratory (PNNL), Richland, Washington... | ecosystem: Host-associated > Mammals > Digestive...
GCTCGGATGTGGGGCGCATGATGATAGACAATTTCGTCGATCTGGTGCGACAGCGTTGATCGGTTGGGGTATTGTCGACAAGGTTCACCTTCATCTCACAGCTAGGTATCCGTTTGCGATGCGACATTCCAAGGCCGACTGAGATGCGGGACAATGTATGAGAACTACGATATGAGACGTCGGACCCGCGTGATCATCGGGTCCGCAGAAAGGTTTGAGGGATGTATCTTGTACCTGCTATAGACATATTGGACGGGCGCGCGGTGCGTCTTGCACGTGGCGACTATTCGAAGGTGACGGTCTACAACGACGACCCGGCGCTTCAGGCGCAGCTTTTTGAAGAAGCCGGTGCGAAGTGGATACATGTGGTCGATCTTGACGGTGCGCGAAATAGAAGTGCGACCCACATCCAATGTTGCGAAACAGTGCTTGCGCACAAGGATCATCCGAGAAGAACACCTTATTCCACCCCACATGCGGGATCTTATACGCGCGACCTTCCGCATCCACACGTGGCATACGGCGAACCACGCCCGGAAATATCCCGAGCCCTCGCGTCAGCTCTACGCCCGCAGCGTGCTCCTCGCCCGCTTCGAAGAGAAGATGCTGCCCGAGGCAGATCCCGAGAAATGGCACCTCTCGTGCGATCGCATCACGAAGAGGATCTGCAAGGCGAAGCGATTCGATGGTCTCCATCGCATCTGTAAATGCACCGACGCCGGGAAGCACAACCGCATCGGCTCTTCCTATCACAGCCGAATCATCACTTATCACAGCATCGGCTCCGCTATCCTCAAGCGCTCGCTCGACAGAGCGAATGTTGCCCTTGTGATAGTCGACCACAACGATCTTGGGCTTCAACTTACCGGTGATACTCGATGTAGCACCCTCGGCATCCCCTATGCGGCGATTTGGCTCCAAAGTTCCCATCACAGCGCGCCTTTGGTAGAGGGCAGAACATTCGACACTCTGGGATCGATCTCAAGCGCTTGTCTCAGTGCGCGTCCGCACGCCTTGAACGTAGCCTCTATGAGATGATGCGCGTTCTCCCCTGCAAGCTGTTGAAGATGCAACGTGATCCCCGCGTTGGAGGCCAGCGCCACAAAGAACTCCTTGGCAAGCTGCGTATCAAATGTCGAGATCGCATCAACCGGGATATCCTCATCCCAAAATAGCTGCCCTCGCCCCGAGATATCCAGCGAACACAGGATGAGCGCCTCATCCATCGGAAGCGCGAAGCTGCCGAAGCGCGTTATGCCGACCTTGTCACCAAGCGCCTCTTTGATAGCGCACCCCAAAACAATCCCAGCATCCTCCACGCTATGATGCGCATCGACCTCGATATCGCCATCAACTCTCAGATCCATGTCGATCAGCGAGTGACGCGAAAAAGCATCGAGCATATGATCAAAGAATGGGATCTTCGTGTCGATGGTCGAAGACCCTACTCCGTCAAGGTCCACCGATATCGAGATATCAGTCTCCTTCGTCTTCCTATCGACTTTCGCGCACCTATGTACAGACATCAACATCTCCTGTCATCACCGTCGACGGCGCTTTCTTGTCGCCATCTCATCGATCGAACATATCATGTGCCCCTCCGCATGCCTTATCACCGATGCGGATTATCTCCTCAAAACAAAATCGCGCAGAGCAGTTAGCAGCGCATCGTTTTGCTCCGGCAACCCCACAGTGGCGCGAAGACAATCGGTAAGCTCCGTCGAAGCGCTGAAATCGCGTATAAGAATACCGTTGTCGAAAAGATGTTGCCACGCCTCTTTCGCGCGATCCATCTTAAACAACACCCAATTCGAATCGCTTGGAAACGCCTTTATTCCCGGGATGCTGCGCAAGCCCTCGATAAGGCGCTCTCTCTCGGCGATGATGCCATCGATCGCTGGTTCGAACGCCGCACGATTCGCATAGACCACGCGCGCTATCGCTTGGCTCACAGCATCGACCGAATAGGGCTGGCGCACCTTTATGTATTCGCGTATCACATCCGGATGCGCAAGAATGTATCCTAGCCGAACGCCTGCGAGCGAGAATGCTTTCGAAAACGTACGCAGGATCACCAGATTCTTATTCTCCTCAAGATATGGTCGCATAGTGTTACGCGAGAACTCGAAATACGCTTCATCCACCATGACAAGCGCATCGGTGCTCTTGAGGATATTATTCAAAAATGTCGTATCGCTCATCTTGCCAGTCGGATTATTCGGATTAGCGATGATAGTGTAGTGAACAGGACGGGCTTTATCTTGAAGAGCTGCGATCGCCGCATCCTCATCTATTCCGAAAAGATCATCGCTCTTGCGCGGTATATCGATCACATTTGTGTTCGTGAGACGCGCATTTGCGGCATAGACCGAAAACGTAGGCGGAAAGTTCAAGAAATTCCTTTGCGGACCTCCCCAAGCAAGAGCCGTGTTGAACAAAAGCTCGTCGCCGCCGTTACCAACAAGAACCCACTCGCGAGTAAGGCCATTGTCCTCAGCGATCATATCGCGAAGGTCGTTCGCCAAAGGATCAGGGTACCTGTTCAACTCGACCTTGCGAATCGCGCGCTCTATCTCACGACGAATCTCAGGCGCAACATCGCTTGGATTCTCATTCGCAGAAAGCATCATATCCGCCGGAAGATACTTCGGATCATATGGAATGACACCTTGCAGCTGAGGTGCTGAGGCCGCTATCTTATCCATCGTATCTATTCCTTCTCTGCACACTCGATCGTAGAGGCCTCGGCCTTCTTGCCGAAAAGATCACTCACATCCATAGCACCCATGCGAAGAGCAACAGACTGAGCGTGTGCCCAGAGCCCCTCATGCATAGCGATGCGCATGATGGATGTCGCATCGTTTGCCAAAGCGCGCGCACTGTATTCGATGATCGAGCTCTTTTTCACGAACTCATCAACCGAAAGCGGCGAGGCATAGCGCGCCGTGCCACCTGTGGGAAGCGTGTGATTAGGACCAGCCACATAATCGCCAACAGCCTCAGGCGTCCACGGGCCAAGGAAGATCGCGCCAGCATTTTCGATCTCACCGACATATCCCATAGCATCGGCCACATGCATCTCAAGATGCTCCGGTGCGATCACGTTCACGACCTGTATAGCCTGCTCCATATCGTTCACGATAACGATAAGACCCTGTTCATCAAGCGAGGTTTTGGTGATGTCGGCGCGCGTGGAATGACCGAGGTGCTCTTCGATCGCTGACAGAACCTCATCGGCATAGCTCTCCGATTCGCAAACCAGATAGCTTGCAGCGAGCGGATCATGCTCAGCCTGCGCCATAAGATCGATCGCAACGAGCTTGGCCGGAGCCGAGGAATCCGCCACAACGCACACCTCCGACGGTCCGGCTATCATATCGATTCCGACATCACCAGAGACGATCTTTTTCGCTGCAGCAACATAGGCATTGCCCGGTCCTGTGATCTTATCCACCTTTGGCACCGACTCCGTACCGTAAGCGAGCGCCGCTATCGCCTGTGCTCCGCCTATGGTATATACCTCATCGACACCAGAAAGCTTGCATGCCGCCAATATCGCCGCGTCAACATCTCCGCTTTTCGTCGGCGGCGTGGCGCATACGATTCGTTTTACACCAGCAACCTTTGCCGGAAGCGCATTCATGAGAACGCTAGAAGGATAGAGCGCACGCCCGCCCGGAACATAGATCCCCACCGTATCGAGCGGTGTCACCTTCGCACCTACGATCGCGCCGTCCTCGCGCGCATAAAACCAGCTTTGCTGGATCTGACGCTCATGGAATTCACGAATCTGACGGGCAGCATGCTTGAGCGCTTCAAGCGTATCGGGGTCCACCTTTTTAATCGATGCATCGATCGCATCCTGCGAGACGCGTATCTGCTCGAGCTTTATGCCGTCAAATTTCTCGGTGAGCTCTCTTAGTCCAGCATCGCCGCCCTCACGCACTCTCTCTACGATCTGCGTGGCCGAGATCAATGCATCGGCGTTGAATGCGCCAGTCCTCTTTATCTGCGAGGCCTCGAAACGCTCATCGGCTCCAAGCTTTATCCTTCTCATCTATCCAACCTTCCGTATCTTTTCCAATTCCCGATGTATCCCTGTTTGCGATCTTGCTAATCACATGCTCGAACCAGCTATCGGCTCGTAATGTTTTCCCTTGGCATTATCCTCCAAAGCGCGAGACAATTCGACCACGCGTCGATCGGTGCGAAGCGCACAAGGATTGGCGAAAAAGCGCGCAGTCGAATCGAGCACGTCCTCCACGATCACAAGGTCGTTCTCCTTGAGCGTTGTGCCTGTAGCGGTTATATCGACTATGCGCTCGGCCATTCCTGTAAGAGGGGCAAGCTCGATGTTGCCATGAAGCTTCACGATGTCCACCTGAAGGCCAGTCTTGGCATAATGCGCGAGCGTGATGTTGGGATATTTCGTGGCAACCCTGATGCTTCCAAGCTTGCGATAACGCTCTTCGATGGAACGGGCTGCACCTTCAGGCTCGGCCACCACAAACCTACAGCCACCGAATCCCAGATCAGCAAGCTCTACCACCTGCGCGCCGGATTCGAGGAGCGAATCGCGACCGCAGATTCCGCAATCAGCCGCGCCGTAGGCTACAAAAGCCGGCGCATCGGATGGGCGCACGATAATGAAATCGGCATCAGGCGTAGAAACTATCAACTGACGCCCCGGATCATCGAGCCCTTGCGTATCAAGACCCGCCTGCGCAAGGCATTCGATCGCCTGCTTGTTAAGAGAGCCTTTCGGGACCGCGATGCGAAGCTTGCGCGAGCCATCCTTCAAAGATGCAGACCCAGCGCTCTTGATCTTCGCTTGGGCATCCTTGAGCTCTTCTTCAGCAGCATTTGCCGCCATAGCCTGCTCAAGACAGAACGCGAAACCTGCAGCCGCTTTATCGATGCCGTAAGACGCAAGCATATCGTCGTATCTGCCACCTGATGCCAGCGAGCTTCCAAGGTATGGCGAATAGGCCTCGAACACGATGCCTGTGTAATAGTCAAAAGAGCTTATGAGCGAGAAATCGACAAGGATATCGCAAGCCGCATCCTTGCAAAGTGCGCTACAGATCTCCTCAAGCTCATCAAGGCCCTGCGCGCAACCTAAAGGAGACACAAGATCGCGTGCGCAATCGATCGCATCCTTGCCGCCGCGGATGCGCGAGAGCCTCCAGACGGCATCAGCATAAGCAGGCGCGATATTTCCCGCATCAACCGAATCTTTGTCTTCAAGATTGGTAAGCTTCGACAACTCGACGAAATTCGATTCGTGATAGGCGTTGAGCACCGCTTGTTTCCACGCATCTGATGCCCCCGATCTATCGAGCAGTGCGCGAAGCGGAGCTACCGTTGCAAGAGAGAGGGTTATATCATCTACGCCGCTAACCTTCAGCGCACCCACCATAAGCCCGATAAGCTCAAGATCGACATTCACACCCTTCGCGCCGATCATCTCAAGGCCGATCTGCGTTATCTCGCGGGGCTTGGCTGAGGAAGCCTCATCGCTCTCACGAAAGACGCGCTGCGTATAGCGCAAGCGGATCGCATCGTCTACAGAGCGCAGGCGTGTGGCGCACATACGGGCCACTTGCAATGTGACATCCGGGCGCATCGCGAGCAGATCGCCTTTGGAATCGAAGAACTTGAATGGAGAAGATGGCAGTCGCGCGCCTTGGAACACGACATCCATTATCTCAAGCGTAGGTGTCTCTATTGGAAGAAACCCGTGCTCTGCGAAAAGATCTTGAACCTCGCGAGTTATGCGCTCGCGTTCGGTGGCCTCCGCCGAGAGGATATCCCTAAATCCTGATGGTGTTACCAATTTCATCTGCGTATACGTCCTTAATCATGAAAGATGATCTCGATGTTGCTCGAGTATCTTATCACTTCTAATCACTTTAGTACAGTAGAGTGCTAAAGTGGTATGAGATTCTTTTAAATACTAGTAGATACAAGTTGGGGAAACGCGATAGAGCTAAAGATCTGCGTGCGCGTGTGCATCCGCGTCAAGTCCGATGAAGTCGCATTGCGCATACTTATCGAGCGCCACCAATGCGATCATCGCAGCATTGTCACCGCAAGCATTAAGCGGCGGCATTATAAGACGCACCCCTGCACGTTCACACATCTGCTCATAAGCTCGACGCAGTGCAGGATTGGCAGCGACACCACCACCGAGACAGAAAGTGGGCGCACCTGTCTGTTTGAGCGCGGTCTGCGCCTTGGACACCTGAACATCGATCACCGCCTGCTGAAAGCTCGCGCAAAGATCCTCAATGGGAAATCTCCCTCCCTGCTTGCGCAGACGTTCGATCTCCACCATCACAGCAGTCTTCAATCCAGATAGGGAGAAACGGAAATCCTTCGAATGTATGAGCGCCCTCGGAAGGTCGATCGCCGCGGGGTCGCCCTTCTCGGCAAGCGCCGAGATCGCAGGCCCTCCCGGATAAGGCAGACCTAGCGCCTTTGCCACCTTATCAAACGCCTCGCCCACAGCATCGTCTATCGTGGCACCAAGGATATCGTATTCGCCCCAACCCTTCATATGTACAAGCATGGTGTTGCCGCCAGACACAAGAGAGACCACCGCCGGCGGCTCAAAAGGCCTATCGGGATCAAGACCGATCTTGTTGGCATAAAGATGCCCCTCGAGATGATTCACGCCCACAAGCGGCACATCGAGTGCCCACGATGCGCCTTTCGCAAACGCCACGCCAACAACGAGCGCACCGACAAGCCCGGGATGTTGCGTAACGGCGATCGCATCCAAATTCTCCCATGACACTCGCGCTTGTTCCAGCGCGATATCGCATACCCCGCAAATGGCCTCTACATGCTTGCGGCTCGCGATCTCGGGGACCACTCCGCCAAAACGCGCATGGAAGTCGATCTGCGATGCAACGACATCTGAAAGAAGACCACCATCTCCATCCGTCACAGCCGCAGCCGTCTCATCACAAGAGGATTCTATGGCAAGGATGATGGGACGCGATCCAGTATCGGCACCGTGCGATCTGATGTCGAGCCTATCGCCTGCGACACGCTTGTCGGAGAGCAAGGACAAAGGCGCGCTCATTATAAGAGCATCTTCGCCGTCCGAGTAGTATCGGGGACGCACCCCCACCTCATGAAATCCCAAAGTCTCATAGAACGCTATGGCACCTGTATTCGTGATGCGCACTTCAAGCGAAGCGCTCTTAGCTGCAAGATTTTGCGAATCATAGGCTATGCGTGACATCAGCTCACCTGCGATCCCCTGCCGCTGCATCGCTGGAGCCACGCTTACCTTCAAAACCTGCATATCCCCATCGACGACGAGCGCTCCTGCATAACCTACAAGCGCCTCGCCGCAAAGAGCCATCCACCACGTGCGATTATCTCGTGCTATATCATCGGCAAGCATCGCCTCGCTCCACGCATCGCTCGTGTAAAGCTTCGCCTCTAAAGCCCGCACATCTTCCAGATGCGCAGCATCAAGCGGCCTATATTCGACATCCGAGCCGCAAGATACACCCGCATCACCTGATGCATCGAGTGCCCCTTGCACGCCACTTGACAGATCGCGCTTTGCTGCCGCCTTACTCCTATCGGCAAGCCGCGCGCGTTCATTTTCCTCAGCATCGGAAAGTCTTGTATAGATAGGCAAAAGCGCATAGGGTGGATGAGCGGCCGCATCAAAAGGATCGCAGGCCCCACATCTCCATTGCGCCTCCGCGGCCAAAAGAAGCCCGCTGCCACTTGGCGCCCATTCGCTCTCATCACGAATAGGCCCCGCATCAGTGAAGATATCCGCGTACTTGAAAAGAGCATCGCCCGATACCATATCAGCACTCTCGCCGCTCGCAGCAAACCTATCTGCCTTGATCACCGTATCGCCATCAAGCCTCGTAATACCCTCATCAGTAAGCTCGTATGTCGCAGGATAGACCTCTTTTCGCATAGCATCGCCAAGCACGAGAAGCCGACCGCGCCCGCCTGATCTCCACGAATTGTACGCTACCGCATCTTGGGAAGACACGCCGACAAGCGCGATCCTAAGCGCGCTTGCGATCCCTTTTGCGGTGGCCATTGCGATCCTCACACCGGTAAACGACCCCGGGCCCCGCCCGACGCAAACGCATGCAAGGTCGTCCCTTGAAAGCGAGAATGAGCGCATCATCTCATCTATATTGGGCAAAAGCTTTGTGTTCGAAGCGCGTCTTGCCTGGATTTCCCGCGTGGCAAGCACCTTGATGGAGCGATTCTCGGGCAACAGATACCCGATGCCTATAGCTATAACTTCATTGGCTGTATCAAATGCAAGTATGTATCGCGCATCGCTCATGCGCAATCAGTCCTCCCCGATCCTTGCTATATTGATCTCACGCGTGCCATCGTCGGCTTTTATGATGTTCACTTCAATACGCTCATCAGGCATCTCATCTGGAAAAAGATCAGCCCACTCTACAAGCGATACACCGCAAGTGTCACGATCAATCAGATAGTAGAAATCCACATCCTCAAGCTCGTCAGGCTCTTCAAGCCTGTAGAGATCGAAGTGATACAGCGGAATGCGCCCGTCATCATATTGGATAACTATATTAAAGGTGGGGCTCACAACATCCGGTGCAATCCCTAGACCTTTTGCAACGCCTTTGGAAAAGCATGTCTTTCCCGCCCCAAGATCGCCTTTCAGCAGCACCACATCGCCGTTTTGAAGACGCTCTCCCAAAGCAGCGCCTAAAGCCATGGTTTGCTCAGCAGAAGCACTCTTCATCCTGTAAGTCTGCACGGTGCGATTCCTACCGATCGGATCTTTTCGCATACTTCAGGTGGGCTACATACATGATCACACCCACGCTCGCGCCACCGATTATATTGCCGAGCGTAACCGGTATCAAGTTATTAAAGATGAATGAAGCGAAGTTCACCACATCAATGTTGCTAAAAACAGGATCAGCCGCAATCCATGAATACGACGGATTCATAAGCGCAAATATTCCCGCTGGAATATAGTACATGTTAGCCACACAGTGCTCGAACCCTGCAATAACGAACCCGAATACAGGGAAGAATAGTCCGAGAATCTTTCCAGATGTATCGTTTGCGGTATTGCCAAGGTAGATAGCGATACAGACTAGCAGATTGCAAAAGATCCCGAGCACGAACGCATCCATCCACGGAAGCGAGCATTTGGCCGCCGCCACCTTTACCGTATAGTCCGCAAGCGATCCGCCTCCGATATTCAGTTGCCCGAAAAACGCCATGAGCGCCGCCATGACGATGGCGCCAGCGAAGTTCCCGACATATACGATCACCCAGTTTCTAAATAGAGCCCCCCATGTGATGAGCCTATCCATCGCTGCTGTCACCATGAGCGCATTTCCCGTGAAAAGCTCGGTACCTAAAAGCACCACCATCATCAGCCCGATCGGAAAGATCGCCCCTGAAATGAATCTTGCGGTGCCGGTGTCAGCAATTCCCTGCGCTGCCGTAGATGATGCGATAGCTCCAAGCGATACGAGGATACCGGCAAAAAAGGCCAGAACAAAAAGCCTCCAAGCAGGGCTTTTTGCCTTAGCTGCACTTGCCTTTATGTAATTATCAGTAACCTCGACCGGTGAATGGATGGCCATATCTCATCTCCTGTGGGTGAAAAGGAATCTGTACACGTGATGCTGTCTTGATATTCTAATGTATCGACAGGAGTGCTTGGCCCACGAATCGCCTCAGCGTCTAGCTTTGCAAAGCCTCGGCGCGCTCAGCCGCATCAACCACATTTCGAAGCAATACCGCCGTGGTCACGCCGCCGATGCCTCCCGGTACCGGTGTGATGGCGCGCACCACATCGACAACATCATCCGTATCCACATCTCCGCACAGCAAACCATGTGAATCAACGTTCATTCCCACATCTAAAACGACCTGACCCGGCGAGAAGTATTGCGCATGAAACATCTTCGCTTTCCCCGTCGCACATATGACGACATCCGCATCGCGCATCACGCCTGCCAGATCGGAAGTCTTCGAATGACACAGCACGACCGTGGCATTTTCCTTGAGCGCCAGCATCGCAACAGGCTTTCCGATCACAAGGCTTCTACCGACAACGACAACCTTCGCACCTGAGAGCGCCACATCATTGTGCGCCAGCATCTCGATACAGGCCGTCGCCGTTGCAGGCGCGAAGCCCTCAGGCAGGTCCATGAACACCCCGGCAAGGCTCTCAGCGCCGCAACAATCAATATCCTTCTCAGAGGCAAGCCTGTTACATACCTTCACCTCGTCAATATCCTCGGGAAGCGGACGGAAGATAAGGCATCCATGAATAGATTCATCCTCGTTGATGTCGTCCACTATCGAGATGAGCTCATCGGTTGTGATCGAGCCCTGCTCAGCGAATACGTTCACGTTGATGCCGAGAAGATTTGCGCTCTTCAGGATAGATGATTCGTATGCCACATCATCAGATCTCTCTCCGACCCTCAAAACGGCCAGCGTCGGCTCTATTCCACGCGATTTAAGAT
>Ga0224748_10743_pt1 | contig 10519 bp, 8 predicted proteins | sample LIM_F_Water_Neg_FD_182074 | JGI IMG/M metagenome (GOLD analysis project Ga0224748, IMG submission 182074) | Enriched cells from gastrointestinal tract of the lab mouse from Pacific Northwest National Laboratory (PNNL), Richland, Washington... | ecosystem: Host-associated > Mammals > Digestive...
TCTCCTTCTTTCTTAGGCTTCCAGAGCACGAAATCGGACGGGTTTTCCTTTCCCTCCTCCCCTGTCACCTTAATCTCTCTGAAACCTGACTGCAGTTCGTCCAGATTCTTGTGGGAAAGCTTGCCGTAATCCCGAAAGGACTCTGTTCGGAAATAGACGGTTCCGTCCTCCGCCCTGTAGGCGTGGCCCTTCTCAATCAGAGTATCAATCAGGCTGATCATGGCGTCTATCTCTTCCGTGGCTTTCGGATGAACCGTAGCCAGCCTTACATTCATAGCCGCCATATCTTCTTTGCACTCCCTGATATATCGCTCTGAGATAACGCCGGAATCCACACCCTCTTCTATGGCCTTCTTGATAATCTTGTCATCCACATCCGTAAAATTCGAAACAAAATTCACTTCATATCCTTTATATTCCAAATACCGGCGAACCGTGTCAAATACGATCATAGGCCTGGCATTACCGATATGGATCAAGTTATAAACCGTAGGTCCGCACACATACATCTTCACTTTTCCAGGCTCCAAAGGGATAAATTCTTCCTTTCTTCCCGTAAGCGTATTAAAGATTTTCATAAGGTTCCTCCTCTTATCATCAAAGCTGCTCCCGCTGTCTGTCACACCCCGGACAGAGGCCGCATCCTTTCCCTTCCATTCTGTCATCATAACAATAATCGGCGGCACATGTCAATAAGGTAATGGCCTGAGCTGAGATTCCCTGACCATTCCCCGTGAATCCAAGACCTTCCTCCGTAGTCGCCTTAACACTTACTTTATCCCCCGCAAGCTTCAGAGCCTTTGCAATATTCTCCGCCATCATGGGGCGGTACGCTGCAAGTTTCGGCTTCTGGGCAATAATGGTGGCGTCAATATTCTCGATTACATATCCTTCCGTCTCCAAAAGCTCTCCCACATGACGCAAAAGTTCCACGCTGGAGATGCCCTCATAGGCCGGGTCCGTATCGGGAAAATGCTGCCCGATATCCCCCAGAGCCGCCGCCCCTAAAAGGGCGTCCATGACGGCATGAATCAGCACATCTGCATCGGAGTGGCCTAAAAGCCCCTTCTCATAAGGAATCTCCACGCCTCCCAGAATCAGTTTTCTTCCTTCCACCAGACGGTGGACATCATATCCCTGTCCTATCCTCATATCGTTTCCCTCCTGTTATCTATGGTTTTGTCATACAATCAGACGGACTTTTCCAGGTATGCACCTAAACTGAAGTTCCTTCTGACACATACAGCTTTCCCCGTCTGCATGAACCGCCATGGGACGCTCCACATGAATCTCCGCTTCCTGACAGTGATAGCTGCGGACTCCCCGGTATTTTTTATGATGCCCCAAAACAGAACTGATTAAAAATGGAATCAGTTTCATCTTACTGCTGTGGTGCACCACACAGAGCGTCAGTTTTCCGTCGCATGGATCAGCCGCCGGCGCAAACTTGAATCCGCCGCCTTCATAAGGAAGATTATGAACAGATATAAAATATATATGATTCAGCTCCACTTTCTGGGTGCCGTCCAGCAAAAGATATCCCTTCACCGGATAGGAGAAGATCAGCTGCCGTACTCCTGCTATGGCGTAACTGAGCTTGCCCAGATGAAGCTTATTCAGCGCCTGCTTTACTTTGGGCTCCATAAGCCGGTGACATACTGCCCCGTCCATTCCGATTCCGGCACTGGTCAGAAAACGCCGGTGCTCTAATTTTTCTCCGTAAGACATGACACCGTAATCTAACAGTTTATAATACTTGGGATTCAGGATTTTTTTAAGACAGCGCAGGGGACGCCTAGGAAGCTTTAAACTTCTTGCCAGATCATTGCCGCAGCCGGCAGGAATATATCCCAGTGTCACAGGACCTAAGAATGCCAGTCCGTCTAAAACCTCGTTCATGGTTCCGTCGCCGCCTACTGTAATGATCACTCTGGGTTCTCTGCATCCTTCTGTCAGCTTTGCGGCATACTCTGCAGCATCGCCCTGCTTTTCCGTCAAAAATGCTTCATAATCCACGCCCAGATGAGTCAGCTGCCTTTCAAGCCTCATCCATATTTTACGGCACCCGCCGCCTTTTGCATTGGGATTCACTATGAAATAGTACATGACAGCCTCCTCTCTTTTCTGATTTTAAGTATACCATATTTTGCCGAAAAATAAAGTGGTACTTCTCTATCTAAACTTTTTTCAAAATCTGCCAAAAAAGTGTTGACAACAAGAACAATATCAATTATACTAACAAAGCAGTCGCGAGAGCGGCAAGGTTACGGGGTCTTAGCTCAGCTGGGAGAGCATCTGCCTTACAAGCAGAGGGTCATAGGTTCGAGCCCTATAGGCCCCATACCACAAATATATGGCGGAATAGCTCAGTTGGCTAGAGCATACGGTTCATACCCGTAGTGTCGAGAGTTCAAATCTCCCTTCCGCTATTTTAAAGCCCTTGATTTTCAAGGGTTTTTTTGTTTTATGCTTGAGAACTTTTGAGAACTCTTATGCATTCCTAAGCGGAGCGTTTTTGTTCTATAAGACGCAATTTCCTAATCAAAAGAAAGAGCAGCTCCGCCAACCCGGAACTGCTTTCTTCTTATTTCATATATTTCTCCAACAGTCTTGCCACTTCACGGACATCAATGGGCTTTGCCACATGGGCATTCATCCCGCAGTCCAGACATCTTTTAATATCCTCCGCGAACGCGTCGGCGGTCATGGCAATAATGGGAATATCCGCATCCTCCCGCACCAGTGCCCGGATGGCTCTTGCCGCTTCGTATCCTGTCATCTCCGGCATGCGAATATCCATCAGCACCGCGCTGTAATAGCCTGCGGGAGATTGTTTGAACATGTCTACACAGATCCGGCCGTTTTCCGCCCAGTCAAGCTGCAGCCCCAGTTCCGACAAAAGCTCTGAGGCGATCTCCCAGTTCAGTTCATTATCCTCCGCCAAAAGGATATGGGCTCCCTCCAGTATCTTATCTGCCTCCTTAGGCTTCTCCGTGACACTTTCAACAGCATCCATATACTGTCTCAGCCCATAGAACAGCGTAGACTTAAACAATGGCTTTGCGATAAAGCCGCTGATGCCAGCCGCCCTTGCCTCCGTCTCAATGTCATTCCAGTCATAGGCGGATATCAGAATAATGGGAATCTCGCCTTTCAGACTGTTATTGATTCGGCGGGCCGTCTCTATGCCGTCAATCCCCGGAAGCTTCCAGTCCAGCAGAATGATCTGATATTCTTTGGATGTCCTGTGGTTTTTCTTCACCATCTCCAGAGCGCTCTCCCCGTCCAGAGCCCAGTCTGCATCCACGCCAATTTCTTTCAGAGAGCTGACTGTACTTTCGCACAGAATCTGATCATCGTCCACCACCAGCATGTTCCATAACGGCAGAACCATATCCATCTCATGAACCCCCGCCTTCTCCATATCCAAAATAACATGGAATTCCGTTCCTTTGCCCTGCTCGCTCTGCACCTCTATGGTGCCCTCCATAGCATCCACGATATATTTTGTAATGGCCATGCCAAGGCCTGTCCCCTCGGTCTTTCGCACCCGCGTCCTGTCTTCTCTGGTAAAGGAATCAAAGATCTTTTCTTTAAATTCCGGGGACATACCGATTCCCGTATCCTCTACCCGGATATGATTTCGTATGAATTCCTCTCCCTTGGGAGATAATTCCTGGTACATGTCAACCCTGATCCGGCCTCCTTCCGCCGTAAATTTAATGGCATTGGACAGAAGATTGAGAAGAATCTGATTCAGACGAACACTGTCACAGCATACATTCTCCTCAGAAATATCCCGAATCGTCACCTCAAACTGCTGTTTCTTCATCTTAATCTGGGGCTGAACAATATTGACAATGCTCTCCATGACTTCCCGCAGGGAAACCTGATCCACATTCAGCGTCATCTTTCCGCTCTCTATCTTGGACATGTCAAGCACATCGTTGATCAGACCCAAAAGATGCTTGCTGGATAAGGTGATCTTCCTCAGACAGTTCTGCACCTGCTTTGTATTATCAATATTGGCCGTAGCAATGGCGGTCATCCCCACAATGGCATTCATCGGTGTTCTGATATCATGGCTCATATTGGAAAGGAATTCACTTTTAGCCTTGCTGGCCTCAACTGCTGCCAGTCTGGCTTCCTCCAGATCCCTCAGCTGCTGTCTGGTCATCTGGAAGTACCTGACAAATACGAACAGCAAAGCAAACAGAATCAGGCTGCAGCTTAATATAACCATATTGCCCCACTGCCGGTTCAGCTGTCCCATGGTGTCATTCAGGACTCCATAAGGCATAATCGTTACCAGATACCATTCGGAAAAAGGCAGTCTGGCACAGTAGATATGACGCCTCTCATCACCGATCTCCAGAACCTTGGAATAGTTCTGGTTATTCTCCATGGCAAAAGCCAGTTCCTCCACACACTGCTCTCCGTGGTCAAGCTGGTCATCGTCATAGAATCCCCGAATCCGGTCAAAATAGTTCTCTCTGTACGCATCCCCGCTTCGGATTACAAAACTTCCGTCCTTGCGGATAATATGGGAATACATAAGCGTATTATCCTCATCCAGAGCAAGCAGATTCTTTATATAATCCGACGGAATTCCCGCCACCAGCGCCGCACTCGTCTCACCGCTATTCATCATATATAAGGCAGGGACCGCCAAAAGGATCAGGCTGTTCCCTTTTGAATCCGTCGCCACTGCCACTTTCTTTTCATTATGGCTCAAAGACGTAAAAAACGGCTCCGGATCCGTCACGCTTATCTGATCCCCGTAAAGCATCTCAAATGTTCCTTCTTTGGAACACAGGGCCAGATAATCAAAATCTCTGGCTTTTGCATTATAAATAAGGAATTCCTTTTTTTCTGTGCCTCTGTAAGCCTCTGGCGGGCACGTCTTCACAAGAGCATCCACCTGTGACAGTCTCAGTTCAATGGTTGTCCTGAAATGTATGGAAATCCTCTCGCTCATCCCCGTCATATAGATCGTTCCGACTTCATTAATAGTCTCCGTACTCTGCCTGTTCATATAATACGCCAGATAGGAAAACACTGCGACGCAGAGTACAAATATTATAATGATACTGGCTGATAAAAAGCGGGTTGTCTTATTTTTCATATATCCTCTCCTTGACTGCTGTATCCCTGTCAGGCCCCTGCTTCTTTCTGCAGCTCTTGAATTGCCCCAATTGTCTGCTGGTAATCTTTCTTAACCTCTTCCACCAAAGGTCCTGCCTCTTCACTCCAGCCGGAACGCAGCGCCTCTGTCAGTTTGTTGCTGGAAGCATACAGTTTTGTAAAGCTCAGATTCTGGCAGACGCCTTTTATGGTATGAGATGCCCTGAAGGCTTCCTGGTAATCACCAGACTCCAAAGATCTGCACAGCAAATCATAACTTCCGTCGTTTAAGAACTTGAGCACGAATTTCTGAACCAGCTTTTCACTGCGAAGCCGCCCTAATACGTCGTCAAAATTACCCTCAAGGGCTGTATAACATTCATTTAAACTCATCACTGTCTCCTCCGTTTTATGTTGCCGCTCCTGCTTACTGCCGCCTTATATTTTTATAAAACTCACAATGGCCCGGTCCTTTGCGCTTAGCCTCCATAAGGGCCTGATCCGCTTCTTTAAACAGCTGCACATACTCTTTTTGCGAACCCTCTGCTTCTGCAACGCCCATGCATGCAGAAAAGGAGAACCCTTTGTATTCGCCGCTGAGGACAGAAGCAATCCTGCGGACAGTTTCCTCTTCATCGGACCCGCACTTAATAAAGACGAGAAATTCATCGCCGCTGATCCTTGCTGCGATCTCATTCTCACCTGTGTTTTGGAGCAGGCTTTCCGCCACATGAACCAGAAGTTCGTCGCCAAACATTCGTCCCCGGCTCACATTAGCCTCCTTAATATGATCCAAATCAAGAAGCATCATCACATACCTGCCGCAGCCTTCTCTGTGCAGGCATTCCTCGATCCACTTCTCTGCATAGTCGCGGTTCAGCAGTTTTGTCAGGGTATCATGGGAAGCCATATTTTCCAGAGCATCAATCCGCAAACGGGCCTCATGAATATCCACCGCCTTGCCGATAACGCCCTCATACTTGGGAGTCTCATCGCTGGACCACATGGTCTGGACAACAATCCTCACCCACCTGTCCATACCGCCTATTTTTGATTTGCAGTCATACTTCACCACAGGTTCTTCCGGCGACGTATTATGCAGAATGCGTGAAAGATTCCTGAGTTCTTCTGCACTCATTATATCCGTAATCCGCTTATCGCCCAAAGGATCCATTACAACCTCCGGAAGCTGCAGCCTTCTGGCGCCCCAGTCCGACAAGGTAAGCATAGGCGGAGACAACGTATATTCAAACTGGATTTCCTCTGACATGGACGCATAAAAACTGTACTTCATTCTTTCATGCTCCAAAAGCTTGAGCGTCCGCTCAGAAGCGGAAGCCTCTTTCGGATAAAGCTTCTCCTCCAGGATATCCTGCAGTTCTTTTTCATCTGTCCCGGCTCCGTCCGCACTTTTCAGATTCTCCTGGAGCGTATCCGCAATATCTTTCAAGCACTCCAGCAAAAGCGGATTAAACGTACCGCATTCTCCGTTGCAGATCATACGGACTGCCTCTTCATGGGAAAATGCTTTTTTGTATACACGCTCGCTGGTTAAAGCATCATACACGTCCGCCAAAGCCACAATCTGAGCAGAGATAGGAATCTCGTCTCCCATCAAACCATCCGGATATCCCCGGCCGTCATACCGTTCATGATGCCACCGGCAGACAGCATAAGCTTCTTTCACAAGAAGTTCATCCTGATGGAAAGACAGCTTGTCAAGCATCTCCGCCCCGATGGTGGTATGGGTCTTCATAATATCAAATTCTTCTTTTGTCAGACGGCCCGGTTTGTTCAGAATCTCTCCGGGAATAGAGATCTTTCCGATATCATGAAGTGCCGATGCCATACAGATCATGGATATCTCTTCTCTGGTAAACTGATACCTGTCTGTAATGTGGGGCAGATGCTTTAAAAACATCTCGGTCAAAATCCTTATATGTAGCACATGAAGCCCGCTTTCGCCATTCCGGAACTCTACGATATGACTGAGAATATCAATCATCAGCGTACTCTGTTTCTCTTTTTCCTGGATCTGTTCCATGACAAGGGCGGTCAGCTTCTTCTGTTTTGCATAAAGCATAATGGTGTTAACTACCCTTCGATGAACGATGAGCGCATCAAAGGGCCTGCTGATATAATCCGTAATTCCCAATTCATATGCACGTTCTACATGAAGGGAAGCACTTTCCGATGATATCATAATGACAGGAATATCGTCGATCCAGCGGCGTCTGTTCATCACTTCCAGAACCCCGAATCCGTCCATCTCCGGCATTACGATGTCCAACAGGATAAGAGAAAGCTCCACTCCATATTTCTGAATGGCAGCGACTGCCTCAACTCCATTCTCCGCTTCAATAATCTCATACTCGCTTTCAAGCATATCGGTCAAAATCGACCGGTTCATTTCAGAGTCGTCCGCAATCAGTATTTTCTGTTTAAACTCTTGTTCCGTCTTCATATCAGTTCCTTCCTCAATTTATTGCTATCTATACAATGCAGTTTTAGATACTTACCCCTATTATAAAGAATACGAAAGAAAATTACAAGAAGATTCTTTAAGAGTAAAGCGAACTATATGAACAGCAACAGGGCACAGGCCTCTGCGGCCTGTGCCCTGTTGCTGTCTCTTTAGCTGTTTAAAAACCCTTTTCCGATAATTTCACTGGAATTAGTTACCATCATAAACGCCGTAGGCTCCACGCTTCTGATATAATTGCGCAGCCGTACAGCCTGCCCGCGCTTCATAGTTGTCATAACCACCGCTTTCTTGTGGTGGGTAAATGCTCCCTGAGCCTCATAGATGGTGGCGCTCCTGTCAAGCCGGTTAATAATATAATCACAGATGGGGGCCGGATCGTCACACACAATGTTGAAACACTTGCATAAGTTGATATTCTCGATAACCCCATCCACCATCAGGGACTTGGCCATAAGGCCCAGGCTGGAGAACAGGCCTGTGGTAGGACCAAAGATAAAAAAGGAACAGCCCACAGCAAACATATCCACCAGCAGAAGTGCTGTTCCGATATTAAAACTGGTATATTTTTTCAGTATCATGGCGATGATGTCCGTTCCCCCGCTGGAAGCACCGATATTGAACAGAATAGCCGAACCTACTGCCGGCAAAAATATGGCAAAAACAAGTTCCAGCACCGGTTCCGATGTCAGGGGCCCGGTCATAGGGTATATCTTCTCAAGAAGGGCTAAGCATACGGACATCAGCACGCTGGCGTACACGGTCTTCACTCCGAACTGACGTCCCACAAAGATAAATCCAACCAGCAGAAGAATCATGTTGGCCGCGAAGGTAAAGCCGCCTGCCGACCAGGAAGTAACGGCGCTGACCACAGTGGAAAATCCGGTAACGCCTCCGAATGCAAAGTGATTGGGAAACTTAAAGAAATAAACTCCCACTACCATAACCCAGATACTGGCTGTGATAAGACCATACTCCCATAAAAGCTTCATCGCCGGATTCTTAAATTCTCTTGTCATGACTTTTCAACAGCTGCCGTGCCTGCGGCACGGTTTCCATTGCCTCCTTCTGTATTCTTGATTATTTGAGTTCAATATAACTCAAGAAAACAGCAAATGCAAACACCATTACTCCTGGAAGAGCCACAATGGTTTTCCTGTAGATTCCGGCTAATTGAAACCAAAAAACTTTTGACTGATCTTATAGCCTGCCACAGACACTTTCCGTCCGCCTTTTCCCGGCAGATTCATTCCCTGCCCCAGGAAACCAAACCGAAGCCTGAGATACAAAAGCAGATTCAGCTTCCTCACATACTGCCACAGTTCCTTCTTCTTCGCCATGTTTTCATCCGTGCCTGAGCGTATTGCCAGAATGGAGGAAATCACCATCATTATTTCCAGATACCGCACCATATAGTAACGAAGTTTCCACTGGGTAATCTTAGCCTCCGCATAGTAATCCAGCATCAGCTTGGTCACTCGGATCTGCTGGTCAATCCTTCCGATCATCACGCTTTCATTCACCGACTGATCCTCGCGGCCTATATAATACCGGTAAAAATTCACATCAAGATAATACATGGTCTTGACATAGGGAAGGGGCTGGTATACAAAAATATTATCCACATAAAAGGTATGCTGGGGAAGACTTAAACCGCATTGTCTCAAAAGTTCCGTACGGTATATGACAGAATGCATGAGAATATACTGTCCCAGCATAAACATCTTGACATCTTTCCAGGAAAACACCTGGTCTCTGGGCAGCGCCGTACGGTAATTCATTACCTTCTTCCGCCTGACGCCCTGTTTCTCATAGACAAAATTGGAAATCAGCATATCCAGAGTCTGTTTCCCATACACAAACTCTCTAAGGGTCTTCAAAACTTCCATATACGCATCTTTGTCCACCCAGTCGTCGCTGTCCACCACCTTAAAGTAGATTCCATTGGCATTGCGGAGTCCGGCATTAACCGCCTCCCCATGGCCTCCGTTCTCCTGGTGAATGGCCCTGCATACCGTGGGATATCTCTTTTCATACTCATCTGCAATCTGAGACGTCTTATCCTTTGTGGAACCGTCATCCACAATCAGGATCTCCACTTCATCGCCTCCTTCCAGCAGAGATTCGATGCAGTGCCTCATATATAATTCCGAATTGTAACAGGGAATTGCCACTGATAACAGCTTCACTTCTTCTTCCTCCTTTTATCTCATGCTCCATGCCAATGTCATGACCACCGATGTCATATTGGCGGACATATGCATCAGAACCGGAGCTGATATGGTCCTTCTTCTTTCCATAACCCACGCCAGCAATATCCCCATAAAAAAACCATAGGCCCCCTGAAGAACATTGCCGTGGTAAATCCCAAACAAAAGAGCGGACATAACCGCTGCCTGCCCAAAAGACCGGTTCTTTCTGACCGTTCCGAACACAAGTCCCCGAAATACCAGCTCCTCCGCCAGCGGGATCCCCACTCCCATGGCACATACCTGCAGCCACAAAGGAGGCCTGTAGAACTGTTCCGACACCTGAGAAAATCCTGTAAAGATCCCGGCTATGCCGCTGACTCTAATCAGAGTATTCACCAGGACACATGCCGCTATTCCTCCAAACACACACATGAGCCCGTCCCTGAGGCTGAGTCTTTGTTCCCTGTTCTTTTCTCCCCCGTAAGCTTTCCACAAAAAAGGAATGGCGGCCGCAGCCCCTATGAACGTACAGGCCAGCCCTCCCAGATTCCGAAAAAGAAGAGACGCTGCATCAATCAAAAGGCCATAAAAAACCATGGGCCAGCAGATCCTTAGCAGCAGTCTTACAGAGTCCACGTTGTTTATCTCTCCTTAAAATTATTTTTCACATTGGTGTGCTTCCTATTATACCACATTTCTCCCGTTTGGAAGACCATAATAT
>Ga0224748_10744_pt1 | contig 10517 bp, 13 predicted proteins | sample LIM_F_Water_Neg_FD_182074 | JGI IMG/M metagenome (GOLD analysis project Ga0224748, IMG submission 182074) | Enriched cells from gastrointestinal tract of the lab mouse from Pacific Northwest National Laboratory (PNNL), Richland, Washington... | ecosystem: Host-associated > Mammals > Digestive...
GAGTATGAGATGAGGTCGGTTCGTCTGTATCACAACAATGGTTTTCGCGCTCATGCCGCCGCCTTTGGGGAGTTGAAGGGAAAGAGGTTTGTCTGGACCGATGAGTATAATGAGGATGAGGAGGAAGCAGGGTTCTTGTGTGTTCAGGAGCATGAGAGTGTGCAAAAGGGAACGATTGAGATACTGGAGGCGGATACAGAAAGGCTGACGATTAAATGGAGCGGAGAGGCGGTTGTGGGGTGGAGCGAGAAGTATGGGGGCAATGTTCCTTTTGAGACGGTTTTTACCGTCAGGCTTCCTGATCGGGTCACTTATTGCCTGGATGCTTTCTCCGGAACGGAAATGAAAATAGATGACAGTACCTGTCTTAAGCTGCTGAACTTAGAGGAGTTTAACCAGGAGGCTGCCCGGGTGTCCGAGACCAGGGCGTGGGAGGATTTTAACACGGTTTTGAGATTTTGTCTCACGTTTGAGGGCAGGGATTATATGGGGGAAGTGGTTTTTACGAATGGAAAGAATCATCATGAGCTGAAAATGGAGCCGGGATGCCCAAGGAAGATTTGGTTCAGGAATGTGGATTATAATTTGAGGGCAAGGTATGAGGTGTTTTCTTTTGAGATTGAATGATCAGGCGGGGAAGAGAGGGAACATTTATGGAAATCAAGCCATTGGAGCACAGGTTTTCTGTGTGTAAAGTCAGGGATTATTCTCAGGTCAATTTCCAGGAGGAGTTCTGTTTTACGGGGAGAACCGATGAGGAATTTTCCCTGGTCTGTCAGACGGACCATGTGCCTGAGAATACGGCGGAGCGTGATGACGGCTGGAGGGCTTTTCGGATTCAGGGGATTTTGGATTTTTCGCTGATCGGGATCCTTTCGGGGATTACCGCCCTGCTGGCTGACCATAATATTGGGATTTTTGCCATTTCCACTTATAACACGGACTATATTTTGACCAAGGAGGAGCATTTCAAAAGGGCTCTGGAGATTTTGGCCGCTTCCGGTTATAAGGTGGGGTGAGCCAGGTCAAGGTCCTGTCTTCCCGGGACCTGGCGGATAACCCGAAACGGTGGGTGTCAGATACGTTTTTAATAGGAGGGATTGTCATGAGGAAAAGGGGAAGTCTGCCTCAGATTAAGCTGTCGGATTCCCAGAGGGAGAAGCTGAGGGAGGAGATCGGGGCGTTTTATCTGGACGTGCGGGGGGAGGAAATCGGGATGATAGAACAAATTCAATTGATGGATTTGTTTGAGGAGAAATTAGCGCCTGTTATTTACAACCGGGCCCTGGAGGACGCGAAGCGGTGGTTTGGACAGGTTATGGAGAACGCGGAGTCGGATTTTTATGGGCTGTATAAAGATGAAGGGTGAGATGATCCGCTATGGGAACAGGGGGGATTTGGGGCTGCTTAAGGGCCATGATACCCACATTTCCGGGGAGGAGCTTGGGAATGCGCTGGAACAGGGCAGGGTCCTGATGGCCTACGAGGGACAGAAGTTTGCGGCCTGGCTGAGGTATCATTTATTCTGGGACCAGATCCCTTTTATGAGTATGCTTTTTTGCATGGAGGGGAAAAGGGGACAGGGGTATGGAGGAAGACTGGTTGATTTCTGGGAAGGGGAAATGGGGAGAACGGGGTTTGGCATGGTGCTGACGTCTACGCTGTCCAGCGAGGGGGCTCAGCATTTTTACAGGAAAAGAGGGTATGTGGATTGCGGTTCTCTGCTGCTGCCGGGGGAGCCGCTGGAGATTATTCTGCGGAAAGAGCTGGTGAGTGATTATGAGGGGCAGGCTTAAATGGCTGTATTAAACGAAAATAATGTGAAGCATGTGGAGTTTTGGTTTGGACAATAATAAGGATAGAAGCAGTGCCGTGGAGAGGAATAAAATGGTAATTAAAAGTATAACGTTGAAAAATTACAGATGCTTTGAAAATATCCAGGTGGATTTTCATGAGAAGCTGACGGTAATCGTCGGAGATAACGGTTCTGGGAAAACTTCTATCCTTGAAGGCATGGCTGTCTCTTTGGGAACCATGTTTACGGGATTGGATGGACGAGCCGGTATAAGCATTAATAAAAAGGATGCCAGGTTAAAAACATATTGGATGGGGGATTCTGAAGATGTTCAGCCGCAGTATCCGGTAGAAATAACTGCCATGGGTGATATAGATGGACAAGGGATTACATGGAAGCGGTCTCTAAATGGAGAAAACGGAAGTACGACCGTAAAAGACGCAAAAGCTATGATCGATATAGCAAAACGCTACCAAAAACGTCTGCGTGATGGGGATGTATCCTTAGTGCTTCCGATGATTGCGTATTATGGTACCGGACGTTTGTGGGACTATCATAGAGAAAAGAAGACAGACACTTTTAAAGATAATACGAAAACAAATGGTTATATTGACAGTCTGGATGGAACGGCCAACGTTAAACTGATGATGAACTGGTTTAAAAAGAAAACGATTCAGAGAATGCAAAAATGTTCAGACGGACTGAGGGAGCTGACGGAACTGTCGGTTGTCTATGGAGCGATGCAGAAGTGTTATGAACGTATTACAGGACATCAGAGAGTGGATTTTGATTATAATCTGGATACTAATGAGATTGAATGCCGCTATATTGACGGAGATGGACTTCAGATGAGCATTCCGTTGTCACAGTTGAGCGATGGATATAAAAGTACCATTAGTCTTATTGCCGATATAGCCTATCGAATGTCTATATTAAATCCACAGCTGGGAATTGATGTAATTAATAAAACAGATGGGGTAATCTTGATTGATGAGGTAGATCTGCATCTGCATCCCGCATGGCAGCACCGCGTTCTTGGAGATTTGCGGGAGATTTTTCCCAGAGTTCAGTTTGTTGTCACAACCCATGCGCCAGCGGTTGTCAGCAGCGCGAAGAGTGAGAATCTTGTGATATTAAAGAATTATGAGATAGAAGATACGGCTGCGGAGATATATGGAAATGATGTAAATTCTATACTGAAAGATATTATGGGCGTATCAGACCGCAATCCCGCTATCGCGGAACTTTTCACTCGGTTCTATTCGTTGTTGAATGATGGGCAGTACGACAGAGCGGAAAAGATTCTGGATGAGATCGACGGGCAGAGAGACTACCATGATAAGGAAGTGGCTGCCGACCGAGTAAAGTTAAAGTTGGAAAGAATCCGGGGAGGGCAGAAATGATCGAGGTAAAAAAGGGGATCGAACCGGCTGGATTGAAAGAGTTGAGAGAGGATCCTATGTTAAGCGGTCTTTCGCCCAAAGATATGTTCGCGGAGCTGCGGAATCCTTTGAAAGCCCTGATTATTGAAAGCCTGCGGCATGATCAGGGACAGCTTTGTGTATATTGCATGAGCAGAATTCCGAGAGAAGATAAGGATCCAGGCATAGCGGGAACAACAATAGAACATTTTATACCCGTTGAACCGAAAGATGGGCGTGATGTAGGACAGGCTTTAGATTATAATAATTTGTTTGCGGTCTGCCATGGAAATGTGAAAAAGCGTATGAAAGGCATGCGCAGAGTCAGAACCACAGATGATTTGACTTGTGATAAGCATCGGGAAAATACGGAGTTTCGGAAGATCAATCCATGTAAGAAGGAAACATTGCAAACAATTTTCTATACATTAGATGGCAGGATTGATGCGTCAGATCCGGATGTACGGTTTGATTTAGTGAATACATTAAATTTAAACTGTGCATCCGCGCCTTTAATAGCTGAAAGGAAAGCCGCTTTAGACGAGTTGATCAATGAGATCGGAAAGGTGGATATAAAATTTTTACATACTTATTGCTCAGAAATGTTGAACGCGTTCCTGGAGGAAGGGAATCCCAAAACACCTTATGTGGGAATTTTAATGTGGTATTTGCAAACCATGGTAAAGGCATTGTCATAGGACCCATGGCTGATCAGTCATGGAGTGAACAGTAACCCCTGGACAGTTACTGCTCACATAGGTTCACAGCAACTGGCAAAAATCCATGAAAATCGCCTGCGGCGATGGGATTTTTGCTCTCTGGACCAGTTTATCACACGGTCAGCGCGGCAAGCGCGCAGACCTACCTGAACAGTAACCCCAGGACAACAATCTGTCTGACGATAACTGTGAATTAGCTTGAATTAAAGCCCGAATAATAGTATAATTATTTCCAGGGACTGGCATGTTTTGCCAGAGCGTTTATGAAACGCCTGAATATTTTTAAATCCAAGGAGGACACGATTATGGTCAACTGGAACAATATGGATACTCTTTCTTCATTCCAGGAGCTTTTGAAGGCGGAGAAGGTGGATCTGGCCCAAGTGATGAGTGGTGAGAACGGCGGGGAGAGAGTTAAAAAGTACAGTGTTCCCATGGCGGAAGGCATGGTCTACAACTATGCCGCGAAGCAGGTGGATGACGCGGTCTTGGAGGGTCTTGCGAAACTGGCCGACGAAGCCCAGCTGACGGAAAAATTTGAGGCTCTTTACAACGGGGAAGTCATCAATACAGGGGAGAAGCGCATGGTGCTTCACCACATGACCAGAGGGCAGTTAGGGGATGCTGTTGTGACAGACGGCGTTAATAAACGGGACTTCTATGTGGGAGTCCAGCAGAAGGTGGCGGAGTTCGCCAAAAAGGTACATGCCGGTGAGATCACCAACGGGGCAGGGGAGAAATTTACCACTGTAGTCCAGATCGGTATCGGCGGAAGCGACCTGGGTCCCCGGGCCATTTATCTGGCTCTTGAGAACTGGGCGAAGAAGCATGATACCCTTAAGATGGAAGCAAGATTTATCAGCAACGTGGACCCGGATGACGCGGCGGCTGTTCTGAACTCCATTGATGTGGCCCATTCCCTTTTTGTTCTTGTTTCCAAGTCAGGAACCACTCTGGAGACCCTGACCAATGAGTCCTTTGTAAAAGACGCTTTAAAGAATGCCGGACTGGATCCGTCCAAGCATATGGTGGCAGTTACCAGTGAGACATCCCCTCTGGCCAAGAGCGATGATTATCTGGCTGCTTTCTTTATGGATGATTATATCGGAGGAAGGTATTCTTCCAGCTCCGCGGTTGGGGGAGCGGTTCTGTCCCTGGCCTTTGGACCGGAAGTGTTTGAGGCGTTTTTGGAGGGTGCCGCTGAGGAGGATAAGCTGTCTAAGAATAAAGAGCTGTTCAAGAATCCTGCCATGCTGGACGCGCTGATCGGCGTCTATGAGCGCAATGTGCTGGGATATCTGTGCACGGCGGTTTTGCCCTATTCTCAGGCATTAAACCGTTTCCCGGCTCATTTGCAGCAGCTGGATATGGAATCCAACGGCAAGAGCGTGAACCGTTTCGGTGAGCCGGTGAATTATCAGACAGGTCCGGTGATCTTCGGTGAACCGGGAACCAACGGACAGCACTCTTTCTACCAGCTGCTCCACCAGGGAACTTCCGTCGTGCCTCTCCAGTTCATCGGGTTTAAGAACAGCCAGATCGGAACGGATGTGGTGATCCAGGACAGCACCAGCCAGCAGAAGCTGTGCGCCAATGTTGCCGCCCAGATCGTGGCCTTTGCCTGCGGAAAGTCTGATGAGAACCGGAATAAGAATTTTGAGGGCGGACGTCCTTCCAGCATTATCATCGGCGATCAGCTGAATCCAAGGACCTTGGGAGCCCTTTTGTCACACTTTGAGAATAAAGTGATGTTCCAGGGATTTGTGTGGAATGTAAACAGCTTTGACCAGGAAGGCGTGCAGCTTGGAAAGGTGCTGGCCAAGAAGGTGCTGGCTCATGAGACAGACGGCGCGCTGAAGGTTTTCAGTGATTTGCTGAATATCTAAATCCAGCTGAATGTGACAAGGGAACAGAGGAAAGGCGGACATGCTCTGAAAGAGGGGTATGTCTGCCTTTTGCGTGTAAAGACCTACAGGAGGAAAGGATATGGATCACAAAGGTACAAAGATCATAGAGACAGAGCGTCTGATACTCAGGCCATTTTGTGAAGCTGACGGGGAGTTTATGTTCCGTAACTGGGCAGCGGACCCAGAGGTGACGAAATTTTTGACCTGGCCTGCTCATGAAAACCTTCAGGTGTCAAAGCAGGTGGTGGAAAGCTGGATAAAAGATAACCAGAACCCTAAGAGCTATCAGTGGGCTGTGGAATTAAAGGAGATCCATGAGCCCATAGGCAGCATCAGCGCCGTGGAAACAGACGACAGAACCAGGTCAGCGACCATAGGCTACTGCATCGGGCGGGACTGGTGGGGACAGGGGATCACGGCAGAGGCGCTGAAGGCGGTGACAGCATTCTTTTTTGATGAGGTTAACGCGAACCGTGTCAGTGCTTACCACGATCCCAGAAATCCGAATTCCGGTAAAGTCATGAGAAAATGTGGTATGCGCTATGAGGGGATCAAAAGAGAAGGCGGCGTCAACAACCAGGGCATATGTGATGAGGTGTGGTATTCTATTTTAAAAAGCCAGTACAAAAAGGAGACCGGATCCGGCGAAATATGGGATAAGCTTTATGAAACAGCTATCCGGGTTCAGAGGGGAAGAAAGATCTCGGATTATGTGGAGGCAGGCGGCGTGGCGGCGGCTATCCTGACCCGGGCGGGGAATATTTATGCCGGAGTGTGTGTGGATACTTGTTCCACACTGGGGATATGCGCTGAGAGGAACGCTATTTTCAATATGCTGACAAACGGGGAGCATGAGATTGTGAAGGTGGTCGCGGTCATGTCCGATGGACATGTGGGAGCGCCCTGCGGAGCGTGCCGGGAACTGATGGTTCAGCTGATGCCAAAGGACTATAAAGGTATTGAGATACTTATGGATTATGAGAAAAAACGGGTGGTCACCCTTGGGGAACTGACGCCGGAGTGGTGGATCTAGGGGGGACTTGAACAGTAACACGGCGGCATGAGGTGTTATAAACAGAAATTGGAGGAACACTATGAACAGCGAAAAAAAGTATTCATTTAATGATCTCACCCATATCATAGCCAAGCTCCGGTCCGACGAGGGGTGTCCATGGGACCGGGAACAGACCTATGAGAGCCTGAAGAAATGTCTTGCCGATGAGGCCCAGGAGGTCTTTGACGCGGTGGACAACCAGGACATGGAGAACCTGTGTGAGGAGCTGGGGGATGTGCTTTTGCAGGTAATGCTTAACAGCCAGATCGCCAGAGAACAGGGAGTCTTTACAATTGACGATGTGATCGACGGATTGTGCCGCAAATTGATACGCCGCCATCCTCATGTTTTCGGCGGAGTGAAGGTGAATTCCCCGGAGGAAGGGCTTGCTCTGTGGAATGCTATAAAAGCGCGGGAAAAAGCGGAAAGACCTTGACAAACCATGGCAAAAAAGCTATATTAAAAAATGCTATAAGTTTGAGCAGTTGTTTATAGGAGGCAGGAAGAACTGCCATGGTCGATTTAGGAGGAATATTTCAATGAACAAGACGGAGTTGATCGCAGCAGTAGCTGAAAGTGCGGAGATTTCTAAAAAGGACGCGGAGAAGGCGCTGAAGGCGTTTGTAGATGTTGTTTCTGATGAATTAGTAAAAGGAGAGAAGGTTCAGCTGGTAGGTTTCGGCACCTTTGAGGTTACAGAGAGAAAAGAAAGAGAAGGAAGGAATTTACAGACCAAGGAGCCTATGATCATCCCGGCTTCCAAGACACCCAAGTTCAGACCGGGAAAGGCCCTTAAGGATCTGGTAAACGCGTAACATATGAGATTAGATAAGTTTTTGAAGGTGTCGCGGCTGATCAAGAGGCGCACCGTCGCCAATGAGGCCTGCGACGCGGGACGGGTTTTGGTGAATGACAAGCCGGCCAAGGCGTCCCTGAATGTGAAGACCGGTGACAGGATCGAGATTCAGTTTGGCACCAATTCGGTGAAAGTGGAAGTCCTGGATGTCCAGGAGACCGTGAAGAAGGATGAGGCCAAGGAGCTTTACCGTTATATTTGACGAATAAACCGGCAGACCCCCTAATATACTTAATCAGAGACATAAGTATATTGGGAGGTCTTTTTTGATGGAAGAGAAGACAGGCATAAGACCCCACAGGCTGATGATGCACAACCGCTCCGCCTTGAGCGTCACGGGGATCAGGGATGTAGTTTCTTTTGACGAAAATCAGGTAATACTGGACACGGATATGGGACTCCTGACCATGAAAGGGAAAGACCTGCATGTGAGCCGTCTGACTCTGGAAAAGGGGGAGGTGGATATAGACGGCTCCGTGGACAGCTTGGCGTATTCCTCCAATGAGGCTTACCGCAAGTCGGGAGAATCCCTGTTTAGCCGTCTGTTCCGGTAAGGAGGGCCTTTATGAGTATGGTCATTCGCTACGAGGCCCGTCTGTTCCTTATGAGTGTGGGCACAGGGGCCGGGCTTATGGTGGTTTACGACTGTATAAGAGTGTTCCGGCTTTTGTGCCCCCACAGGCCATGGGTCGTGAATGTGGAGGATCTTTTGTACGGATTGTACTGCGCGGTTATGACATTTATGCTTCTCTATGAGCAAAATGACGGCAGTCTCAGGGGTTTTTGCGTGGCCGGGGTCATACTGGGTATGGCGGCCTATCAGTACCTTGTGAGTCGCGTAGTCCTAAAGTACTTGCAAAAGCAGATAAAATGGATTAAAATGAGAGTCAGAAGGCATCAGAACCGTTCAAGACAGGAGAAAAGATGAGTAAGACCAGAAGATCCGTGAGGAAAAGAAAAGAACGGTTGGGCAGCCATATGGCCCTGGTGGGGATTACATTTGTGGTAATCAGTCTGGCGGTGGTGGTGAACTTTCGGGGAGCGGCCTTAAGAGAGAAGGATCTGGCGTACCAGATAAGAGAAGAGAATCTAAACAGACAGGTGGAAGAGGAGAAGGAGAGAGCCCGCCAGCTGGAGGAACAGAGGATCTATGTGCAGACCAAGGAGTACATCGAGAAAGTGGCCAAGGAGAAGCTGGGCCTGGTGAATCCGGATGAGATCCTTCTGAAGCCTGAGCAGTAGGGGCTGGATTGTCGGAACCTGTCGAATACTTTTTTGGACAAGCAGCGATGATTTGACAAATATTTCCCTTTTGACTGTGTATAATGCATGTGGGGGATTTCCGTCCAAGGGGCGGGGATCTGTATGCGAGGTCAGGAGGGATTTTTGTGTTTTACCGGAAAAACTGCCATAGAGATATGGCTGATATCCATGTATATACAGCGAGAAAATTAAGCGATATGGCCGGCTCCCTGGAGGAGCTGGCCAAAAGCCTTGACCAGGAGAGAGGGGCAGGGCGGAGTTTAAGCAGGGAGGACGGCCTGGCGGCTATGCAGATGGCGGCTGCCATGGTGTGCGGCAATTGCGGCAGGTGCAATCTTTACTCAGACAGCGAGAAGGAAGAAAGCTATTACCTGTATTATCTATTGAGGGCGTTTGAGCAGAAGGGGACCATTGAATTCGACGACATGCCCAGATTGTTTCAAGAGACCTGCGGCAGACAGAAGGATTATGTGGGGGAGCTGAACCGGAATCTGGGGCGGGCTACCATGAACCTGACCTGGAAGAACCGTTTTCTTGAGAGCAGAGACACCGTGATCACCCAGTTTCGGGAGCTGGCGGTGATATTGGAGGAGTTTGCCCACCAGATGGAACAGGCGGTGGATGTGACAGCTGAAAAGGAGCCGGAGGTGAGAAGAGCCTTCGGACGCCGCCACATGGCCATTGAAAGGCTTCTGATCCTGGAGTATGACAACAACCGGCGGGAAGCCTTCGTGACAGTGAGAACCAACAACGGCAGGTGCGTCATGTCAAAGGACGCGGCCATGTATCTGGGACAGGCTATGGGCGGACGTCCCTGGATGGCGGCCAGAGACAGCAAGGCGGTGATCAACCGGCAGTTTGCCACCATACGTTTTGTGGAGGAAGGAGCCTACCGGGTGCTGTGGGGCGTGGCCAGGCAGGCCAAGAGCGGGGAAGCCGTGTCCGGCGACAGCTACACATTTTCCCAGAACGGACCGGGGCAGGCCATCATGAGCTTGTCCGACGGCATGGGCAGCGGGGAGACGGCGGCCAGGGAAAGTCAGAGGGTTATTGAGCTGGCGGAACAGCTTCTGGCCGCGGGCTACACTCCCAGAGGAGCCTTAAAGCTGGTGAACACGGTGCTGCTGCTGGCGGGAGAAGAGCAGCATCCGGCTACCATCGACCTGTGCTGCATTGATTTATACACAGGTGTTCTGGAGGTCATGAAGATGGGGGCAGTGGCCACCTATCTTGTCAATGAGTCCGGGGTGGAGCTTTTGGAGGCCGCTCAGACGCCGGCGGGAGTCTTAAGCCAGGCGGAGCCGGCTCTGCTGTCCAGAAAGCTGTGGGAGGATAACCGGGTGGTTATGGTCAGCGACGGGGTCTTGGAAGCCCTGCCGGGGGAAGACAAGGAGCAGGTACTCAGAGAGTACCTGGAGGACATGAGCGGAAGGGATCCCCAGGAAGCGGCAGAGAGGATCCTGGACTTTGCCATGTCGTTTTCCCCGGAAAACAGAGATGAC
>Ga0224748_10745_pt1 | contig 10512 bp, 5 predicted proteins | sample LIM_F_Water_Neg_FD_182074 | JGI IMG/M metagenome (GOLD analysis project Ga0224748, IMG submission 182074) | Enriched cells from gastrointestinal tract of the lab mouse from Pacific Northwest National Laboratory (PNNL), Richland, Washington... | ecosystem: Host-associated > Mammals > Digestive...
TGTTCTGGATAAGGGCGATACGGACTTGGAATATAAGCAGGTTTTGTCTGAGAAGGAATATCAGAGTGCCAGGGAAACCTGGGGCAACCGTTTCCGCGTGGGTATGGGGGCAGAGTCCATCAAGGAGCTGCTTGCGGCCATTGACCTGGAAACGGAAGCGGTGGAACTGAAAACCGGACTTAAGGAATCCACAGGGCAGAAGAGGGCAAGGATTATTAAGAGGCTGGAGGTGGTGGAAGCCTTCAGGGAATCCGGAAATGAGCCCTCCTGGATGATCATGGATGCGATTCCGGTGATCCCGCCTGATTTAAGGCCTATGGTGCAGTTGGACGGCGGCCGTTTTGCAACCTCCGATCTGAATGATTTATACAGAAGAATTATTAACCGCAACAATCGTCTGAAAAGATTGTTGGAGCTGGGAGCACCGGATATTATTGTCCGCAATGAAAAGAGAATGCTCCAGGAAGCCGTAGATGCGCTGATCGACAACGGCAGGCGGGGAAGGCCGGTGACAGGCCCCGGTAACAGGGCGCTGAAATCCCTTTCCGATACGCTGAAAGGAAAATCCGGGCGTTTCCGTCAGAACCTTTTGGGAAAGAGAGTGGATTATTCCGGACGTTCCGTTATCGTGGTGGGGCCGGAGCTTAAGATTTACCAGTGCGGTCTTCCCAAGGAAATGGCCATCGAGTTGTTTAAGCCTTTTGTAATGAAGGAGCTGGTGTCCAGGGGGATTTCCCAGAATATCAAAAACGCAAAGAAGCTGGTAGAGCGGCTTGATACCCAGGTGTGGGATGTGCTGGAGGAGGTTATCAAGGAGCATCCGGTGATGCTGAACCGCGCCCCTACCCTGCACAGGCTGGGAATTCAGGCTTTCGAGCCTATTTTGGTGGAAGGTAAGGCGATTAAGCTGCATCCCCTGGTTTGTACCGCATTTAACGCGGACTTTGACGGGGATCAGATGGCAGTGCATCTTCCCCTTTCCGTGGAAGCCCAGGCCGAATGCCGTTTCCTGCTTTTATCACCGAATAACCTGCTTAAGCCCTCTGACGGCGGCCCGGTGGCAGTGCCTTCCCAGGACATGGTACTTGGGATTTATTATCTGACTCAGGAGCGGGAAGGACAGGTTGGCGAAGGAAAATACTACAAGAGTGTAAACGAAGCAATTCTGGCGTATGAAAACGGCGCCTGCACTCTTCACTCAAAAATAAAGGTAAGGGTATCCAAGAAAAACGGAGAAGGAAAAACCGTTTCCGGTATTGTTGAGTCTACACTGGGACGTTTCCTGTTTAATGAAATCCTTCCCCAGGACTTAGGATACGTTGACAGAAGCAAGCCGGAAAATCTCCTTCTTCCGGAGGTGGATTTCCATGTGGGCAAAAAGCAGTTAAAGCAGATCCTTGAAAAGGTTATCAATATCCATGGGGCTTCCGTGACGGCAGAGGTGCTGGATCTGATCAAATCCACGGGCTATAAGTATTCCACACGGGCGGCCATGACGGTTTCCATCTCCGATATGACAGTGCCCGCCCAGAAGAAGGAAATGCTGGATGAGGCCCAGACAATGGTAGACCGGATTTCCCAGAATTTCCGTCGCGGCCTGATTACAGAGGAAGAGAGATACCGTGCCGTGGTGGAAACCTGGAATGAAACGGATAAAAAGCTGACGGACGTACTGCTTGCAGGACTTGATAAATATAACAACATCTTTATGATGGCTGACTCCGGGGCCAGAGGTTCCAATCAGCAGATCAAGCAGCTTGCCGGAATGCGTGGGCTGATGGCGGATACCACCGGAAGAACCATAGAGCTGCCCATCAAGTCCAATTTCCGTGAAGGACTGGATGTACTGGAGTATTTCATGTCGGCTCACGGAGCGCGTAAGGGATTGTCCGATACGGCGCTGCGTACGGCGGACTCCGGTTACCTGACCAGGCGTATGGTGGATGTTTCACAGGAGCTGATCATCCGTGAGGTTGACTGTATGGAAGGTAGAGATGAGATTCCCGGGATGTGGGTATCTGCCTTCATGGATGGCAAGGAGACGATCGAGAGCTTAAAGGACAGAATTACAGGAAGGTATTCCTGCGAGGATATTAAAGACGGGGAAGGAAATGTGATCGTAAAACGCAATCACATGATTACCCCCAGCCGCGCGTCTCAGGTTTTAAGCGTAGGCGTAAACGAGGACGGAACGCCTGTGGAGAAGGTGAAGATCCGTACCATCCTTACCTGCCGTTCCCATATTGGGATCTGTTCCAAATGTTATGGGGCAAACATGGCTACCGGCGAGGCGGTTCAGGTCGGTGAGGCAGTAGGTATTATCGCGGCTCAGTCCATCGGAGAGCCCGGTACACAGCTTACCATGCGTACTTTCCATACCGGCGGTGTGGCAGGCGACGATATTACCCAGGGTCTTCCCCGTGTAGAGGAGCTTTTTGAGGCGAGAAAACCTAAGGGACTTGCAATTATCGCGGAATTCGGCGGAATCGCTTCTATAAGAGATACCAAGAAAAAACGCGAGATCGTTATCACAAACCCTGAAACCGGGGAAACCAAGGCGTATCTGATTCCTTACGGTTCCAGAATTAAAGTGATGGACGGGGCGCTGCTTGAAGCCGGCGATGAGCTGACAGAAGGAAGCGTTAACCCTCACGATCTGTTAAAGATCAAGGGAATCCGGGCGGTACAGGACTATATGCTGCGGGAGGTACAGAGAGTGTACCGTCTGCAGGGCGTGGATATCAGTGATAAGCATATCGAGGTAATTGTGCGTCAGATGCTGAAAAAAGTAAGGATCGAGAATAACGGCGACACAGACTTTTTACCCGGCGCGCTGGTGGATGTGCTTGAGTATGAAGATATGAATGAGCAGTTGTATGCGGATGGCAAGGAGCCGGCAGAGGGCAAGCAGGTAATGCTGGGTATTACCAAGGCGGCTCTGGCTACCAATTCCTTCCTTTCGGCGGCGTCCTTCCAGGAGACTACTAAGGTTTTGACGGAAGCAGCCATCAAAGGAAAGGTAGATCCGCTGATCGGTCTGAAGGAGAATGTAATCATAGGAAAGCTGATTCCTGCCGGTACAGGCATGAGACGTTACCGCAACACCAGGCTTTCCACAGACAATGACCTGATGGACACGATTGATTTTGAGATGGATGAAGAAGAGCCTGACAAGTTTATGGACGAGGACGCGGAAACCGTCCTGGATCTTGACGAGGCGGATGAAGCAGAGGAAACAGAGGAAGCAGATGAAATAATGGAAGATGAGGAAGAGGTTCTGCAGGAAGCTGTTTTGAGCGAATAGGAAATGAATCTGATGTGAAATGATTACAGCTTGGCTTTCGGGCCGGGCTGTAATTTTTGTGCGCCCGGCAGCGCACGTTTCTAAAGGGTGAAAGTCCCAAATCCGCCCGACAGTGGGAAGGATACAGCCGAACACCAAGGGTGTCCACCGCGAGGGGAATCTGAAGGAAGGTGAAGGCAAATCTCTGGTCTGACGAACAGAAACTACATCAGGCTATACACAGGGGTAAGGCCGCAAAACAGGTCAAAGCCCAATAACTGTACGGAACTGTGCATAGTAAATGTGGCAGATATGTGGAGAGAAAGAAACGTGTGATACCCGGGGAGGTCTCACGGACGCGGCAGAGACGATAAAATATTCGTGGCCACGGAGCAAAACCAGCCGTGAGAAGTCAGCAGAGGCCATAGTACCATGGCGGTTGCAAACGCCATGGAAAGGGCTGAACTTTAGGAGATGTGAGTAAATGAATGTAACCAAAGATGGGTTCAAGGACAGACAACTTCATATGGAAGACTATCTGCAAATGGAATCTGCGGAACAGAAAGAGTATGCAGAAGTGTCCGTCTATCAGCGGATTACAGGCTCAATGGAATTGAGCCTAAACAACGACATCATCACGGACTTTTGGAGGGACAATCTACTGGAACTGATTTTACGGAAAGAGAACCTGAACAAGGCTTATAAGAAAGTAAAATCAAACAAAGGCAAAGGTGGAATTGACGGAATGCAGGTGGATGGACTTCTGCCCTACCTGAGAGAAAACCAGAGCGAAATCATCCGGGAGATACGGGAAGGGAAATACAGACCAAACCCAGTCCGCAGGGTAGAGATACCTAAGGAAGAAAAAGGCAAGGTCAGGAAATTAGGAATACCCACTGTCGTAGACCGCTTGATTCAACAGGCGGTTACCCAGGAACTGACGCCTCTGTTTGAACCACAGTTTTCAGAGAACAGCTATGGATTCAGACCGGGAAGGAGCCAGCATGACGCATTAAGAGCCTGCAAGAAAAATGTGGAAGAAGGGTATGTGTATGTGGTGAGCATGGATTTGGAGAAATTTTTCGATACAGTGAACCACAGCAAGCTAATAGAAGTGTTGTCACGGACGATAGAGGACGGACGGGTAGTATCGCTGATACACAAATACCTGAATGCAGGAGTATTGCAGAACGGATTCTTTGAGAAGACGGAAGAAGGAGTGCCGCAGGGAGGTCCGTTAAGCCCGCTGTGTGGAAATGTGATGCTGAATGAGCTGGATAAGGAGCTGGAACGCAGGGGGCACAGGTTCGTCAGGTATGCCGACGATGCGCTGATATTCTGCAAGAGCAGGAAAAGTGCGGAGAGAACGCTGGCGAACATCATCCCATTTATAGAGGGGAAACTATTCCTGAAAGTAAACCGTGCCAAGACAACAGTAACCCATGTCAGCAAAATAAAATACCTGGGATACGCATTTTACCGGAACAAAGGGAAATGCAGGTTCCGGGTACATCCCAAGACCATCAGGAAGATGAAGGACAGGATAAGGGAAATCACTGGGAGAAATAAAGGATGGAGTAATGACTACCGGAGACGGAAACTGGCGGAGTATGTCAGAGGATGGATAAACTACTACAGACTGGCGGACATGAAAGGCCTGATGACGGAAACAGACGAATGGCTCCGGCGCAGGATACGGGCAATGTACTGGAAACAGTGGAAGAAGGTAAAGACGAGGTACCGAAACTTAAGGGCATTAAAGCTGGAAGAGTGGCAGGTACATCAGATAGCTAACAGCCGGAAAGGTTACTGGAGGACAGCGCAGATGTTGAGTGTTGCCCTCACCAATAAAATAATAGCCAGGCTAGGATATATTTCCATGCTTGACTATTATCTGAAAGTTGCGTGAAAACTAGAGAACCGCTGTATACCGAACGGTACGTACAGTGGTGTGGGAGGTCGGCTACTCAATTAATGGGTAGCCTCCTACCCGATTACTTCATTTTGCGGGATCAGGCGTCCGATAATTTTTCCAAGAAATGTATTGACAGAAGAAAATCCAGCATTTATACTATGTTAGTGTGTGCATAACCATGTGCGCATAGTGCCGGACTTAGAAGGCTGGTTCCTGTATTTGATGCGGGAAGCCGTCCGGTTTGAACATTTTATAAACAGGAGGTGAAACAGAATGCCAACATTTAACCAGTTAGTCAGAAAAGGACGTCAGACATCAGTAAAGAAGTCAACGGCTCCCGCTCTCCAGAAAGGATGGAACTCCCTTCACAAGAAAGCAACCGATACTTCCGCTCCTCAGAAGAGAGGTGTTTGTACTGCTGTTAAGACCGCAACTCCCAAGAAGCCTAACTCAGCTCTGAGAAAAATTGCCAGAGTACGTCTTTCCAACGGAATCGAAGTGACAAGCTACATTCCCGGAGAAGGTCACAATCTGCAGGAGCACAGCGTTGTTCTGATCAGAGGCGGAAGAGTAAAAGACTTGCCTGGTACCAGGTATCATATCATCAGAGGTACGCTTGATACCGCAGGGGTTGCTAACAGAAGGCAGGCTCGTTCCAAATATGGCGCTAAGAGACCGAAGGCAGCCAAATAGTATTGCATCGGGTAAATAAGCCTGGAGCAAACAGTTTGGAACAAATTGGACCCACAAGCGTAAGCTTATTCAGTGTTGGAATTCTGTTACGATATAAATCAGTTTCGAATGATTATGTGTAAATAGATTTACCGCACGAGCACAATTTGTGAGTACCGATGATTTAATATGCGCAGACATCTTATAGCCAGATGATTTGTTATCATTTGGCGTATTTGCGCGAATTGCAAATTTGTATAATGAATTTGTGATTAGTCAATAATTAAGGAGGGAAGAACCGTGCCACGTAAAGGTCATATTCAGAAAAGAGATGTATTGGCAGATCCCTTATACAATAATAAAGTGGTTACCAAGCTGATCAATAACATTATGTTAGACGGTAAGAAGGGTGTAGCACAGAAGATTGTATACGGGGCGTTTGCCACAGTAGAAGAAAAATCAGGCAAGCCGGCTCTTGAGGTTTTTGAGACAGCTATGAACAACCTTATGCCTGTCTTAGAGGTTAAGGCGAGACGTATCGGCGGTGCGACCTATCAGGTTCCTATTGAAGTAAGGCCTGACAGGCGTCAGGCGTTAGCGCTTCGCTGGCTCACCGCCTTCTCCCGCAAGAGAGGCGAGAAGACCATGAAGGACAGACTTGCAAACGAGATTCTTGACGCTGCAAACAACACAGGTGCAGCCGTGAAGAGAAAAGAAGATATGCATAAAATGGCAGAGGCCAACAGGGCGTTTTCACATTACCGTTTCTAATCGGCCTGCTGCATAGATTAATATAAGGAGGAAAAACCTTTGGCTGGAAGAGAATATCCACTGGAGAGAACCAGAAACATTGGTATTATGGCTCATATCGATGCAGGTAAGACCACTCTCACAGAGCGTATCTTATACTACACCGGTGTAAACTATAAGATTGGCGATACTCATGAAGGCACTGCTACCATGGACTGGATGGAGCAGGAGCAGGAAAGAGGTATTACCATTACTTCAGCCGCTACGACATGCCACTGGACTTTGGAGGAGAACTGCAAGCCTAAGCCGGGTGCGCTTGAGCACCGTATCAATATTATTGACACGCCCGGACACGTTGACTTCACTGTGGAAGTGGAGCGTTCCCTGCGTGTACTCGACGGCGCTGTAGGCGTGTTCTGTGCAAAGGGCGGCGTTGAACCTCAGTCAGAAAACGTATGGCGTCAGGCTGACACCTATAACGTACCAAGAATGGCATTTATCAATAAGATGGACATCTTAGGCGCCGACTTCTATGGAGCGGTGGAGCAGATCAGAACCAGGCTTGGTAAAAACGCCATCATTCTCCAATTGCCGATCGGAAAAGAGGAGAATTTTAAAGGAATCATAGATTTATTGGAAATGCAGGCATATATCTATAATGACGAAAAGGGAGATGACATCAGTATCACAGCGATCCCTGAAGACATGGCAGATGATGCCGAATTATACAGAACAGAGCTCATAGAAAAAGTCTGTGAGCTGGACGATGACCTGATGATGAAGTACCTGGAAGGGGAAGAGCCCACCGTGGAGGAATTAAAGGCTGCTTTGAGGAAGGGCACCTGCGAGTGTACCGCGATTCCTGTTTGCTGCGGTTCCGCATACAGAAATAAGGGCGTGCAGAAGCTCCTGGATGCAATCCTTAACTATATGCCGGCTCCCACTGACATTCCTGCGATTAAGGGAACGGATCTGGATGGGAACGAGGTTGAGAGACATTCCTCAGACGATGAGCCTTTCTCAGCACTGGCATTTAAGATCATGGCCGATCCTTTCGTAGGAAAGCTGGCTTTCTTCCGTGTTTACTCCGGTACCATGAAATCCGGTTCCTATGTACTGAATGCTACCAAGGATAAAAAGGAGCGTGTGGGACGTATCCTTCAGATGCATGCAAACAAGAGAGCAGAGCTGGACAGAGTATATTCCGGCGATATTGCCGCGGCAGTAGGTTTCAAGTTTACCACTACCGGCGATACAATCTGTGATGATCAGCATCCGGTAATCCTGGAGTCCATGGAATTCCCTGAGCCGGTTATCGAGCTGGCAATCGAGCCCAAGACCAAAGCAGGTCAGGGAAAGATGGGCGAGGCTCTTGCAAAGCTGGCAGAGGAGGATCCTACTTTCCGCGCACACACTAATCAGGAAACAGGGCAGACCATCATTGCCGGCATGGGCGAGCTCCATCTGGAGATTATCGTGGACAGACTCCTGCGTGAGTTTAAGGTGGAGGCCAATGTAGGCGCACCTCAGGTTGCCTATAAGGAAACCTTTACCAAGACAATTGAAGTGGATTCCAAGTACGCCAAGCAGTCCGGCGGACGCGGTCAGTACGGACACTGTAAGGTGCGGTTTGAGCCTATGGACGCCAATGGAGAAGAGCTGTTTAAGTTTGACTCCGAGGTTGTGGGCGGTGCAATTCCCAAGGAATATATTCCTGCTGTCGGCGAGGGTATTGAGGAAGCGTCCAAGTGCGGTATCCTGGGAGGATTCCCGGTACTGGGCGTTCATGCTACCGTATATGACGGCTCCTATCATGAGGTTGACTCTTCGGAGATGGCATTCCACATTGCAGGCTCCATGGCTTTCAAGGATGCCATGCAGAAAGCAAATCCTATTTTGATCGAGCCCATCATGAAGGTGGAAGTAACCATGCCCGAGGAATATATGGGCGATGTAATCGGCGATATTAATTCCCGCAGAGGACGGATCGAGGGAATGGATGATATTGGCGGCGGCAAAATAGTGAGGGCTTATGTTCCCCTTGCAGAAATGTTTGGTTATTCCACAGACCTTCGTTCCAAGACACAGGGACGCGGAAATTATTCCATGTTCTTTGAGAAGTATGAACCCGTGCCCAAGAATGTACAGGAAAAGGTATTGGCTGCGAAGAGCAAATAAACGGGTTTGTCGCTGAATAAAACAGGAAAGAGCAAATAATGCTTGAAAATATCAGTGATTTTTAATATAATCAGAGATAGCCGATTATGTTAACGAAATTTTTCTTAATTATTTAAAGGAGGACTTTAGAAATGGCTAAAGCGAAATTTGACAGAACCAAAACACATTGTAATATTGGTACGATCGGTCACGTTGACCATGGTAAGACAACTCTGACAGCCGCTATCACCAAGGTGCTTGCTGAGAGAGTTGCCGGTAACACAGCTACTGACTTTGATAATATCGACAAGGCTCCCGAAGAGAGAGAAAGAGGTATTACAATTTCTACCGCTCACGTTGAATATACAACTGAGAACAGACATTATGCACACGTTGACTGCCCGGGACATGCTGACTACGTTAAGAACATGATCACCGGTGCTGCTCAGATGGATGGCGCAATCCTGGTTGTTGCAGCTACTGACGGTGTTATGGCTCAGACCAAGGAGCACATCCTTCTCTCCCGTCAGGTAGGCGTTCCTTATATCGTTGTTTTCCTGAACAAGTGCGATATGGTAGACGACGAAGAGCTGATCGAGCTGGTTGAGATGGAAGTAACCGAGCAGCTTGAAGAGTACGGATTTACAGATTGCCCGATCATCAAGGGTTCCGCTTTGAAAGCTCTGGAAGATCCCAACAGCGAGTGGGGCGACAAGATCATGGAGCTTATGAGCACCGTTGATTCTTATATTCCTGATCCCGAGAGAGAGACTGACAAGCCTTTCCTTATGCCTGTAGAGGACGTATTCACCATTACCGGACGTGGTACTGTTGCAACCGGTAGAGTAGAGCGCGGTACTCTTCACCTGAACGAGGAAGTTGAAATCGTTGGTATCAAGGAAGAGACACGTAAGACTGTTGTTACCGGTATCGAGATGTTCCGTAAGCTGCTTGACGAGGCTCAGGCTGGTGACAACATCGGCGCACTGCTTCGTGGTGTTCAGAGAACAGAAATCGAAAGAGGACAGGTTCTCTCCAAACCCGGTTCAGTTAAATGCCACAAGAAATTTACCGCTCAGGTATATGTTCTGACCAAGGATGAGGGCGGACGTCACACTCCTTTCTTCAACAACTACAGACCTCAGTTCTATTTCAGAACAACTGACGTTACTGGCGTATGTAACCTCCCTGCAGGTACCGAAATGTGTATGCCTGGTGATAACGTAGAGATGACCATTGAGTTGATTCATCCTATTGCTATGGAGCAGGGTCTTACGTTTGCTATCCGTGAGGGTGGTAGGACTGTTGGTTCAGGTAGGGTTGCAACTATCATCGAGTAATTACAATTTATTCAGTAAAATCAAGGCTTTCGGGGGGTTCTCCGAAAGCCTTTTTACGTGGAAAACCACTTTAGGGAACTAAAGTGGCTACAAAATGGCTACAATATTTTATTCTTGCGTTATTTTCCTACTTTATATCCTTCAAGTCAGCGGCTCTTTCAGCCGAAGTATGATTTTTCTTTAGCATTTTTGCGTATTCAAACAGATCACGCCTGGTTATATCGTCCAGTACATATAAATCTGCAATCAATTCATCTACCATAGGCAGCTCTGTGTAATCAAATTTTTTCAGGATGCGGGCAGTACGATCTGATATATAGGCGTTCTTATGGCTGTTAATATTCCACTTTTCATTGTCAGACGGAAGTGTTGGTAAGGTTTCGATATCGTCATAA
>Ga0224748_10591_pt1 | contig 10510 bp, 7 predicted proteins | sample LIM_F_Water_Neg_FD_182074 | JGI IMG/M metagenome (GOLD analysis project Ga0224748, IMG submission 182074) | Enriched cells from gastrointestinal tract of the lab mouse from Pacific Northwest National Laboratory (PNNL), Richland, Washington... | ecosystem: Host-associated > Mammals > Digestive...
TTTACAGACGTAATTATATAGAAGGATTATTTTTAAGTTCCGGGATTGTGTACAGCCCTACTTATACGATGGAACTGATTTATGAGGCAGTGCATAAACTGCGCACGCTATACCGGTTTCAGGGCTATATCCATGTGAAGGCGATTCCGGGAGCAGACCCCCAGCTGATTCAGCGGCTGGGACTTTTAGCAGACAGGATGAGTGTCAATTTAGAACTTCCCACAGCGGAAGGGCTTAAAAAGCTGGCGCCGAACAAGCACCGCAAGAATATTCTGTCCCCTATGCGGCAGATTCAGCAGGGCATCACACAGAACAAGAATGAAATTGTGGTGTACAGGCATGCACCTTCTTTTGTCCCGGCAGGACAGTCTACCCAGATGATCGTAGGCGCTACACCGGAAAGCGACTATCAAGTTATGATGGTAGCGGAGAATCTGTACAAGAAGTTTGACTTAAAGCGTGTGTATTACTCTGCATTTGTCAGTGTAAATGAGGACAAGGATTTGCCCGCACTGCCGGGCGGTCCTCCGCTTTTACGGGAGCACAGGCTATATCAGGCGGACTGGCTTCTGCGATTTTATGGGTTTGAGGCGCAGGAACTTTTGAGCGAAAGCCGTCCGAATTTCAATATATTACTGGATCCCAAGGCAGATTGGGCGCTGCGGCATTTGGAAGTGTTTCCGGTGGAGATTAACAGAGCGGACTATCAAACCATTTTGCGGGTGCCTGGAATCGGTGTAAAAAGCGCGCAGAGAATTATAAGGGCAAGGCGCAGCGGGAATCTTACCTTTGATGATTTAAAGAAAATTGGTGTTGCACTAAAGCGTGCACTGTATTTCATAACATGTAACGGAAAGATGATGTATCCCACGAAGCTGGAAGAAGACTATATAACGAGGAACCTCATCGACCGCAAAGAAAAGCTTCCCTTTGACAGGGATGGCATGACATACAGACAATTATCCCTGTTTGACGACGGAAGTGAGCTATGCTGGAAGCAGGCGGTAAGCGGCTGAGAAGGGAGAAAGGATGGAAGAATATTATCTGATTTGTGAAGATTCTCTGGAAGGAATTTTTACAGGAATTTATGATGCCTATCTTGCGAAAAAGCCCCATGACCAGATTCATCTCTGCCTTGGTGAGGATGAAAACTATCGGTTGTTTGCTGTTTATGAGACACATCCTCCAGACGAGAGGAAGGCGGCAAGCGTTGCGAGAACGGTGATGAAAGAGTTTGGGGAAGAGACCTATCTTGCTATCTGCAGGGCGCTTGCCTCCGAGAAGCCGGATAAGGCGGAGGCGGTGTATAAGACGGTGGCAGCAGGGCTTGCCATGAAGGATAAGAGGGATTTAATGGGGAATCTGTCCAATCCGTATATTCACAGGGTATTTGAGCTTGCGCGTTTTACGGCAAATGAGGCACACTATCATGTGGAGTTCCTCCGGTTCAAGGAATTGGAAAATGGCATACTGTATGCTGTCATGGGACCTAAAAATAATGTACTCACGTTTGTAGTGCCTCATTTTGCGGACAGGCTTCCCCTTGAGAATTTTGTGATTCATGACGAAATACGAAATATATTTGCTATGCACCCTGCGAAAGGAGAGTGGTATCTGGTTTGCGGTTATGAAAACAGGCAGCAGGTGGAGCATGCTTTTTCAGAGGGAGAGAAAAAGTACAGTGAACTGTTTACCAGTTTTTTTCATACTATAGCAATAAAAGAGCGTAGCAATTATGGACTACAGCGCAATATGCTTCCTATAAGATACCGGAGGTATATGACGGAGTTTCAAGAAAAATAGCAGTATAAAATTAAAGTTTTTTGTCAATAATAGGCTAAAGCAGGAAAGAAATGTGCCAACTGCCAGTATATGACTAAGTTTGGTAAATTGTACTAGAAAAAGTACTTTACAAATCCTAAAAGGGGTGGTAATCTTTCTTCAAGTACCAGAAAACGTTTTCACATCCTGCATTTGGGAGAAAGAAAGGTGATAATATGATGCAGAGAAGAATAAAATTAAACTTGGATGAAGTGAAGGATTTTGTAGCCGCAGCTTCAAAATGTGATTTTGATATTGACGTTTTTTACAACAGGTATACAGTGGATGCAAAATCAATTGTTGGAGTGTTGGGTCTTGATTTAAGGCAGGTGCTGACCGTGTCCTATGACGGATACAATCCGGATTTCGAAAAAGTAGTAAGCCGCTTTGCATTGGCAAGTTAGACACATCTATACGCATACAACCGAATAGTATCTTATTGACTCCCTGAAAAAGATAGCTTACTATCTCTTTAGGGAGTTTCTTATCTGCTTTTAAAGGAAAGGAAAGCATAGCTTGGAAATACATATATCAGTCCGGAATTTAGTTGAATTTCTTCTCCGATCCGGAAATATTGACAATAGAAGAGCGACGTCTCCTGAAAATGCAATGCAGGAGGGCGGAAGGATTCATCGAATGATACAGCGACGTATGGGAGCAGATTATCATGCGGAGGTTTTTTTGCGTTATGTGTATACAGCTGTGGATTATGAGATTTGCGTAGAAGGGCGTGCAGACGGAATTATTATTCAAAGCGGGGGCGATCTCTCTTTGGTACCGGAACTTGCGGAGTCAGAAATTGCTGTTGCATATCGGGATCTTGTGACGGTTACCGTAGATGAGATAAAGGGAACATACAAAGACCTCCATAAGATCAAAGAAACTGTTCCGGTGCATCTTGCCCAGGCAAAGTGCTATGCCTATATTTATGGAAAGCAGAATGAATTGAGGCATATACGGGTACGTCTTACGTATTGTAACATTGATACGGAAGAGATAAAATACTTTCATATTGAATATGAGATGAGTGAGTTGGAAGAATGGTTCGGGGGACTTATAAAGGAGTATAAGAAGTGGGCAGATTTCCAGTCCACATGGCAGAATCAGCGCACGCAGTCCATTAAGGAACTTTCTTTTCCATTTACATACAGAGAAGGGCAGAAGGAGCTTGTATCTTATGTCTATCAAACCATCTATCACAAAAGGAAATTATTTTTAGAGGCGCCCACCGGTGTAGGCAAAACCATATCCACATTGTTTCCGGCAGTAAAAGCAATGGGTGAAGGCAGAGGGGAGAAAATCTTTTATTTAACAGCAAAGACCATTACAAGGACAGTGGCGGACGATACCATTGAGCTGATGCGAAGACATGGACTCTTTCTTAAGTCAGTTATATTGACTGCCAAGGACAAAATATGCTTTATGGAGGAGACGGAATGTAACCCAGAATACTGTCCTTATGCGAAGGGACACTATGACCGCATCAATGATGCAATTTATGATATGTTGACTCGCGTAGACAATTTTAATCGTGAAGCAATTGAGGAATTTGCAATGAAGCATAGGGTCTGTCCCTTTGAGATGAGCCTGGATATGAGTCTTTTTGCGGATGCCATTATAGGAGATTACAATTATTTGTTTGATCCGCATGTGTATTTAAAGCGCTTTTTTCAGGAGGGAGTAAGGGGCGCATATCTTTTTTTGATCGACGAGGCGCATAATTTGGTGGATCGGGGAAGAGAAATGTACAGTGCAGTTCTAAGAAAGGAAGATTTTCTGGCACTTAAAAGACGCATCAAAGAGTATGACATCAAGATGTACCATCAGTTGGAAAAGTGCAACAGAGAACTTTTAGAGTTAAAGCGTGCATGTGAGAACTATGCCTATCTGGACGATGAGGATGCAGCGCCATTTATGAAGGCGCTGATTAGGCTGTCCTCCACCATGGAAACATACCTTGAGGATCATGAAGAAAGTCCGGTGAGAAGAGACGTTCTGGAATTTTATTTTGAGGTCTCCCACTTTTTGCTGATTAATGATAAGCTGGACCAAAACTATGTGATTTATACACAGTTGGAAGAAGACGGTGGTTTTTTCATCAAGCTTTTTTGTGTCAACCCGTCCAAGAACCTGCAGGAATGCATGATGCGGGGACGAAGCACGATTCTTTTTTCGGCGACTCTGCTTCCCATTCAATATTATAAGCAGCTGCTGGGGGCGGAAGAGGGGGATTATGAGGTATATGCACATTCTGTCTTTGATCCAAGGCGGAAAGGACTGTTTGTGGCGTGTGATGTGACCAGCAAGTATACCAGGCGGACAGAATCGGAGTATGATCATATTGCCGATTACATCCACAGGATTATTTGCAGACGGGAAGGAAATTATATGGTGTTCTTTCCTTCTCATGTTTTTTTACAGAACATATATAATGCATACTGCCGCCGCTTTGCGGAGAATCAAACGAAATGCCTGCTGCAGGCAGAGCATATGGATGAGGAAAGCAGGGAAGCGTTTTTGAAAGAATTTGAATCGGATCGGGAAGAGGGAAGCACCCTCCTTGGATTCTGCGTGCTTGGAGGTATTTTTAGTGAAGGAATCGATCTTAAAAATGAGCGCCTGATCGGCGCAATGATCGTTGGAACAGGACTGCCCCAGGTTTGTACCGAACGAGAGATTCTGAAACGGTACTTTGACTTAAGAGGAGATGATGGATTTGACTTTGCGTACAAATATCCAGGCATGAACAAGGTCCTTCAGGCAGCCGGCAGAGTTATAAGGACGGCGCAGGACGTGGGAATCATAGCGCTTTTGGACGAGAGATTTCTGACCAATTCCTATCTCAGGATGTTTCCTAGAGAATGGAAAGCGTATGAAAGAGTTTCCTTGGAGCAAATTGAAAAGAGGGTTGAAAGATTTTGGGATGAGTGGCTATAAGCAATGGCTATAAGGCATGTGGATAACTTCACATGCTCTTTTTTTGTCTGATAGATTCTTTTGTGGAAATTTGACTTAAAAAAGTATAAAAAGCGCAAAAAATGCAGGATGTAGGAAAAATGACGTCGAATTTAGAAAGAAAAGTTACTTGGTTCACATAGAATGACACATGTGTCATTGTGGATAACTATGTGGAAATTGGGGATTTCTCTATTTTTTGCTCTTTTCTGTCAAAAATCTTGTATCTGGTTTTTAGTTAAAATTTGAAAGTGTCGAACTTCAAATTTGAAAAAGTACTTATTTGGTCAATAGAAATGCCTCTCAAATTGACCAAGTGCGTACTAACCCTTAAAATGACGCTGCTGAAATGAAAACATGTACATTAAAATGAAAGTGTGGTAAACTGATGAAGGGTCAAAATACATAAGCCATAACACAGGAAGGAATGACTTAGACCCAACTATGACAGAGTAAGGAGGCGCACAATATGTGGGCATATGAAAGTGTTTTTTATCAGATTTATCCGCTGGGGTTTTGCGGGGCACCTTTTGAAAATGACGGCGTCCTGACCAGCAGGATCAAGAAAGTGGAGGACTGGATTCCTCATATAAAGAAGCTAGGAGCAAATGCGGTTTACTTTTCACCGGTGTTTGAATCTGATACCCATGGCTACAATACGAGGGATTATAAGAAAATCGATACTCGTCTTGGGACGAATGAAGATTTTAAGGAAGTCTGCGCAAAGCTTCATGAAAATGGAATCAAGGTGGTGTTAGACGGGGTATTCAATCATGTAGGCAGAGGTTTCTATCAGTTTCAGGATGTAGTGAAGAACCGGGAAAATTCTCCCTTCCTTCACTGGTTTAAAATCAGTCTGGACGGCAATTCCAATTATAATGACGGTCTGTGGTATGAAGGCTGGGAAGGGAATTATGATCTTGTGAAGCTGAACCTTCAAAATGGACAAGTGGTGGATCATATCTTAGATGCGGTAAAGTACTGGGTAGATGAATTTGATATTGATGGATTGCGTCTTGATGTAGCGTATTGTCTGGATGAAAATTTTGTGAGAAGACTCAGGAGTTTTACGGAAGGGTTAAAACCTGACTTTTATTTATTAGGTGAGATGCTTCACGGTGATTATAATCGTCTGGTGAATGACGGGATGCTTCATTCCGCAACAAATTATGAGTGCTACAAGGGATTGTTCTCCAGCTTTAACAGCATGAATATGTTTGAAATCGTACATTCTCTGCTTCGGCAGTTCGGACCGGAAAACTGGACTTTGTACAAAGGGAAACATCTGCTGTCTTTTGTGGACAACCATGATGTGACCAGAGTGGCAAGCATTTTGAGCAATGAAAAGCATCTGCCGCTTATCTATGCGTTGTGCTTTGGCATGCCCGGAATTCCATGTGTATACTATGGAAGTGAATGGGGGGCAAAGGCGAACAAGAGCGAAGGCGACCCTGCGCTCCGCGCCTGCTACGAGGAGCCGGTATGCAATGAACTGACGGAGTGGATCAGTAAGCTTGCGAAGGCAAAGAAGGAATCACCTGCACTAAATTATGGAGATTTCAGATCTGTGGTGCTGACCAATAAGCAGTGTATTTTTGAGAGAAAGACGGATGGGGAGAGAGTGTTGGTTGCAATTAATGCGGACAGCGAGCCCTATACTGCACATTTTGATGCCGGATGCGGTCAGGCAGTAGACTTGATTAGCGGCAAATTGCATGATTTTGGAGGAGGAAGTGAATTGCCTCCCTATAGTGCATACTTCTGGAAAATGGAGCGGTAAGATAAAAAGACGCAAAAATTGATAAATGAGGAAGCGCGTATCAGAAGATTCTGGTAGGCGCTTTTTTCGTGTCCCGGAACAGTAAAGATATACCTATAGGTTATAATAAAAAGAATAATTGTATATACATTGGCCTGATATAAAAAGATTTGAATGTATAAAAGTGTAAAATTATCACTGTTTTTGAAAAATACATAGCATTCTGACGTGTTTTAGTATAGAATTGAGAAGGAGTTTTCATAGAAGAATATAAATAATAAAAAATTATAGTTTGAAAAACATAATTATCACTTTGTGAAATTAGGTGTATATGGGGAGGATTATAAAGGTGGGAAACGGGAACAATCAGGTCAAAATGAATCTGGATAGGATGAAGGAAGCGATGGAGACATGCAAGGCAACCGCGATAAATGTGGAAGCCGTAATAGAAGATGTGAAGACCACCATGACAGGTCTTGAAGACAATTACATGGGGGAGGACGCAGACATCCTGCAGGAGCAGATGGGAAAGTTTCTGGAGGATAAGGTAGGGGATCTCTGCCGGAATGCAGGCGCAATGGAGCGTGCGCTGACACAGGGGCTGGAAAATGCCAGATTCTGCAAGGATTACTGCCAGCACTTTCCGGATGCGCTGGAAGGCGGCGCCAACGGGGCAAAGAGTGACAACAAGGAAATTCCGGGGAATCTATTCTGTGACTATGATGCGGTAATGGGGCTGATGGATATGTGCACGGAGGCGGAAAATATGGGGGAGGAGATCCGCCAGTCCACTTACGCCATAGAAAGGGTGCTGGATCTGGAGGTGGTCTCTTTCGATGTAGAGACGTATACGTCGGCAGTGAGGGCGGAATGCGATAAGATCGAGCGGCTGGGGGCGCACAGAAGGAATCTGGAGAACTACGGGGATTATGTGGAGACTACGGACAGGGAGCTGGCGGCGGCGCTCGCTGGAATCTATGATACCTTCATGACGCCGGAAAGTGCGGAGCGGAGTAAGCTGGCGTATAAGAGCATTAATGTGAAAATAAAGAAAATGCAGGAAGATAAAAAGAAATTAGAAAAATTTCATACAGATATTTTAATAGATAGCATGGATAAATCGATTGAAAATATATCAGAAGAAGACAGAAGGATAATAGATGAAGTATTGACAGAACTGATAGAAAATGAAGAAATGAAAGAGCTCAAAAAAATAGTTGATAGTATGGGGGATAGCATAGATGGGGGATGGACAGCCGGAGAAATATATGTTGCGGCAAAATTACTTGATTATGGAGAAAATAACTATAATGAAGAGCTTTTAACAGAGATTTATAGCAAGCTGATGAAAGAAAGACTAATAAATATAGCATCTGAAATCCATACCAACACAAACAAAACAACATATACATACGAAGTGCGCTTTGATGAAGAGGCAGTGGCAAATATTTTGAAAGAATTGGATCCGTATAAAAATGGACTGGCATATTATTCCTTACAACGCAGAAGTTTTTATTGTGCAAGAGATAAGAGGGTTGTGTATGGCTCATTTCCAAAGGAACCCGGAGCATGTGCTTCTGTCACAGTTAATGAAGTTGATGGCAAGCTGGTATCAATAATTGATGTGGGAGGAGCAAAGACAGAAATTGAATCGATGGATATGAATAAGGTAATTGGCAAAGAAGAAATTGGGAAAATGCTTGCCAGGGGATATACTTACGAGGCAATTGCGTTAGGACTAACGATAAATCAAATAGAGATTTTGGAAAGAAATGGAGTCCACCTGACACAGACAGATATTAAAAATATGGAAAATACAATGTACAGAAACAATGCAAAGATATCAAGTGACCATAGGGCGGTTATATATCACGGAAAAGTATACTGTATTGATGTACCAACAGAAGCTGCTGTTTTTGAACCAATATGGAATAAGGATGGAACAAAAGAATTTTCACAAATGGATTTTGATTTGGCAGCTGGGGTTTTAGGAGTGGATTTAGAAGAAATGCCTGAAAAAACTGTAATTAAAGAAAATAAAGAAGGGCTTCATTTTGCAAGAACACGAAAAGTAGATTTAGCTGATAAAAATGTTCCAGCTGCAGTAGCGCTTTCATTGCTTACAGGATTATCTGATTTTATAGAACATTCATTATCAAGCACGAATGTTGAAATGGTGTTTGAATCATATGGAGATAACCGACGCGTCAGGATTTATGTAGGGGATAGTGAAAGCAGGATGAATATTCAAAACTGCAATCTTAATATCCCCCGAAATATATATGCGATAAATTCGGAAAATATATATGCAAAAATTGAAATTAACAATGCGACTAAAGCATTGTATCAAGAACTGACAGGAAAGGAAGTACCAAATCCTGATGGACATTACACTCTGGTGGCAAATCTAAACGAAGAAAGAAAAAATATGTTTTATTTTGGATATTTATCGTATTCGGAAAATAATGAATTATTGTATACACCATATGTCTTTCCTGATGAAGAGGCACATATTTCAGAATGTTCATTTATGTATGGCACAGAAAAAGAAAATATTTACGATTGCACAGAATTGTTAAAGCGGACAATAAATGTACCAGCGGATGTAAGAGAGGTATTGGAAAATGCATGGGAGGAATGGGAAGATGAGTAGAAGAAAAGAACTTTTTTTAGTTGCAGTAATAAATATAATGTTTGCAATATATACAAGGCTTTTTATGAAAAGCATGCTGTACATTCCACTTATAAAAATGGGTAAAACAACATATCCAACAATAATTGGCTGGTTCTTCTATGTATGCGGTTTATGCATAGTTTTGTTGTGGGGAAAAAAGGAGTTATATGGTTGGAAAAAAATATGCTTACTGTCAGCAGGAACAGGCATATCGGTGGTAGTAGTGAGAGGTGTATTTGATTATGTAGCAGACCAGTTTATCTGGTCTATCTGGAGCAGGTACAAGATAGCATGTATAACTGGGGTGTTATCTGATATATTTGGCGTTTTTTTGACGGTGATGCTTTTTCTCCTATTTGTGAAAGGAAAGAAAAAGTGGACAGAACGGGTAAAAAAACCGTTTTTGTGGATAACAGCCGATGCCCTGCTTTATGCGGCAGCTCTTCTGGGCATATACAGCGAGATTGACAGGATGACCAGGCTGATCGGAACCACCGAAGAGAACATTACTAAAATAGATTATTTTTATGCATATGGATTTGTACTTCCCATAAATGTCTGGACTTATACTTTTTTCATGATTATGCTCTGGTGGCTGATGCGGACGCTTTATGACGAAAAGAAAGATATAAATAGATGAAAGCGGAGGAGCGGGAAGATGGGTAGAAGAGGAGAATATATTTTAGTTACGGTGATAAATGTAATGTTTGCAATATATACGAGGATCTTTATGGGAAGTATGCTATATATTTCACTTATAGAGATAGGCGGAATAACATATTCAGCGATGATTGGCTGGTTTTTGTATGTATGCAGCCTGTGTGTGGTTTTGCTGTGGGAAAGAAGGGAATTATATGGTTGGAAAAAAATATGTCTTCTGTCAGCCGGGACAAGCGTGGTGATGGTAATGATGAGAGCTGTATTTGATTATATATCTGACCAGTTTATATGGTCTATCTGGAGCATGTACAAAATATTGTGCTTATCAGGAATACTGTCCGATATATTCGGCATTTTTCTGACCGTTGCGCTTTTTCTCCTATTTGTGAAAGGAAAGAAAAAATGGACAGAACGGGTAAAAAAACCGTTTTTGTGGATAACAGCCGATGCCCTGCTTTATGCGGCAGCTCTTCTGGGCATATACAGCGAGATTGACAGGATGACCAGGCTGATCGGAACCACCGAAGAGAACATTACTAAAATAGATTATTTTTATGCATATGGATTTGTACTTCCCATAAATGTCTGGACTTATACTTTTTTCATGATTATGCTCTGGTGGCTGATGCGGACGCTTTATG
>Ga0224748_10746_pt1 | contig 10509 bp, 8 predicted proteins | sample LIM_F_Water_Neg_FD_182074 | JGI IMG/M metagenome (GOLD analysis project Ga0224748, IMG submission 182074) | Enriched cells from gastrointestinal tract of the lab mouse from Pacific Northwest National Laboratory (PNNL), Richland, Washington... | ecosystem: Host-associated > Mammals > Digestive...
GAAAAATATCATGTGCCGCAGTGTGAGCTCCTGCTCGGCATCTATATCGGAACCGGGATCGGGAATATCATCTGCGTCAATGGAAAGGAGCTGATCGGAAGGGACGGTGTCGCCGGGGAACTCGGGCACATACCGTTAACCGGCAGCAGTGAGCTCTGCGGATGCGGAAATACGGGCTGTGCGGAAGTGACGGCAGGAGGGATGTACCTGGCCAGGCTGTGCGAGACGATATTTGCCCCGCTTCCGGTGAGTGAGATTTTTAATGAAAAAAGAAATCATCCGCTGATTCTGCAGTATCTGGAACGGCTGGCCGGCATTATCGCGACGGAGATCAATATCTTAAATCCCGACTATGTGATTTTGGGCGGCGGTGTGCCTGCGATGAAGGGGTTTCCGATGGAAATCCTGCTGGAGCGGATCCGCAGCCATACCAGAAAGCCGTATCCCGAGCAGGGGCTTCAGATCATTGTGGCGGAGGATGACGAGAAAAAGGGCGTGACCGGCGCGGTGCTGTATGCAAAGAGCCGTCAGGACAAGAGAGAATGATAACAGATTATAGTGCAGCCCGGCTTAAGGAGTGAAAGGGATCGGTGTCCCCGGGTTGCCTGAGGGCCGGCTGCCGGAAAGAAAAAGGAGGATATGATCATGATAACGATTGCATACATCGGATTCGGAGTGAGTGTCAGGGAGTACCATATTCCCTATGTGGAGAACCGGGAGGATATCCGGATAAAATATATATACCGCCGCGAGGAGGATATCGCGCAGTTTGCGGAATATGAGCCGTTTTATCCGGAAATCACTTTTACCACGGACCTGGATACCGTGCTGCGGGATGACGAGGTGAATCTGGTTGTCGTGAGCGCGCCGGACCGCTTTCATGTGCCTTATGCCAGACAGGTGCTAAATGCCGGAAAACATGTGCTTGTGGAGAAGCCGTTCGCACCGACCGCACGGGAGGCGGCGGAGGTATTTGCGCTGGCCAGGGAAAAGGGGCTGATCTGCATGCCGAATCAGAACCGCAGATTCGACGCGGACTTCCTGGCGGTGAAGGAAGTGCTGGAAAGCGGGAAACTCGGCGATCTGGTGCGGCTGGAGAGCCATTACGATTATTATAAGACAAACGGCTGGTATGATCATTTGGGAACGCTTTACAACCTGGCGGTACATACCGTTGATCAGGTCATCAGCCTGCTCGGAATGCCGGACGCGACACACTTTGACGTGAGAAGCATCCACCATCCGGGCGTGGGGGACGATTATTATGATCTGGAATTTTTTTACGGAAACGGCAAGGCATCCGTGAACACGAGTATGTGTGTTCTGATTGATTATCCGCGCTTTACCGTGCACGGGACAAAAGGAAGTCTGACGCTGCCGCCGGTGGTTCACAATTCCGGAAAGAAAAAAGTGGTGGGGCGTCATGTGGTCAGCACAGAGCCGGCGGCGGAGGATCGCTGGGGAACCCTGGTTTGGATGAATGACGCCGGCGAAAAGACTGAGGAAAAGATTCCGGTCGGCTGTGCGCATTATGAGCGCATTTATGAGAACCTGGTGGATGCGATCGAACACGGCGCAGAAAAGTGTATAAAGGATGAAGAGGTCGTCCGGGTGCTGGAAGTGCTTGAGGGAGCGACAGATATGGCGAAGTCGCATGCTGGCGGAACCGGTGCAGAGGAAGCGGATACGCGATCATAGAAAAGGAGCAGAAGAAGATGAAGGAAATCCGGCTTGGAACGATTGGTTCTGGTGTTATTGTACATTCTATTCTGGATCATGCCGCACAGACGGACGGAATCCGTCTTACGGCGGTCTATTCGAGGACGGAGGAAAAAGGGCGCGGGCTTGCGGACCGCTACGGAGCAGAAAAGGTATATACTGACCTGAATGCATTTCTGAATGGAGATGAGACAAATGTCATATATATTGCCACGCCGAATATGCTGCATTATGAGCAGACAAAGCAGGCGCTTCTGGCAGGAAAGCATGTGATTTGTGAAAAACCATTCTGCACGAAGGCGGAACAGGCAAAAGAACTGGTTGCGCTGGCGAGGGAGCGCGGCCTTCTCCTGGCGGATGCCGTGCCGACCGCGTTTCTGCCGAATTTTGAGGTGTTAAAACAGGAACTGCCGAAAATCGGAAAAGTGAAGCTTGTGCTGGGAAATTACAGCCAGTATTCGAGCCGCTACGATCTGTTAAAACAGGGGGAAACACCGAATATTTTTAATCCGGAATATGCAGGCGGCTGCCTGATGGACATCAATTTTTACAATGTGTATCTGAATGTGGCTCTGTTCGGGAAACCGGAGCAGGCGGTCTACTATCCGAATCGCTACGGGAAAATGGCGGATACCTCGGGAATCCTGATTATGCAGTACGATGGATTTGTGAGTGAGTCGGCCGGCGCAAAGGATACCTGGGGCGTTAATTCCTTTCAGATCGAGGGCGAGGAAGGCTATATCTACATCCGGGACGGGAGCAACGGAATCGCGGAGGTGCGTGTTACGACGAAGCAGTCAGAGGAGATCTTCAATCGGCAGGAGAATCCTGACCGGTGGTTTTATGAGGTGAGAAAACTGACGGAGCTGTTTCTGACGGAGGATTATGAGGCGCTGAATCGGAGACTTGATACGATGATAGATGTAGTGGAAGTGCTTGAGACCGCAAGAACGAAAGCCGGAATCTGTTTCCCGGGAGACAGAAGGCCGGCTTTTGACAGAGAATGATAAAACGATACAGGATTTTTCCGACAGGGCAGGGGACGCTGAAAAGGATAATGAAGCGTTCCCTGTCATCTGTTCCAGCCCGGTCTCTGCTGCCGCTTTCCGTATTTTTATAACAGATCATATCGTTTCTCACAGGCCTGGCTGCCTGGTTTGGTGCATGTAAAGTCAGTGAAACCGGATCGGCTCGACGGCTTCATTCAGCGGCAGCATCCGGTACTCCGGCAGGGAATCAAGAAGGGTATCCAGGCAGAGCGCGGTGTCGGATTTGACGTCGTGGGCGAGCATGATGACCTTCTGCCGGCCGAGCGTGGTCGATACGCCGTTTGCGACCAGCTGTGCCGGATCGGAGCTTTCGACGGCATCTTCCAGGCTGGCGTTCCAGTCATAATAAATGTATCCCCGCGCGGTCATTTCCCGAATGATTTCGTCGCGCACTCCGGCGTTAAAATCGTTGACACTCCCGCCGGGAAAGCGGAACAGCTTCACGTCGATGCCGGTCAGATCAAGCAGCGTCTGATGGGCGGCCTCAAAATCCGCAAGGTAGCTGTCCGCACTGGCATAGAGTCTGGCATAATCATGGTTGTCGCAGTGGATGCCGATCGTGTGTCCGTCCGCGACGATCCGCTGTACGATGTCAGGATACCTGCGCACATTTTCACCGACCAGGAAGAAGGTGGCTTTGATATTCCTGGCCTGAAGGACATCCAGGATCCGGACGGTATTCTCCGGGGAGGGTCCGTCGTCGAAGGTCAAGTACATGGTTTTCGGGTGAAAATAAAGATCAATCCCCTGTGTGATTCCGTCCGCGATCCGCTCCTGATATTCCACGGATGTCAGGGCGGTCCGTTCCGCGTCGTTTGTAAGGAAACCGCATTCCGTCAGACAGGCGGGCATCATGGTCTGGCCGGTTACATGAAATCCGGCATCGCCGCGAAGCTCGCGTTTTACGGCGCCGGTCTGAAGGAGCGTCTGCTGTTCGAGCAGCCGGGCAAGCCGTCCGCTGTCGCGGATGCCGTCTTCGTCGTACCACACTTCAAGTCCGCTGATCGTCGGATCCTCCGAGGAATTCTGATGAATACTGACAAAAAGATCCGCACCGCTCTGGTTTGCGAACATCACCCGATCCTCTTTGGAGAGGTATGTATCTGTATCCCGCGTCATGAGGACCTGAAATCCGAGGGCTTCCAGCCGGATTTTCACCAGGTTTGCGATGGAGAGATTGATGTCTTTCTCTAAAATGCCGCCGGCGGTACATCCCTCGTCCTCACCGCCGTGTCCGGGGTCGAGGATGACGACCGGCACGCCGGGGTCTGTCGGCACAGGTTCCTCTGCGGGCAGCAGCGTTTCCGAAGCCTCCCGGTACATGGAAGCAATGTCGACAGCTGTCGAGGACAGCCCCGTTTCCTGGTTCGGTGCGGCGGATACCATCACGGGCAGCGGCCGTACCGCAAACAGAATCGCGGCGCTGATCAGGAGTGTGGTGACCGCCATGGCAAGTGCGCGCAGGACCGTTCGGCGAAGAGTTCTTTCAGGCCCAAAGGACAGCACGCAGGCCGGGCGGTTTTTCCGCTTCTTTTTTCCGCTGATGCTGCCGTACGCCGCATTTCTGCCGCGGCCGGCCATCGTCCGGTAATAAATTGTCTGAACATATTCTTCTCTTCTGTACATTATCGGATGCCCCTTCCTGAACCTGAATTCCCACTGACGCTTTTGGCATGGCACAGTCGGAAAACTCCTGTGTCGTCTGCTGTATACAGATTACACAGGAGCTGCATCATAGTATCATCAAAGTTGCATCAAAGTTGCATCATTTTGAGATTTTCAGAAATAATTCCTGAATCCCCTCGTAAAAGCCAACCGTAACAATGGTAGATTCCTCTCCCATTCCGGAACATACATATTTTTTAAAATAAGGCGTTGTCTCAAGCAGTGGATTGTCGGATTGTAAAACCTCCGGCGCGGTAAGGCCCATATACGACCGCCACTGTTCTATGATGAAATCCGGATTGATCTCGTCCCAGGTGAGTTCTGTCCGCACATAAAATTCATAGATCGTTCCGGTGTCCGCGTCGATGTATGCATCGATCAGCCTGTTTTCCCGGTTGGTATTTTTCTGACTGGTTGACAGCGATACCTTCCAGACAGAGACATTGTTTGCGGGTTCGGGAATATCGATGGCCGAATACAGTGTGGCGTCGTAAGAGGCTTCGTCTACCTCGCGGATCCCTTCCGGCAGGACGCCGAGCGCCTGCAGGGAGGCGATGCCGTCGTTGCATGTCTGATAGATTTCTTCTTTTGTGATTTCTTTTCCGGACGGGCCTCTGCGGTTGACGACAAACGCATAATTTCCCTCAGGAGCCGGATAGGTCACCGTATCCGCATCCGGGCGTGTCAGTGCATTCAGCTCGCTTTCCGGGAGAACCTGGCTGCTTAAGCAGCAGGAGAGGATATAGACCTTTTCGTTGGCGTTCAGCGTATAGCGGTAACCCTCCCCGGCCGCGTCCACAGCTTCGGCGTGGATCTCGCCGAGGATGTGTTTGTCCTTGTATCGCGCCAGGGCTTCGGGGCCGAAAACAGATAAAAGAACGATCAGGCAGGCGGAGAGGGGAAACGCAAGTCTGCGCCAGTCTTTTTGTGTGAGATCAGGTTTCATCTGCGGATTCGCCTCCTTTCTGCGGGGCCAGGGAATGAATGCCGGCGTTTTTTTCATCCCGGGTCAGGGAATGGCTGCCGGTGTTTTTTTCATCCCGGGTCAGGGAATGGCTGCCGGTGTTTTTTTCACCTTCATGCAGGTCGTGACTGCCTGCGCTTTTTTTGTCTGCGGGCAGAGTAAAAGAAATGCAGGCGCCCTCTCCCGGCGTACTTTCGATGTGCAGCTCACTGTGGTGGAGACGCAGGATCTCGACGCAGAGCGCGAGACCTAATCCGGCTCCGTTTTTGCTGCGGGCGCGGGATTTATCTACCATGTAAAATGGCTGCGTAATCTTGTGAAGCTCTTCTTCCGGAATCCCGATGCCAGCGTCCCGGACGGCAAAACGGTATCCCTGCTCCGTGACTTCTCCCGTGACCGAAATCAGGCTTCCCGGCTCGGAAGCCTTGCAGGCGTTGTCGATCAGATTGACCAGAACGGTCTTGATCAGATTGCCCTCGGCACAGACGCATCCCTCCTCGCACTGAAACGTAAATTCCCATGTTCTGTCTGCGTGGAACATGTCTGTCAGATATTCCGCAATGGAGGAGGCGGAGATGTTCTGAAGCGTGATCTCCTGTTTTTTTGTGACGATGATATCCAAAAGACGGAAGGACATGGCCTCTAACCGTTTTCCCTCTGTGTAAATATAATTTGCAGACAGGAGACTTTTTTCCTCGTCAAGCTTGTGAGAGCGGAGCATATCTGCATATCCGATGATCGCGGTCAGCGGTGTTTTCAGCTCATGGGCGAATGCGGCCACAAAGTCCTCCTTTGCGCTGATCTCCGCCTCGAGTTTTTCGATCGTCTCCTCAAGCACGGCGACCATGTGGTTAAAATCAGCCGTGAGCTGTCTGAGCTCGTCGCGGCTTACCTGTTTCGCTCTGTACCGGTAATCCCCCTCGGCCATCCGCCGCGTCGCACCCGTCAGAATACGGATCGGCCGGGTCAGAAGCGAGGCGATCAGATGCATGAGTAAGGTCCCTGTGAGCAGCATGACAACCGTTACCTTCCGGTACAGAGAAAAGCCGGTTTCCCGCTCCTTAAAGACTTCGGAGACATCCTTCATCAGCTCAAGATAAAGAATGCGGTCCGGCGTCGTAACGGCGAGGCTTGTATGGATGTAATAGCCGTTTTCGGTCCGTAAAATCCGATAGGATTTTGTCTGAGTATCGGCTGCCGCGAGCAGCGCTTCATCGGCGTCAAAACCGGGACTGGCATAGAGCACATTCTTTTCTTCGCCGGAAATGCGGATCAGCCGGCTTGCATTCTGACCGCTGCGCTCCAGGTTTGCGGCGATCTCCTCCACGGTGCCGTCGGGCAGCACGCTGTATTTCGCAGGGATATTGAGAGCTGCAGTCTCGAAGGCGAAGCCTAAGATGCTGCTCTCGTCCATGGCCTGTCCGACCTCGCGGTGCAGGGACGATTCGAATACATGATTGACAAAATAAAACCCGCTGAAACCAAGCGCAAGCGCGAGGATGACAATGGTGCATAGTAAGAGTTTGACAGAGAATTTCATGTGACCCTCCGTGTGATATCCATTCGTTTCGGGAAACAGGTCCGCTCAGGTGCGGGAAGCACAGCTGCATTCGTATGATTCCCGAAGAATTATGGCTTCGTGCGTACGCCGTGCTTCTCAGACCGGCAGCTCCAGACGATAGCCTACCTTATAGACAGCCACGAGCTCATACTCCCATCCTAATTTCCTGCGCAGACGCTGGACATGCAGGTCGAGTGTGCGGCTGTCGCCGTAATACTCTTCTTCCCAGACCTTCTCATAAAGAGTCTCCCGGAAGAGGGCGACATTTTTATTTTTGATAAAGAGAACGAGAAGTCCGAATTCCTTGTTTGTCAGATCAACCGGCTTCCCGTCCTTTGTCACACGGCGCGCGTCCAAATCCACAACCACGCTGCCGGCGGTCAGCTGCTGTTCCGTCTTGTGGTAGCGGCGGAGCACGGCCTCCACCCGGGCCACGAGCTCGACTACGTCAAACGGCTTGACGAGATAGTCGTCCGCGCCGAGCTTTAACCCTCTGACCCGGTCTTTAACCGCGTGTTTTGCCGTGACAAAGATCACGGGCACGCCGAGCGGACGTATGTATTCCATAATATCGTAACCGTCCGCGCCCGGCAGCATGACATCGAGCAGGATCAGGTCATAATTTTCGTGTTCTATTTTATCGATTGCGGTCAGTCCGTCCTGCACGGTCGTGCAGTGATAGCCCGCAGAGGAGAGGTTTAAGTCGATCAGATCGCAGATCGCCTTTTCATCGTCAACCACCAGTATTTTAATCATTGTTCCGAATGCCACCCCCAGTAAGCGCGCAGCCGTTCGACCAGCTGCTCCATCGTGTCCCCGTCCGCGCACGGACAGCTTTCTTTGATTGCCGTGTCAGCGGAAAAACCGCCGGTTCGCTGATAATACACGGAATAATCGCTTTTTACCGTAAACTGCCCGTCCGCCTCTTCGTAGCTGTAACGTGCCAGCACCACAATATCCTTCAGACCGTCCCCGTCGATGTCGCGGCACTGGATCCCTTTGAGCGCATAGAGATTGTCGGCCTCACCCATGGGCTGTAAGCAGGAGACGATACAGCCCTGTTCGTCCGCGAGATAGATCAGAAAAATGTCGTAATTTCCGACCCGGCAGACACCGGGCACGACCTGAAGACGTCCCGGTTTTTCAAACGTTCTCGTATAGCACTGCTCCTCGATGATACGCATCCCGTGTGAGGTCAGTTCATCGAGTGTCGACGCGGTATACATAAATTCTGCGGAGGAGCCGTCCCGGACAAAGGCGGTGATTTCGTCCGCGCTTTTATTCATTCCGAACCGGTTGATCTTGTCCGAGATCCGGTAGTCCCGGTAAAAGCCGGCCGTCTGTCCCTTCTGAAACAGGACATCCCCGATCTTGTAGCTCTTTCTGGCATAGGCTCCGTCGTCGTTGACGCAGGAGGTAAGAATGATGATATCGGTCAGCAGATCGCCGTTGAGATCCTGAAACGAGATCGCGGAAATGCTTTTGTTCGGCTGTTTTAACTGCCCCGTATTTCTGTAGTTCATCTCCAGCTGGTCCGTTTTGCAGAATACCGTGCCGTCCGGATCGGCGAAGAAAAGAATCAGGCGATCGTAATTCCGGTCGAAGGCAGGGATGAGGTAAACCGTATCTGCGTCGTCATCCGCTGCCGTGTCCGCATGATCCGGCCCGGCTGTGTCGGCAGCGTCCGGGTTTCCCGTACTGCCAGCGCGATCCGTTTCATCTGCAGCGTCCGGGTTTCCCGTACTGTCAGCGCGGTCCGTTTCATCTGCAGCGTCCGGGCCGCCGGAAACTTCATCTGTCAATCCTGCACCGTCCGCCGGTACGGTCAGCGAAAACGGAAAGATCTGATCCTCCACGATGTCAAATCCACACGCCGGAATGTCCGACGCCTGCGAGACGGCGGCGAGGCGCGCGCTGTATTCCTGATATGCTTCGTACACAGAATCGTCCTCTGACGATTTCCCGTCATCGGCCGGCTGTGCGGCGGGAACCGGTGTGCCTGGAAAGACCAGAAACACCGGCAGAGACAGAAGGAGACATATTGTTGTAAAAATCATTCGCTTTTGCATTCTGACCGCACTGCCTTTCCGGGAACCTGCCCTGTTGTTCTGTTTTAAAGATAAAATAATTTGCGAAAAAAGTAAAGTAACATTTTTTCCTTGGCAAACAGATCAGGGTGCACTATGATGATAGTAAACGGAAGGAAAGCCGACAACGAAAAAACAGGGAGGAGTAAAATCAGATGAGCAGAATAAAAGAGAGCGCACTGGAATTAATCGGAGGGACGCCGCTGCTGCGGTTAAGCCGCTATGCAAAGGAAGCAGGGGTGACGGGGGCGGAAATCCTCGCGAAGCTGGAATATTTAAATCCTGCGGGATCGGTCAAGGACCGCGTGGCGCTGGCGATGATCGAGGATGCGGAGCGGAAAGGAATCCTAAAGCCCGGCGCGACGATCATTGAGCCGACCTCCGGCAACACGGGGATCGGGCTTGCGCTGGTGGCTGCGGTGAAGGGCTACCGGGCGATCTTGACGCTGCCGGACACGATGAGCGTGGAGCGCAGAACTCTGCTGGCCGCATACGGAGCCAGGCTCGTGCTGACTGACGGCGCGAAGGGCATGAAGGGCGCGATCGAGAAGGCAGAGGAGCTGAAGGAATCCATTCCAGGGTCTGTGATCCCCGGCCAGTTTGAGAATCCGGCGAACCCGAAGGCGCACCGTGAGACAACCGGGCCGGAGATCTGGGAGCAGACAGGCGGGAAGGTGGATATTCTTGTGGCGGGTGTCGGAACCGGCGGAACGATCACGGGAGCAGGGGAATATTTAAAGGAGAAAAATCCGGCGGTAAAAGTCGTTGCCGTGGAGCCGGCGGGCAGTCCGGTGCTTTCCGAAGGAAAGGCAGGTGCGCACGGGCTTCAGGGGATCGGGGCCGGTTTTGTCCCGAAGGCGCTTGATACAGAGGTTTACGATGAAGTGATCACGATTACGGAGGAGGAGGCGTACGCCGAGGGGAGAGCGCTGGCAGTCACCGAAGGGATTCTGGCGGGCATTTCCTCCGGTGCGGCGTTAAAGGCGGCGGGCATGCTGGCGGAACGGCCGGAAAACAAGGAAAAGACAATCGTAGTCATACTGCCCGATTCCGGAGACCGGTATCTCTCCACACCGCTGTTTGCCGGGGAGTAACACGCTGGACGGGTGTTGCGAGACATCTGTACTGAGGAACCCGGGTCGGTCGGCAGAGTGATTTGGGAGAGTCTGAACTGCGGTATCCGTCACTTTTTACAAAAAAGAGGCTTATTTTTTAAAGCACGGGGAGAACGGTATGTGTTATAGTTTAGGAAGGAAGACATAGCAGTGTTTTCCGTAAAAGTTTCGGAAAGGAGAAGAAAATAGTGGCAACAGCACGAATGGAGTTTCACTCAGAGACACTGAGCAGAACGATCCCGTTTCAGATCATTCTGCCAAACGATCTGCCGGAGATGATGAGGGCGGAGAACCACCATTACAGCCGGCCGGCAAAGACGTTATTTTTACTGCACGGATATACGGGGGG
>Ga0224748_10747_pt1 | contig 10496 bp, 13 predicted proteins | sample LIM_F_Water_Neg_FD_182074 | JGI IMG/M metagenome (GOLD analysis project Ga0224748, IMG submission 182074) | Enriched cells from gastrointestinal tract of the lab mouse from Pacific Northwest National Laboratory (PNNL), Richland, Washington... | ecosystem: Host-associated > Mammals > Digestive...
ATTGATGGCAAAGTTACCACCAAGTGAAGCGATGCAGCGCGCTAAGTTTGTCCGATCGATTATCTGCGCAAGTCAGGAGCGCTACGATATTACGGACAAGCAACTCGCAAAGCTGTTAAACGTGCGACCGGAAACCGTAGGCCGCAAAAAGAACCGGATAGGCGGATTTAACCTGAACGAAATCCAGGTCATAGCTCCGGTGTTGCACTTTTCTCCCATGCAGGCTGCAAGCCTAGTATTGGGGAGAGAGGTAAAAATAAATGAATTTTAGAGAGAAGCTATACAAGAAATTAAGACCAGAAAGGAAAGCTTAGACAATGCTTAAACGAAAGAAACAAAGCACATCCTGCCGGTTGCTGGTTCTCAAAAAGCCTGCTTTCCTTGCTTTGGAAAGAGGTCTGGTAAAGGGCAGGAGAAAGCTTCACCTGTTTACCGAGTACCCTTGCTTTACCGAGGATTCCCAGGTAAAGCTGTACCTGCTCTGCCAGAGGGTAAAGCCGGAGGAGGAAGCGGATAAGAAGCTGCTGCGGTTTGTGGCAAAGCTGGCCTGCGCGGTACTGATTACTTACCTGTTTGGCTTATGGGCAACTTCGTGGGCGTTTCAACAGCGGGGATACGTCGCTTACGGCGGAGAGTACTTATTGATTTTCGTGTTTTTCTGCATAGTAGTGAAGCTGTTAAAGCTGGGAAAGGAGGTTTAGACCGTGGCAAGCTTGCGATACATTGTAAGTCAGTTCAAGGATGAACTGCGTGACGGAATCGCCTGGGTGGCGTTCTGGAAGGAAGGACGGTCGTGGAACGGAGAGTATTTCTATCTGAATTCGGAGGAACGGCTTTCCGTAAAGGACAAGACCCGGCTGGAAGAAATCTGCAGCATGGATGCCGGAGCAGTGATTGTTAATGGCTATTATGGCAGTTACTTCCGCGAGGATATGAGCATATCGGAGATGGTTTTCGGTGTGCGCTGTCATTATGAGAACCGCTATGATGACATTCCATCCTTTATGAAGTCCCATGAACCAGGGGAGTTTGAAGCGATGCTGGAGAAGGCCAGGGAAGCCGCCCATTCGGTGGGGATGCCCTTTGCAGGTGTGTATGATCCGGATGAAGACTTTGACCCTTACGTGTATGACGGGAGGATGAGTCTGGAAGATGTTGAATTAATGCATCGGCTGATGCAGGAAGGAGGGTAAAGTGAAGCATGGATTGGAAAAAAGAGATTATCAAGGCCATGCAGAAGTTTTCAGGGCGATACAGTCAGTACACAGTATTTATGGACTGGGTGACCTGTATAGCGCTTGCGATTCAGAATGGGTGCACAATCTTTCAGGGAAAAGTCTGGCAGGACAGAGAAAAACATTATCAGAATATTATGGAAAAATACAGCCATGATGAACAGAAGCTGCTGGCAGAGATGTCCGGAATGTTCAGCATCCAGTTAGAAGAAGGGGAGATGGAAGATGTTCTGGGGGCAATCTATATGGAAGCGGGCTGTGGAAATAAAAACACAGGGCAGTTCTTTACCCCGTTTCATGTTTCGTTAGCCTGTGCGCAGCTTACCGTTCGGGAGCAGGATGTTAATGAAGCGCACCCCCTGTATTTTAATGAACCCAGCGCAGGAAGCGGGGGAATGGTGATTGCAGCGGCCCGGGCACTTAAGGAGCGGGGAATAAATTATCAAAACTGTATGAAGGTTGTTGCTCAAGATCTGGACTGGAACTGCGTTTATATGACCTATGTCCAGTTAAGTTTATATGGGGTTGATGGGATTGTTGTACAGGGGAATACGCTTACCGAACCGCTTACCAGCTTAAAAGCTTATCCGAAAGAACGGGTATTCATTACCCCGAAAAAAGCAGGGCTGCTTTTGTAAAAATAGAAAAGAAAGAAGTGATAAATGATGGGCAACAAGGACTGCCGGGAAGAATTATATCAGGAATTATCTCTGCTTTTGCTGGAACAGGGATGTACGGCAGAGATAAAGGACAGGCTTTATATTCTTTTATCTGCTTATGAGATTACCTCAAGGACAACGGAGATAGCCTTGTTGGAAGAGGACAGAAATGAGTATCTGCTGAAAAAGTTCATTGTAGCAAAAATGGTAAAAGGATGCACACAGAGAACCGTCGGCTATTATCAGAAAGAACTTACCGGAATACTGCAGCAAATAGGGAAGACCGTAGATGATATTTGCGCAGATGATATTCGTCTTTATCTGGCAAAAAGGATGGCTGTAGATAAAGTGACGAAGGTAACTGCAGATAATGAACTGCGGTGCTTAAGAACCTTTTTTCAGTATTTGATAACAGAAGAATTGGTAAAGAAAAACCCCGTAGCCAGGGTAGATCGGATAAAAGCAGAGAAAACACATAAAGAAGCTTTTACCGAGTTTGAGATTGAACAACTTCGGGATGCTGCTGCGGATGAACGGGAAGCAGCCATACTGGAACTGCTTTTGTCAACCGGATGCAGGGTGTCCGAACTTGTAGGGATAAAACGGGAAGATATTGATTACGTGCAGAAACAGATACTGGTACATGGAAAAGGGGAAAAGGATCGGTATGTGTATCTGAACGCCCGGGCATTGATGGCCGTTAATAAGTACATGAAGCTGCGAAAAGATGACAACCCATACCTGTTCGCCAGTTCGGTAGATGGATTTATTTATGAGAAGGGGAATGGAAAAGGATATAGTTGGTGGAAATTTCCCCAGTATGTTCACAAAGAACGGCATCTTGATCGGGAATCTCCAAGCAACATAACTAACACGCTGGGAAAGAGAGCCGGATTAACGGTTAAGTGTAATGCGCATAAGTTCAGAAGAACCTGTGCAACACTGGCCTTGCGGCGGGGGATGCCGATTGAACAGGTAAGCATGATGCTGGGGCATGAACAGATTGCAACAACACAAATCTATTTGGATATTGACAGGGATGAACTTAAATATGCTCATGGGAAATTTGTTGTTTAGGGAAATTTCAGGAAGGAGGAAATTAAGATGATTCACGGACACTTAGAGTACATGCCGCTTAAGGCAAACCCGAAGCGCTTTGAGGAGTATGCCCGGCAGCATATCCGTTACTGCAACGCTCAAATCCGGCACTGCCGCAAGCAGCTTCGCTATTACCGCAGACTGCGTTTTAAAAAGCAGTTGGACAAGCTTCACCCGCTGCTTATGCTGCTTTTAACGGTAGCGGTATTTAGCGCATTTATTGTTTTCTCGGTGTTGTAGGTCAGGGCCTTAAGCACCCAGGAAGCCATACCGAAACACAAGCAGGACACAAGGTGGGATAGAAAGCGAACCCTGGCAGAGGCAACTGCCGGGGTTCAATAAATACCAGAAAAGAACTAAGCCTATTATGGAGGATAATCACCCAAAAGTCAATAGGCAAAGGGAAAGTTTTATAAAAAGAATAGGTTCTTTTGTTTGTCCCTTCGGATGAAGAAGGGGCCTGGTTTATCTCGCCCTGTGTACGGATAAATAAGCACAGAAAGGGCGTGAAGAAAGATGAAAAAGGAAGAAAATCTTGCGCTGTATAACGAGGTTCGGTCGGTTCCCGATGCGGCCAGAAACCGTATTAATGGTGGGCGGATGAACGGGAAGACCAGCATTGAACCTATGTGGCGGATTAAGGTATTAACAGAGCAGTTCGGCCCCTGTGGTCAGGGCTGGTATTATATTCCGGTAAAGAAATGGGTGGAAACCGCAGGGGAGGAACTTGTTGTTTTTGTAGATATTGAACTGTATGTGAAGTTTGGCGACGAATGGAGCAAACCAATTCACGGGACAGGAGGTGGGAAGCTGATTTCCAAGGAAAATAAAGGACTTAATGTTTCTGATGAGTGCTATAAGATGGCAACGACCGACGCATTATCCGTTGCCTGCAAGCAGCTGGGCATCGGGGCGGATGTTTACTGGGATAAAGACCAGAATGGTAAGAATTATGCTTCTGCACCTGCCTCATATGCACAACAGCACCCTTTAAAGCAAAGAACCACAAGGGTTAGCCCGCCTGCTTTAGAGGAACGCTATGTCAATTCTTTATGGAAGGAGTTAAAACGAACAGGAATCGGGGTAAATTCACTGCTGCGAAACTACAGGAAGTGCAGCATTCAGGAATTAAGCTTTGAGGAATATAAAGACGCCATGAATAAGCTGACGGCAAAACCGAGCAAGGCAGGAAAAGATGATTCCCCTGCTCCTGCGCCGGATAAGCCTCCTGACCCGGAAAAACCCCTTAACCCTGCACTTATCCCGCCGGATGACTACAATCCGAAAGGAACACCCTGGCACAGCAAAGAAGAAAAGGATAAACAGGAAGAAAAAGTTGCACCGGTGCAAGAAGCAGGGCAGGAAAAAGAAGCAAGGCAGGAAAAGGACAGTTCCATGGCCTCTTCCGGGATAATTCCATCCCTTCTTTCGGCAACTCTTGCAGCGGATGGTTACAGCTATTGTGGAAGCTTTGGAGGAAATTAGTTAAAAAATGAAATAAAGAAAGGCAGGTGATGACCTGCATGAACTACCTTACCATAATCAATGCATTCTGGGATTGGGCCACGACAAACCCGTTGTCAACAGGGCAGGTGTCGTTATACTTTGCGTTACTGCATGTATGCAACAAAAGCAACTGGACAGAGTGGTTTCAAGCGCCAAATCAGGTGCTTTCCGTACTGACAGGACTATCAAGGTCAGGAATACTGAAGGCGAGAAATGAATTGAAGCAAAAAGGTTTAATTGATTTTAAAGAACGGGGAACAAAGGCAACCCTGTATAAGCTTATTATAGCAAATAGTAAGCAAAAAAGTACGCAAGATAGTACGCAAGCGGAAAGAACTATAGCAAATAGTACGCAAGAAAGTAAGCAAGCGGAAAAAACTATAGCAAATAGTACGCAAGATAGTAAGCAAGAAAGTAAGCAAGATAGTAAGCAAGTGGGAAGCACTATAGCAAATAGTACGCAAGATAGTGTGCAAGATAGTACGCAAGTTGGTAAGCAAGTTGGTGTGCAAAATAGTACGCCATTAGATAAACAAAAACATAAACAAAAACAAAACAAAAAAGATAAACCCCCTATATCCCCCATAGGGCAGCTTGGTGTGTTTTTGTCGGCTTACCCCAAAGCCAGCAATCGCTTTTTGACGGAACGGGAGTATGCAGCCCTTTTGCTGACCGGAGCGGTAACCGAAGAGCGTCTGGTTAAGTGCGCCCAGAATTACGCCGATTCGTGCAGGATTTTAGGTACACCCAGGGAGTATATCAAAAATGCCGAGAACTTCCTTCGGGACTTTGTTTTTGAGCAGTATCTCCCGGAAAACTACGAAAAGCCCGTGCCGCCAAAATCCAAAAACGCCTTTCAAAACTTCACACAAAGCACAATCAGCTACGATGACCTGATGCAGAAAAAGCTTAAGGCAAGGATGATGGAGGAGGGCAGCGGATGAGCGAAAAGAGAAGTGCAGAGAAACTGGCAGGCTACCGTGTGGATCGGGGCAAAGGCGGGTTTAAGGCAATCCCCATGACCGAAAGGGAAGTGGAAGACCGGAACTTCTTTATCCGCCTAAAGCTTCGGGGAAAGCCAATGAACAAGCTGTCCGGCAAGCAGATAGAGCAGGTGCGGGTATACCGGATGGGCGAACTCTGGATTTTCGAGGATGAGAACCTGATGTGTTTTGCTCTGGGCAAAGAAGAGAAAAACCTTGCACCAGTGCAGGAAGGAGAAAGACTTCTTCCGGAAAATCTTGCAGCTGACGGCTACAGCTATTGCGGGAGTTTTGCCGAAAGCACAGGGGATAAAATCCTGCCGTTTCACAAAAGGAGTAAGTGAACCATTTTGCAGTAAAGGACAGATTTTAAGAATACCAGAAAGGAAGAAAAAACAATGTTTGACAAATTTGGAGAATTTGATTCGTGGGAAGAAATCAACCGGGCTGCAGCGGCTCAGAAAGCCGAAGGCGACCATAGAGCGATTTACCTGCTGGCCAAGGAAAACGGCATTGACCAGGAGGATGCCCTGGATTATATCAACGATGACACCGATGCCCTGGTAACCCCATTAACTGCGGCCTTCGGAAAGCTTGCGGTGGAAGCCGAGAAGCTTACCCCCTATGAAATCATGGCAGACTGGCTGGAGTACATTCGGATGCGCTGCATGGAGTCTTCACCGATGGCTCTTGCTGTCCGGAGCAAAGAAAAGAGTTTAAAAGGCTGCATCGCCGCTCTGCTGACCTGGAGTTTTAAGAATGCAAAGCCGGTAGACAGGGATATTTTAAGACAGGCCAATGTTTCCGGTCAGGTAAGCCTTGGCATTCCCGGAATGGGGCGGGCCAGACAGATTATTACCGACTATTATCTGAACGGGAAGGAGGGAAACGGCGATGCTGGCATTTAAGGGCTTTACCAAAGATTTAACCTGTATCCGAGGCGAAGGGATTTTCCGGTATGAGCCAGGGGTTCTTTATACCGCAGACAAGTCAAAGTGTGCAAGAACAGGATTTCATTGTACGGAAAATCCCTTAGAGTATCTTCCTCTCTCCTTTCTTATCGCCGCTGCATCGCCACTTCCGCATAGTCTACGCTTCTTCCGTTCTCCAAAAGCACAATAAAGGAAAATTTTTTCTTAATCCTGCTTTTCTCCCATCGGCCTCTTCCTTCTTTACCCTGCTTTCCTTTTACCTCCTCCCGCCAGTGATTAAATACCCGGATAGTATCACCTACCTTACAATTTAACCGGGCATCCAGCCATTCTTTTTCGGTTACAGGCATCCCAAAACCCTCCTTTCGTTTCCGCTTAGCTTTCCTTGTGCAGCTTCTCTAAGATGATCACCAGCTTCGTTGCCTTTCGATAAACTTCTTCAAGGTTCCAGTTCTCCATGGCCGTATCCTCATACAGCTTATCAATTAAGGCTTTCGCTTCCCTCCACTCTTTTTCTTCCACTTCACTTCCGTCATGGCACTTTATGTAGGCTGTTGGTGTATAACCTTCGGGCAAAAGTTCCGGATAATCCTCTACTTCCATCTGTCTTTCTTCGCCTTTTTCCTCCTCTGCTATTGTCTGCCTTTTCTCGCTCTGGGGTTCTTTCGCTTTCTTATCCGTTATCACCGGGTCAGGTACAGAACTTTCGCTTCTTTCCCCGGCTTGTGCTCCTTGTTCTCTCTCATCCGTTTCTTGCACCGGTGCAAGATTCTCCTTTTGGGATTCTTTTTGCCCCTCCTGATCCCGTTTTTGTTTTTCCTCTTCTCCCTCCTGCATCCGGATGCTCTCTATAAGTTCTGCACATTCTTTCAGGGTATAAGTTTCCTTTTCGTTGGTTCTAAGATTTAAAAGTTCTAACGGAGAATACTTTCCCTTGATGGTCAGCATAAACTTTCCCTCTCCCTTAATCCTGGCCATCTTTGCGGCAATCCCGGTCGGAGCCAGAAAGTCCATCACCCAGTTTATTTTGACTTCCTCTTCACCCTCCTTTTCTTCTTCCCCCTCTTTTCCTTTGCTGCCGGGTATCGATTTCTTTGCCCGGCTCCACTCCTCTTTATTCTCCTGGATGTAGACCAACAGCCATTTTTCCAGACTGCTTTTTCCTTCGTTTTCACCCTCTTTTTCTTCAAGCATTACTTCCAGGTCGGTAATCTCCTGTTCCTTTCTTATTTCCCGCTTCACTTCCTGGATTTCCGTCTTACTCAGTTCCGGCGGAAGGGCTTCTACCACTTCATCCGAAAGGGTAAGCATCTCGGCAAGTTTGGCCATACCGTAGCCCTGGAAGCGCTCCTGTAAGTACGGGGAATAACCGTCTTTGGAATACCGCTTATTAATCGCAATATAGCGGGATACATAGGTTTCCGTAAGCCCATACTCTCCTTCAGCAAAGGCAACGACCGTCGGATAGCCGGAATCTCTTAGGATTTCCGTATCCCTTGCTTTCCGGAGAAGATAACCTAACCGGACAAATCCTTCGGCCTGGTTTAAGACCTCACGGTCGGTTGCTGCCTTAAATTCCTTGTATGTACAGATGTTTATCAGTTCTTCCATAACCTTTTTCTCTCCTTTTATCGGCTCCTTCTTTATCCGTTTCTTTGTTCTGTGCCGATTATCCTGGTTCTACGTTGCCGCCTCCATAAAGTCTTCCATCAATCCTTCCAATACCCTAAGGTTATTCTTTCGGCGCAGCTCATCCAGATTCTTTTGACGCTTGATGGCACTCTCTCTGGCAAGCTGCTTATCTGTGTCTTTCATCCTCTGCTTAATGACCTTCTGCCACTCTCTTAAGAAACCCCTGATTTCTTCAATCCCTGGCTCCCCGTCGTACATGGAACGATGCTGGCGGATAGTCCCTCCCGGCTCTACTTCGATGGTATAGAACGGCACATCCGGTTCACTCTTTTTTCGCAGGAAACAGATATAGGTTTCATTATCCCTTATCCGTTCAAAGTAGCGCTCCGTGGCTCCGGCGCAGTGATGCAGGGCACGGCCCTCGGTGACGATATCGATAAGGCGTTCCGGAACGATAATCTTATAGGTTTCATTTTCATGGGTGAACTTTTCCTTTATTCTTTGAAGGTTCTCCTCTGCTCCGGGGAATTTCTCTGCCATCTTCTCTGCAAAGGCTTTCTGCTCTTCTTTATCCCTTTCCATAGCTTCTAACATCTGCTGCTTACGGATTTCTTCCACCATTTCATCATGCCGGCGCTTTAACTGCCTGGGGCGATAGAGCATTTCATCCTTTGTATCCTTACCTTCCTTTTCGCACATGGACAGATAATCCTTCCACTGGTTAATTACCTCCCAGGGCTTCATGCCTGTGTACTCCCTGGCCTGCTGCTTTTTGATGTAGTTCATGGCCTGGCAGGGGGACATCCGGTCGGTGATAAAGGCCAGATTCCTGCTTTCTATCTGCTCCTTTTCCAGCCAGTCTAAGGTTATATCATTTAGCTGCATCTGATTTTTATCTGCCCAGCGCATCCAGTCTACCAGAAGTTCCCCGCCGTCCCTCTGCCGAATCCGGTTGATTTTCTGCTTATCCTCGATTCGGAATACTTCCTTTTCGGTATGGCCGGCAGAATCTAATACACCCCAGTATTCTCCGCTCCAACGAACGATTTGCCTTGTGCTTTCTTTAAGAAGGCGGTAAAACCTTCCCTTCAGCAGATACTCCATCATGCCGGTTAAACCCTTTCCGGAAGCTGCCATCATTCGGTTATAGTCCAGAGCAAGTCCGGCTTTCGCCATGGCTTCAAACACCCGGGTCCATTCTTCATAACGTGTGTTTGCTAAGGCAGAGGCAATGCCTTCCGGGTATAAAAAGGTTTCCTTCGTCAGACGATTGGCAGGGTTTTTCTTATCATCAAAAATTTCCTCATCCTCTTCTTGGCAGGAAGCGTAATTCTCCCTGGGACGCTGGTTATAGTATATCTTCGGTGCAGCATCCGGCTTGTGGGGCAGAATAAGGCGGGCGGCTTCCGAAAGGGAAAGATGCTTTCCTCCGCTCCAGGTAACATGTACATCAAAGTGACGGGCAATGCTTTTTTCTTCATCCATCTTCTGCAGAAACATCACCGAAAAGTTGGCCTTAGGTTCTCCGCGATTCTTTGCGATAAGGTTCTTTTTACACCCGGGGCAGACAACCTGGTCATTATGACGGATTTTGGTCACTTTCCGTTCTCCCATCGCCTTAAGAACTTCTTCCGATGTGCTTGTCTTCATGCAGAGGCTGCAAAACCATGTATCGGTTTCCTTTCGGTAGAACAGATAATCCGGACCTTGGGTTTGTTCAGGCATCCAGGAAAAGGCTTCGGGGGGAAGGTCAGGCACCGCAAGCATCACTTCCTGAATCCTTTCTTTCCTGCGCTTCTCCCGGTTTTCCCGCCTTTCGCTTAAGTAATTACCCTCCCGCCAGTGTATCTCCCAGAAAATATCCCGCTTATTTTCTTTGGTTAAAGACAGCATCCGGGCGGCAAGCTGTTCATCTTTCTTGCGGTAAAAAGGAATGTCGATAAACCAGCCCGACCAGCCAAGGCAATTTCCTGCACACAGGCTTTCCAGCTTACACTGACTCCACGCACCGCTCTGTACCAGATAGGATGCATACTCTCCGCTCTTTGTGTTCAGGCAATAGCGCCCGATAAGCTTTTCATCCTCCCAATAATTCATGATCAGAATTCTTTCCAGGGACTGAACGGTAAAGACCTTTCCTTCCGTCTTGGGACGTGTTGGTTTCAGGCTTAAGATTTCTTTTCTTCTCATCTTAGCAAACCTCCTTAAGCTGCCGGTTTTCATCCAGGGTGTACCAGGTATCCGGCTTTCCCCAGACAGCCTTTCCTTTGCGTTTTTCTCCCGGGCCGGGGATGATAAAAAGCTTCGTTGTCTTAATCTGTCCGTCCCTTTCCACCACCAGACCAAGAACCGCTCCGGCACTTCCCCGCACCCTGGGGTTTTCCCCGCGGGCAATGGCGATGGCTCCTTTCTTATCGGCTTGGGCCACATCCCTCCTTACTTCCAGCATAC
>Ga0224748_10748_pt1 | contig 10489 bp, 12 predicted proteins | sample LIM_F_Water_Neg_FD_182074 | JGI IMG/M metagenome (GOLD analysis project Ga0224748, IMG submission 182074) | Enriched cells from gastrointestinal tract of the lab mouse from Pacific Northwest National Laboratory (PNNL), Richland, Washington... | ecosystem: Host-associated > Mammals > Digestive...
ATGCGTTTTGCTCTTCTCTATTGACATTCTCATTATATCAATTGGCAATTGCAGTGTAAAGTATTTATTCAATTGCTACAGAAAACAGTCTGAATAATGAAAAAAGGATATGAATGCCGGAATCCACCGGCGGCAGTTCACGGACCAGCCCTTTTACTGCCATGCCGGAGCGTGGAAACACATACCCTGTATATCCGTCCGGCGTTTCAATCCCAAAGCCAAGAGGAACCTTTGCAATTTCGCCCGACTGCAAAGTGCAGTTATAAAGCATATAAACATCCGCGCCACATCTATTGAAAGAGTTACCAAAACTCATCCATATCAACGGAAATATAGAAGAATCAAAATTGGGATTTGACGCTTACGCAAAAAAGACATCCACCTGAATAAAAGATGAAATGTCCTTTGGCATGTACGCTATTCAATTTTATATACAAAGCAGTTTGCCGCTGATATTGGCTCTTTTCTTATAATCCCCAACGGCAAACCATGCAAACGTGGAATCGGAATCCTTTGTGCTTTAATTGACAGTTTCGATAATGTCATCAACAGGAATACCTTCTCCGATGTCTATTGTGTTTGTTTTAAAAATCAGCCTGGTCTGATGGCGAAAACCCTTGTAAACACTGTATTAGAACGGTGTCCCATACAGGTCGTACGGCGTCACCTGATATACGTAATAATTGAGCCAGTTCGTATACAGATTATTTGCCGTAGCCCTCCATGTAAGCAATGGCTTATTCTCCGGATTATCATCTACATAATAATTCTTCGGCATCCGAATCGGAAGCCCTTTCGACAAATCTCTTTTATATTCCCCATCCAGCGTTACACGGTCATATTCCGGATGTCCCATAACGAATATCTGGCGTCCTCCGTCAGCCATGGCAAGGAATAATCCCGCCTCTTCTGATTCCGCCAGAACCGTCAGCCGCTTCTCCCTGCGAATCTCGTCCATCGGAACCTCCGTATGCCTGGAATGCGGAGCCAGGAAAATGTCGTCAAACCCTCTCACTAACGGAATCTTACGGTTCATCACCTTATGCCAGAATACTCCGAATACCTTCTCATCCATCGGCGCCTTATCAATACCATAGTGATAATAGATTCCGGCCTGCGCTCCCCAGCACAGATGCAGGGTAGAAGTCACATGCGTCTTACTCCACTCCATAATCTCCTTTAATTCTTCCCAATAGTCCACCTCTTCGAACGGAATCTGCTCTACCGGCGCCCCTGTAATAATAAAACCATCAAATTTCTCGTTTCTGATCTCACAAAATTTCTGATAAAACTGATTCAAATGACTGGTCGGCGTATTCTTCGACTCATGGGTGGACACCGTAACAAACGCTACATCCACCTGAAGCGGCGTATTCGATAAAGAACGCAGGATCTGAAGCTCCGTGTCCTCCTTAAGCGGCATCAGATTCAGAAGTCCAATCTTAATCGGACGGATATCCTGATGCATCGCACGATGTTCATCCATAACAAATATATTCTCTTGTTCCAGTATCTCCTTTACAGGAAGATTATTCTGTACTCTGATCGGCATACTATCAATCCCCTTTCTTACGATTCCGCAATATTTTCTGTTTCTTCCGAATGATAATAAACTCCGGCGTCGTCCACATAACTCATTGTATCATAATATTCCGACCCCGTCGGAAGATTCTTACGCTCCAGGTGACTGTTAATTAACATTTGGACAATGTAATACATGACCGCAAAGGAAGGTACTCCCATAACCATACCCACGAAACCAAATAGTCCGCCTCCCAGAAGAATCGCCACGATAACCCAGAATGCGGATAATCCCGTAGAATCACCGAGGATCTTCGGTCCCAGAATATTCCCGTCAAACTGCTGCAGCAGCAGGATAAATATAATAAAATAAATCCCTTTGATCGGTGTATCAATCATAATCAGGATCGTACTCGGCACCGCTCCTATATATGGTCCAAAAAAAGGTATCACATTCGTAACTCCTACGATCACGCTGACAAGTAATGCATAAGGCATCTTTAATATCGTAAGACCTATAAAACACAAGATTCCGATAATCGCAGAATCGATTATCTTTCCAATCACAAATCCTCCGAAAATCTCGTTGCTCTTCGTCGTAAGGTGAAGCAGCAAATTGGCATGTCTCGCAGAAAAAAGCGCATAGACGCACTTCTTTGACTGCCGTACAAACAATTCCTTACTGAACAATATGTAGATCGAAACGATAATACCGATCACCGCGCTGAACACTTCGCTTAGAATATTCAGCACACCCACGGTCAGATTGGACATCAGCTCATTTGCTTTTCCCATGAGATCTGTACGCAGCCAGTTCAACAGCATATCTGTTCCTTCTTTCAGCCCGGTCTTAATTATCGTGCTCGTCGTCGACTCGTCCAGCTCCATCTCGCTTAATTCGGACACAATGTCGTTCAGCTGTTTAGGCATCGTCACTACCAGATCACGCACGCTGGAATAAAGTTCCGGAATCAGAAGATTACACAACGTAACAATAATTACCATCAACAAGACGATTGCCGCCAGGATTCCCGCCGCGCGCGATACTTTTTCCGCCCGCTCTGGTTTCGTCATCTTCTTTTGAAGCAGCGGAACCATATATTTGTCCACCTGTTTCACTACCGGATTCAACAAATACGCGATCACGCAGCCATAGATAACCGGTTTTAATACTCCTATAACAGCCTCTATACTCTCGGACAAAGACGTAAGCCTAAGCAATGCAAAATAAAAAAGCAGGCTTGCCGCAACCACCAGAAAATACGTCATTCCCCTGCTGAACTGTTGGCGGAGTTTAGACGGTCCTCCTTTTCCAAATTTCAATGGATTAGAGTAATGCGCCTGCCTCTCTGTCTCTGTTACCTCTTCCTGCTTCTCTTTTTCCACTTCTTGTTCTTTCATCTTTCTACCCTCTTCTCTACACAGATATTATTATTATACTCTCGGAATAAATCCGCGTCAATACAGAAAAGGAGAAGCGCCCGGCTTCTCCTTCTAACTACAAATTCTCTCAAAACTCACGACATCCGTATCTCTGTTTTCCGCCGCCTGCGGCAACATATGATTCGTCTTACACTCAACACTCACTTTTAAATGTCGCGCACTCCGTCTGTCCGCATTGACAGGCGCTGCTGCCCTCTACACTGATCTTACCTGCGTGGCACCGGCATTCCTCGTTATACATACAATCTGTCGCTTTACAGTCAACGTCGCTCTTCGGAGACGCCTCACCGGTCACATTGCTGTAAGAATCCCCTTTACGTTCCTCAAAACTGTCGCAACAGGTCTCTTCTGCACGTTTTGCAGAATTACCGCCTACCACAATCCCATCCAGATCACAGTAGAAATTCTTGTTGTGCGCACATGTCTGTACAGTACATCTTAAATCTGGCATAATCTTACCTCCTACATATTCAAGAATATCATGGATTATTATGCCCTCTTCTTTTCGATCTTACTCAGTTTTTATACAATTTTAAACATTTCTAACCTGTCAGCGCTCCGCCGCCGCACCCGTCAGCCACATCTTCCATACAGCAAAAAATTCCCGAACCATATAATTCGGCAGAAGCAGCAGATGACAATCCGCCGCCAGAGGACAAGGATACCCATATCCCTCTTTTCTGGCGTAACATACGGCGCGGTACAGATGAAAATTATTCGATACGATTCCTACCGGCTGTTCCATATCTCCTATGTATGCCTGGGAAAAGATAAGATTCTCCTTCGTTGTCCGGGATCGATCTTCCTTTCGGATTCTCTTTCCTTCTATACCTTTCTCCAGAAGATATCCCTCCATCGCCTCGGCTTCCGCAATCTCTTCTCCCTTTCCTCTTCCCCCGGATACGATAACCATTGTATCCGGATGTTCTTCCAGATATTTTACCGCCCGGTCAAGCCTCCTTTGAAGCGAATCCGTAATCCTCTTTCCGTCTACCTGCGCCCCCAGTACGATCAGGCATGTATATACGTCGTCTCCCCGCGCATACATTCCCCTGATAATCAGAATCTCCGTCCAGACAAAGACGATCGCCGCTCCTGCGGCAAATGCCGGAAACAACTTCTCATACGGCCTTACTATCTCCATTTTATCCGCGTCTATGTACCGGCAAATCAAGAATATTATTCCACATAACAGCCAAAATCTTGAAAACGTAGAGTTCCATTTTCTCAAAGCTGCACATAACGCCGCATAATACACCAGACACAGAATACCACACAGGAGAAAAATTATTTGCCGCAGCATTTCTTATACTTCTTGCCGGAACCGCACGGACACGGATCATTCCGTCCAACCTTCTTCCCTTTACGGATCGTCCCTGATTCTTTCTGCTCCTTATAGAGCTTCTTAAGCTCTTCCTCCGGATAGATCTCTTTCCACTGAGGCAGTTCATAGAGCCAGTCGGCCTTTGCGGCGACCATATTCTTATATAACTTCTCCTTGTCAAATGCCAGACTTACAACCGTATCCTCATCCATCGTCTCAATCGGGTTCTCTTCTTTAAGACTCTCGTTGATACCGTCCAAGAATCCAACCATAGTAAGGACTTCCTGACCATATCTTTCTGCCAGTTCCTTTACGGTTCCTTTCACTTCTTCTTCCGGATTCGCAAGAAGCTGCTCGTAGATCTCCTTCTCTATCTGGAAATAAGTACCCCAGAATTTCTGCAGCTGCCCTTTATCCGCCTTCTCATCATAAGCTATCTCTTTCCACTGATCTAATAATGTACGGCTCATCGGTAATACTCCTTTTGTATTTGTTTTAATATTTGTTTGCAATTTTTTCTTGCCACCTATATAATATACTAAAGTCTCGGTAAGATGTAAAGGATGATTCTCATGAAAAATTCAAAGAAAAACACAAAACCTGATAAAATCAAACGAATCCTGGCCCTTATCGGCGCCCTTCTTCTCTTCGGGATGTACGCCGCCACCCTTCTCTTCGCATTTATTGATCATTCTGCCTCGCAGGGACTTCTGAAAGCTTCCATTGTCTGCACGATGATCCTGCCCGTACTGCTCTACGCGTATACGCTGGTATACCGTATTACCAGAACAAAGTACGAGACGGATCACGACGGGATCAGGAAGCCTGACAGCTCCCGCGAAGAACCGCCGTCATAAAGAAAGAGACTGCCGAAGAATCGCCATATTCTCCAACAGTCTCTTTTCTTACATATATAGTTCCGCCAAAACCAGCGTGTGATTCTCTTCGGGAATTCTACCCCTTCTCTGCCTTGTGTCCATGTCTCTGGCCTTTTTTCTCCTTATCAGATATTCTTCTATTGAAATCACTTCTGTATGTCCTGCTTCTTTTTTCTGCTGCATATTATACCTCCTGTCTCTGCATATTCCCGAACCCCTTTCTATAGTCCGAACCCCTTTCTCTGGTAAAATTCAGTACTATTATTATATGGCGCTGCCTCTGGTAATATGCCTGTCAAATGCTACTGTAAACAGAATACAGGACAAATGTGTCCCTGCTGTGGATGATTTCTAAAAGAAAGGTTAGGTATTTCTTAAGGAAAAAGAAAGTATAACTAAACAAATCAATATTCTAATACTTTTACCTTCAAACGCCACTGCTCCTCTTCTCCGTATTCAATACTGCTCAGTACCAGCTCATGGTCGTCCATACCGATAAACGCCTCGATAAACGGCTGTTCAAAATCCCCGTAGATTCCTTTATACAGAACCTGATATTCCTGGATTTCTCCGTCTTCCAAGAGGATACCCGTCACCTGGAAATAATTCGCTCCTTCTTCCTTCTCTATCAGAAATATATGATCTCCCTTGTCGCAGACACATATATCCTCATACTCCTTTTCCAGCAGACGTTTTTTCGATGCCTGTCCTAACAGTTCACGGGCAAGCCACAATTTATCCCCATCTGTACCAAAAAGACCAAGATTCGTGTACTTAACCGGTACTTTTATATTCATGTGAGCGACGTCCGCTTCCTGCACTTCCCCGGTTTCTACATTAAGCAGCCAATACCTTCCCTTTACTGACTCTTCTCCATTTTCTACCGCCGCTTCCTTATAATTCGACTCTGTCTCATATTCCCCCCAACCGCCATCCTCTCCGTAATACTTTTCTTCGATAAACACCCTGGATCCGTCTTCATTCGGGAACATCCCTCCACACATCCTCCCGGTTATCGGAAGACGCATCTGATTAACCTCCTTTTCTTCTCTCTCCATATCAAAACAATATACGATACGCTCCTCACCGATGTTTTGATTCTCTCCGCTCTCTTCCATATCCGTCCATACAAAAAGCCTCGTCCCGTCTCCGCACCATTCCATCGTATAGATACTTGATCCGATATTCCATACCATAACCGCTTCTTTCTTGCCTGTTTCTACCTCATATAGAATCAACTCCCGGTTCCCGTCCACCGGATGTTCATACGCAATATATTTTCCTCCCGGCGCAATCTTTACATAACCGATCATAGACTCTTCAAAGACTATCTCCTCCGATACCGCTTTCTGATATATGTCGATCTTCTGGAATATCCCCAACATCCCTCTGTTCTTTGCATCCTTGATCACACACAGATTCCCGGCCGTATCCCCCGTCCACGTAATATCCATAATTTCCCCTTCATAAGTATATTCCTGGATATTTTTCAACTCAATTCCCTGGGTTGTTTCCTCTGTCACCTCGGGAATAACAATCGTCTTCGCGGCCTCTTGCTCTTCGCATCCACATAACAGCAGGATCACAGACAGACAGGCGGCGCCTGCTGAAATAATCCTTTTTTTCCTGATTCTTCTATTTCCTCTGCTCATCACTTATCTCTATTCCTCCATTTATTGTTCCTTAACTTCCGGAAAACATACCATAAAAAGGGTATAGCCCCCTGGTTCACTTTCCGCCTGAATCGTCCCGTGATGCTCCTCCATAATCTTCTTGGAGATCGCAAGCCCAAGTCCGGAACTCCCCATTTCTCTGGAGCGTTCCTTGTCTACACGGTAAAATGGTTCAAAAATATGGCTTAACTCATCCTTGTCCATCCCTCTTCCCTGATTCGCCACTGCGATCTGAACCATTGCATCCCTCTTCACAAACCGAATCCAGATATCTTCCCCTGTTTTCCCGTATTTAATGGCGTTATCTATCAGATTAATCAATACCTGACGAATCCGGTCCTCCCGGCCTTCAATCAGATAATCTCCCGGCTCTTCCTGAATCATAAGACGGTTCATATATCGTTTTGCTTTCATCTGCATCGCGTCCACCACGCTTCTTAACACGACGGCCGCATCTATCTGCTCCATCCTCGTATAACGCCCTTTATCCTGCATCTCCAGCAGTTGGATCACCATGCGGTGCAGCCTTGTGCTTTCCTGCAGTATATGTTCCATTCCGCTGTAGAATAATTCTTCATCTTCAAGACCGTTCTCCTCAATGAGCTGCGCATATCCCGAGATCGTCGTAAGCGGAGTCTTCAATTCATGCGTGACATTATTATAGAATTCCTGACGGCTGTTCCATAACTGCAGAATATGATCCCTGTCCTCCTGAATCTTCTCAAATTGCTCTTCAATCACCCTGACCATCTGCATATAATTCCGTGATAATTCCCCAATCTCGTCTTTCCTTCTGATCACCCCTGGTTTCTCCATGATTATACTGTCGAATTGTCCGTCCTTCAGATGATCCGATATTTCTCCCGATATCCGGCCAAGCTGACGGACCGGCCGTATCATACGCCGTATCATCAGCCATATCGCCAGATAGATAACCCCGAAAGCCAATACCGTGACTCTTAACATCCCTCCGATGATCTCCCATTCCCTCTTATATAGTGCAGAATAATCCTGATAACAACTAAGAATCCCCACCTGCTGTCCCATAACCTGAACCGGCATAGAAAAATACACGTCGCATTGATTCTGTTTTCCATAACAAAGGGTGAGCGCGCTTCGCGATCTTTTGGCAAACTGAAAATCTTCCCGCCGATTCGTACCGGCAAAACGCTCCCGCGCGCTGCTCCTTAGAAGATCACCCTCCGTATTATAAAGCGCTATATCTGTATAGCCGGCCCGCTTTAATTGATGTTCAATCTCATACGCACACTGTTCAAAACCTTCCTCGTCAATAGACGCATTGTTGATCATCAGAGTCTGCCTGACGTATAATTCACTGTTACTTTGTACGCCCTCCATCTCTTCTGTAATCTGCTTCTCCATATTCTGTCTCATCTGTGTTTTCACGACATACGCGACGGCCCAGATACTCGCGAATCCCAACAGAAATACCCAGACGCTCATTTTGAACAATATGCCGTGAAAGAATCTACTCCTCCGGCACATACTTGTACCCCACGCCAAATACTGTAACGATAGATTCTCCCAGACAAAGTTTTTTCCGCAGACGCTGTATATGAATATCCACTGTTCTGGTATCTCCCATAAAATCATATCCCCAGATATCATCCAACAGGTGAGTTCTGGTAAATACCTGCCTTGGATTCTTCACCAGCCAGACCAGCAGATCGAATTCCTTAGGAGTCAATTCCACATATTCCCCGCGCCGGCATACCGTTCGCTCCTTCTCGGAGATCACGGCGTCTTTGACGTAAAGCTCCTGTTCTTCACTCTGTCCGCTAACGCTTTTACCGAACCTCCGAAGAATTGTCTTTACCCGCACGATCACCTCCCTCAGGTCAAAAGGTTTCGTGATATAATCGTCCGCACCGGATTCCAGGCCGTATACTTTGTCGTCTATACTTCCCCTGGCGGTCAGCATAATAATCGGAATATTATATTGTTCCGTCAGCATCTTACACACGTCTACGCCGCTTAAGTCCGGAAGCATCCAATCCAATACTACCAGATGAGGGCCGAAATCATCCGCCGCCTTTAATCCATCCGCTCCTGTATACGCGCTTCTCACCTGAAATTGTTCTTTTCTAAATCCATACTCCAGAATATCAGCTATCGGTTTCTCATCTTCTATCACAAGTATCCTGATCTGCTCTGTCTCCATCCCGGCATACTCCTTTCCTAAACACGTCTTTTAGCTATTATACTCCAAAATACACCTGATGCCATATAAGAAATGCATATACCGTCCAGATCTTCCTGCTGTAATCTTCTTTTCCGCATTTATGCCTGTCTAGCAGACGAACCAGATACTCCGTATGAAAATACATGGCCGCCGCCTCTCCCGTGAAAACTTCCCTGATATGACGATACCAGTCTTCCTCTCTGAGCCAGTTCCGTATCGGTACGGGAAATCCCAGCTTCTTCTTTCCGGCTACCTCCTTCGGGATGTGATCCATCGCCGCCCTGCGCAGAATATACTTGGTCGTATAATTCTTTGTCTTCACCGCATGGGGGATACTTCTTGCCACCTGGAACACGTCCCTGTCAAGGAAAGGCACCCTCAACTCCAGGGAATGCGCCATACTCATCTTATCCGCTTTCTGTAAGATATCCCCCGGAAGCCAATACAGAAGATCCAGCGACTGCATCTGATCCGAATCAGGTAATCCCCTCATCCCGGCATACACGTCTTCCAAAAGTTTCTTCGGTTCCGGGGTACCGTTCCTTCCCTGCTTCAAGAGCTGTCTGCGCTCTTCCGGGTGAAAGATATATGCATTCCCAATATAACGCTCTTCCAAAGGCTCTGAAGCCCGGATCAGATAATTTCTGCCCTTCATATGTCCGGGAAGGCGCCGCGCCAGATCCGCTATGCTTCGTCGTACTCCAAGCGGCATCCAATCCACGAATCGAAGAGCCTTAGGTTCCAGATAGATGTTATAACCTCCGAATATCTCGTCCGCCCCTTCTCCGGACAGCACTACTTTCACCTCCTTTGACGCCTCCTGCGCGAGAAAATACAAGGCTATCGCCGACGCGTCGCCGGAAGGCTCGTCCAGATAATACATCACGTCGGGTACGGCTTCTTTGAACTCATCTTTCCCAATGAATCTGCTATGATTTTCAACCTCCAGCTTTTCTGCAAAATCCTTCGCATATGTAATCTCATTATAGAGATCCCCTTCCTGTTCAAATCCGACGGTAAAAGTCTTGCCGCACCCTGACAACGCCGTAATCAGGCTGGAATCCACTCCGCTTGAGAGGAAGCTTCCCACTTCTACATCACTCACCAGGTGTCTTCGCACCGACTGTTTCATAACCATCTCCACGTCCTCTGTAAGCTTTGCCTGGCTTGTCCCCTCCCATGGCTCCAGAGATGGTCTGAAATAGCGCACAGTCTTAACCTGATGATTCTCATAGATTAAATAATGTCCCGGCAGCAGGCGGTAGATTCCCTTAAAAAATGTCTCCGGCAGCACTGAATATTGAAAAGAAAGATATTGTTCCAGCGCTTCCTCATTCACCTCCTTCCGATATCCCGGGAATTCCAGGATACTCTTGATCTCGGACGCAAAGATCAGCGCGCCGTCCGCTATCGTATAATAGAACGGCTTGATACCGAAATAATCCCT
>Ga0224748_10749_pt1 | contig 10481 bp, 8 predicted proteins | sample LIM_F_Water_Neg_FD_182074 | JGI IMG/M metagenome (GOLD analysis project Ga0224748, IMG submission 182074) | Enriched cells from gastrointestinal tract of the lab mouse from Pacific Northwest National Laboratory (PNNL), Richland, Washington... | ecosystem: Host-associated > Mammals > Digestive...
TTATTCGTCAGACGATGTGGAGCCGGCGGCAACTTCTCTCCGATATTTGCCTAGAGCGCAATAAACCGACCTGCTGGTCTCGTTCGCCCATTAAGCTGCGGGCGCAATATGAACACGTCTATTTTACAACGCCAAGATGGTTTCAGATAGACATACAAGCGATACTGGGTTCCGAGAGCGAGGTATGTGATCGAAGTAAAAATGAGACCAGGTCACATGACCCGGCACAGGGCGACTACGAAAAGTGGCCTTACCGCTTTTTTGTCAACCCAGCGACCGACTTGCTGAAATATGTCTATTTTTTCTCGGCGGTGAAGGAACTGAAGAAACTTTTGGAAAGTGATATGCCAGCACCACCGGAGGTACGATATGCAATTTGCTACCGGAAACGGGACAGGCCGATTCTGCGGATGTACCCGGACGTGGTAGAATTGGAGGGAATACAGTTTTTTGAATATCTCACTGAAGAAAACGATAGTTCAAATTGATCGGTGTCTGGCTGAGGGCGGTGGAGCAAGCGCGGACCAGCTTCACAAAATGTACGACCTAACGCTCCGGCTGCAAAGCCAGCTGCTATCTGTGATTTATGATATGGAGACCTTTGGTGGGAGTGCTGAGCGAGTTGCAAATGCGCACAGCGGTGGGAAAAATAAAGATTCTGTGGTGACGCTGACAATTACGGAGCCGTTGCCGTCTATGAAGAGACTGACCGAGGCAGTCGAGGAACATTGGAAAGCGATGATCCATGCGGCCATAGGAGAGGCGGCCCAACAGAGGCCCCTCCCCTATTTTGATAAGGCTATGGTTGAGATCAAGATCATCACTCCCAGAGGAAGCGATAATGCTAGACTGTGGGATACCTCCAACCGGTCCATCCAGGTGGTACTCAACAATCTGAAGGGTATCTTTTTTGAGGACGACAACATGGAGCATATGGCTTTTTCAGTGATTGGAAGATGGGGAGAAAAAGGTGCTACGATCATCCGTATTTTGGACTTTGACAAATCACAGCAAATCAGAAGCATCACATGAAGGCTGAGTTTTTGACGAAACTGTGAGGTTCCAAAAATGTCATGGTGAACGAGGCGGAGCGCAAAATCTATGTTTGCCTTGGACTTCAATCAGCCATGATGCGCTGTTAATTGAACACAAAATCAATCATGGTGAAGCAGGTACAGAGAGGGGTTCTGCGAGGAGTGTCTGCCTGGGCAGACGCGACGAGCAGAACAGGTTGAGGTGTGGAAAGAGGGCTTGCGTCGTTCCCGACGCAAGCCCTCTTTCCGCACTCGCTTTGGTATTATGATTTCCGGCTTCAATGAATGATTAACTATTGGCTCCCCAATTTTGACGCATCAATCATCTTTTTAACGGCGTAAGGATGACCAGAACGCGCCCGGTGCCTATCATCATCATGGCTATCTTCTCTGAGGACGATAACATGGAGCACGATGTGACGGAGACGGCCTGTGCTGATCATGTCTTTACTTTGCGCACAAATCCAGGGCGTCTTTTACTTTTTGGATGATATAAGCGCCAATATCCCGGGAAGCATCTACGGTTTGAGCGCCCAAATGGGGAGAGTTAATTGTGACAAGGAACTATTTGCCGCAGAGGGCGGCGTGACCGGGTGTCACGCCGTCTTTCTACGTCCATAGATGGTTTGCGTTATAACAGGTTCGCTGATTTCCGGTACTTCCACTTCCTCCAGGAAGTTGAATACGATTTTGACCTTCTGCGTCCGCTTGCCGTTGACCTTCTCCGGGGCGTAGACGATGATTTGCTTGATGAACTCGTTCACGATAGTCGGCGTCAGCTCCGGGATGTCCACATACTTTTCCAGCAGGGCGAGGAACTGGTCAACATTGTCCTCCATTTCCTCGCGGGTCGCAACCCAGTCCTCAAGACCGATGACCTCATTGTTGAGCGCCGCCTGTTCCGCCTCGTAGCTCTCCAGCATCTTCTGGTAACGCTCTTGGCTCAGATTGCCGAGTACCATGTCCTCATAGATACGGGTGATGAGCTTGTCGATGTCCGCCAGCCGCTTCTTCGCTTTCTCCAGCCGCCGCTTGTCCTCCCGGATGGACTTCTCCTGTTCCTCCCTCCGGCACATCAGCCAGTCCTCTTGAAAGCTCTCCACATCGGCCCGAATATAGTCCGTCACGGCCCGGATGCGTTCCAGCACAACCTCCCGCAGAACATCCTCCCGGATAAAGTGAGAAGAACAGGTTCCACGTCCGCTCTTGTACTTGGCGCAAAGATAGCGGTCCTGTCTGCCTTCATAGTTCTTGGATGTGCCAAAATGGAGTTTGCTCCCGCAATCGGCGCAGACTGCCAACCCGGCAAACAGCCCCTGACGCTCTCCCTTGACAGGACGGCGCTTGTGTTGGCGAAGTTCCTGCACCCTGTCCCACTGTTCTTTCGAAACAATGGCCTCCTGCGTATCGGGCAGGATGAACATATCTTCCTTGGCGTTAGGAATACGCTTTTTGAGCTTATAGGACTTGGAGTAGGTCTTGAAATTGCAGACACAGCCAGTGTACTCCATCCGTTCCAGAATACAGGCAATGGCCTGATCTGACCAGTGGCAGGGGCGCTCCGGCAACAAATCACCTTTCCGCTGCGCATACAGCGCCCTGGCGGTGAGAACCCCATCCGCCTCCAACATCCGGGCAATCTGGCTCGGCCCTTTCCCGGCAATGCAAAGGTCATAGATGCGCTTGACCACCGGGGCAGCGTCTTCGTCCAGAATCCAGTGGTCTTTGTCCTGCGGGTCAGATCGGTAGCCGTAGGGTGGATTGCCCAAGTGCTTGCCGCTGGTGCCTCTGGCTTTCAGAATGGCCCGAACCTTTTTGCTTGTATCTTTGGCGTAGAAATCGTTAAATACATTGCGGATTGGCGTAAAATCGTCCGTCCCTCTGGCGCTGTCCACCCCGTCATTGACGGCAATGAAGCGTACATCGTAGCTTGGAAAAACGATCTCCGTATACTGGCCGACAAGCAAATAATCTCTCCCGAATCTGCTCATGTCTTTAACGATCCAAGTGCCAACCAATCCTTGTTCCACCAAGGAAAGTCCCTCCTGTACACCGGGACGGTTGAAGTTCGTCCCGGTGTACCCATCGTCTACCAGAATGCGGATATTCGTGAAGCCGTGGTCGGCGGCATATCGGAGCAAAATGTCCCTCTGATTGGTGATGGAGTTACTCTCGGAATCAAGGGCATCCTCATTACTAAGACGGCAGTACAAAATCGTGATTTTCTGCTGATCCACGTTGTTTTCTCCTTTCTTCTGTGGGTCAGCTGACAGTACCGTAGTGCATGGCTCCATTGTAGCATGATCTTCCCGTTTTGTCGACATTAAACTGCCTCCTTATCCGAAAAAATCAGCCGCTTCACCATGTGGGGAAGCGGCTCATCACCATCGCATTCAGTTTCAACGATATACCAGGTGTTGCCGATTTTGTGTGTCACTTTGCAGGAGAAGGGGTTCCTCAGTCCATGCTCCCTGTACCACTCCTCAACAAAGTCGGCGGGCGCTTCAAACATCGGCTCATAGCAGGCGCACAGGTCAATGGGTTCGTACACATAGCTCTCAAAATTGTTCAAATAATTTCCTCACTTTCATAAAATCCGTGGACAGTTAGACGCCCGTTTTAGGCGCTCCGAATACAACTACACAGGCCCCCTCTCAATCACGTTCCAGAAGCCCGTGATATCGGGCTTTTCAAGGGTCTAAAGCGTTACATAGCGGCCTTGTGGCGGCAGCATGACCGCCTATAAAAAGATAAAGGCAAACTCAAAACTATCCGTACATACGTACATCAGTACAGAAGCGGTCTGCCGTGTACGCCTGTACGCACGTACAGATAATTTCATTTCTTTTTTATAAGGCGGTCGGTCTTATTAAAACTTCAATTCCCACATAGCCCCGGCACCGCTTGCCGCTACCGATATACACGTTGTTAGTGGCCTCCAGCCGGTAAGCATCGGCGCTCTGGGCGATGAAGCCGGAAAAGCTCTTGGGGGAAAGCGGGTTCTCTGCGTTATCCTCGCACCAGACCTTATAGGCGGCGTACAGGTCACGGGTAGCGGCCTCGCTGTCCGCCTTGAACTGGACATAACCGGCAGAGGTCAGAAAGTCCACAATGTTGTTAGCCTCCCGGACTACAACAGAGATGTTCTCCCTGGCCCGGTCGCTGATGGTGAAGCGGTAGTTGTTGACCAGCAGGCGGTGAAGCCCGTCCAGACACCAGAGGAATATTCCCTCACGCTCCGCAATCAGCTTATCCGAGAGAAACGGATCGTCCGCTCTCCCTGCTGGTTTGTCCTTTGTGGTCAGCACGATCTGGCGGCGAAAGAAACCGTCAGACCGGTCATGGAGGGCAGTCAAGGCCCCGTTGCCGAAGCAGAGAAACCGTACATAAAGCTGGCTCTGATAACTCTGGATGCCCTTACGCTCCATGTCCATCTTGCACTCCGAGGTCACGATGGATTTGATATAATTGGTCTTGGGCAGGGCGCTCATGTCCATGTCATCGTCCACCATCAAGAGTTTGCTCTCCAGGTCGGCGCGGCTGAACCGATTGTTCTCCACCTTTTGGATGCTGGTGGTGTTCATGCTGTCCCCGAAGATGGAGCGCATCACCAACCCTATCCGGCTCTTGCCCTCGCCGCCCTTGCCGATGAGCATCAGCATCTTCTGTCCCTTGGTGGTGGGGAGCAGGCAGTAGCCCAGGTATTCCTGCAAGGTGGAGATGTCCTCCGGGTGGAGCAGCTCCGCAAGGAACCGAAGCCACTTCTCCGGCGGCGGCGCGTCAGGATAATAGTTGACGGTCAGGCGATTGTTGCAGTAGGCTTTCTCCGGCGAGAAGCGGCCATCCACAAACAGTATGCCGTTGGCAACATGGATACGGTCGCACTCCAATTCTATCGGTTCCGAGTACGCCGCCATCCGCAGGGCGTTCAGAAGCTCGTCCACCTTTCTGGCGATTTTGGTTTCCAGCCACGGGCTGATCTGATCGTAGATTTCCTTCTTCAGGACACTCTCGTCCGCCACCAGTCCGTCCACTGTGTAGAACCGCCCCCGGATGCAGCGCATGGGATGTTCCCGAAGAAACGACCGGCAGAACACCGGCTCCATGAGTTTGTAGTCCTCCGTCAGCCAGTCGGGAAACCCGGACTGCAATTCTTCATTTTCATTCAATCTCGCATACCTCCAATCTGTAAAAATCGGGCGGTCACTGCGCCCTTCTGCTGTGGTTATGAGCAAATTTGAAAAAACTGGGCTAACGGCATGACAGTCCTGCTTCAAAAAACATGACAGAGGGAATTTCGGTAGCGGCTACCAAAAATTCCCCTGTCCATGCAATACCTGTCATCGCTCCACGCTGTGCCTCGTTGCGGACTGCGCCGCCCTGTGTTCTGCATCCTGTCTGGCAATCTCGGCCTTCCCCTGCTCCAATTTTGCGAGGACGGACTCTCTGGCTTTCTCCTTGATCTGCCTAGTGGCGGCGGCTCTGACTTCCGGCTTTCGCAAAACAGCCTGCACTCTGGCAAGCACCTTTTGAGCGGCTTTGTGGATTAGTTCCTGGGCCTTTCCAAGCACCTTGCCAATCAGCCCTTTCTCTGCCGGAGAGTAGCGCCGCTCCGGGGCAAGACACCAATCCTTGTAATCGGAGACAATCTTCTCGTCCTGCAACTGCGTCTCGGCGCGGACGGCATCGGTCACAAGCTCCACAGCCTTGTCGTAGGCAATTTCCGTCACCTCATCAATCAGGGCCTCGGCATCCTCCAAGCGAAGCGACACGGCCTCTAACGCCTGTGCCTTTTCTTCAATCGCCGTCTCCTGCTCTGTAATCAATTTCTTCTGCTTCTGAATAATATAGTCGTTCTTCATCAGGTAACTGCGCCCGCGGTTGCCGGGGTCAGGTTCTTCCTCCACCGCCAGACCATGTTGCTTGCAAATATCAAACAGGATCACCCGGCAGACCGCATCGAAAACCATCTTCCGGTTGTTGGTGCGCCCCGGCTTTTTCTCAGGGTCAGGCAGTTCAAATCCAAGGGCCTCCAGTGCCTTTTCCTGTTTTGGCTCGACCTCGCCATATCGGTTCACATAGTCGAACACATGACGCTCATGGATATGGGGCGTGGCCTCGTCCAGATGGAGCGCCCAGTCAATGACATGAATGTGTTCCCCGAAGCGGTGTTCAAGCTCCATCATAAATTCCCCGACAATTTCCAGCAGCACCTCCGGGGAAACGGAGTCCTCCATCGTGCCGATTTGGTAGATGGTTTCCTCCGGACAGAAGCGTTTGTCCGCCAGCAGATCATCCACGCTCCGGTCGCGCTCGGAATGGCGGCGTTTGGCGTTCCGCTCATGCTGGCCGTCAAGGTAATCCGAGTAGCGGTTCAGATAAAAGGCCCGCTCCACATCCGCAAAGGACACCTCACCGTCCTGCTGGGCCGGATAGGTCGCACCCCGAAAGCAATCCCAATAGATGTTCTGCTGAATGCGCTCACCGTCAATGTGATCTGCGTGTTCGGTATTGAAGGTTCTGTCGTTGTGCGTTGATTTGTAGACGCCGCTTTTTCCGGCCCTCCCGTTGTGCCGGGTCAGTCTTTTTGCCATTCTGCTCTCCTTCCTGCTTTTCATTTTTTGCTGTTCCGGGAGTGACCAGGGAGCGGCGAAGCCGCCGAATCTGCGTGCTTTGCGCCAGATAATAACCCAGTATAAAGTGACGCAGAGCATCACTTTACTGGGCCAAGGGTTTCACCCTCTGGACACCTGAGCAGGCGCTGCCGCCCTGCACCCGGCCCAAAGGTTTCACCTCTGGACACTGACCAGACGCTCGCCGCTCTGGACTTGGCGCAAAGGGCCTGCCGCCCTCTGCACTCCCGCATTTTTCGGAAGTCGGAGGACTTCCGAAAAAGAGCCGCTGGCTGGTACGCTCCCACGCATCCAGCCAACGGCTTTCTATTATGGTTATGAGCAAAATCGAGAAAAGCAGGCTAATGGCATGACAACCCCGTTTCAAAAAACATGACAAGCCATCTTTCCAATCGAAGTTGGCTGTGGTATAATGGAAAATGAAAAAACATGACAGGAGGCAGCGCACTTGAATTTGATTGAACACACGCTCCTAACACTGGATTTCTGGCAGGACAATGTGACCTACGAGGGGAAGTCTATGCCGACCGGAACGCTGGCCTGTGCCGCGCTGAACCTCTCCGATGAGGTCATAGCAAAGCTGTCCCAGCTCTGTACGCCGCTCAACCTGTATATGGGGTCACTCCAACTTGGACAGGCAGACAGGTTGCAGATGGAAGCGGCGAGGGAGAGCGCCTTTCAGATCGTGGAGCTTTTGCGGAATGTGCCGCCGTTCTCCTGCCTGGAATATGAAATTGTCCGCAGTTATGTCGATGCCGTTTTTATGGAGGACTATCTGCAAAACACAATGGACTTTGCGAAGTCAGGAAATCTTGCCGGGGCGGTTTCGCCGGAATACCAAAAGGCGCTCACTCTGCTGCGGGTATTGCCTGTTATGGCGCACCTGGGGTTCTCCCTGGCGGAGTTCAAACGGGAGCTTATGCCATTTGCGGAGAAGCTGCATGAGAGCGACAGGACGCCGGACGGATATGCCGCCAGCTTCGGACAATACTTTTCTGCTGCCCCTGATTTATCAGCAGAAAATCCCGGCTGGATGTCTCTTGCAAACGCTTCTGTTCAATATGCCGTTGCGACCATTCCCGGCAAAGAGAAGTCCCAGCTTGTGAAACGGATGCACTATGTTTCTTTTGTGGGGATGTTCCGCTCCGACTTATTCGAGGGCCTGTGCGTAGGTCATGCGCCCCGCAAATGCCCCATCTGCGGAACATGGTTCCTGACCACAGACGCAAGACCCACAAAATACTGCGGCGGTCTGGCTCCAGGAGACAAGCGTGGGCGCACCTGCCGTCAGGTGGGCAACCTCCGGGGACGAGAGCAGCGGGAGCGGGCTGACGATCACCCGCTGAAGAAAATCTATGAGCGCCGTACCAACACGATTATTCAAAAACTGCATCGGGGGACGCTGGACGAACAGACTGCCGCCGTGATGAAGCGGCTGGCGAAGAACAAGCTGGAACGGGCCATCGCTGACCGGGAGTATGCCGCTGGTTCTTATGAAGCGGAAATGACACAGGAGGCGCTGCTGGCGGAGGCGCAGAACTATTTGAAATGACGGAGGTGGTGAGGCTGTGAAAGAGCGATTTACAAAATATCCGTTTCAAGGAAATGCCCACGGCCTTACCATGTTTGAAGTCACCCATGTGTACCAGCTCACGCCCCCGCCGCCGGAACTGTATACGGTCAATGAGTATATCGTTGCCGCGCAAACATGGCATGATCTCCGCTTTTTTGCCTACTTCCTGCATCACATAGAGCCGCGCCTGAATGGACGGGTCAGCAATTTCCTCTTGCGGGAGGGGCTGGACAAATACGACCCGGAGCGGTTCCTGGACTATAAACAAAACTGTGTTCTCGCCATGCTGGAATGTCTGGAAAGCTACGCCCCGTACAAGGGTGCGGAGTTCCTTACATACGCCCATCACGCCATTGGAAACGCTCTGATCCAATGCCGGATGATGGAGGAAAGCGGTTCCTTTTCTTCTCTGGACGAGTACAAGCGGGTGCGTGGTATTGCGTGGCTCCACAACGAAACAGGCAAATCTAAGGGCGAGGTTGTCAGCGAGTATGCCCAAAAAGAGGGCTGTTCCGAGGAAACAGCGGAGCAGTATTTGACCGTGGCCCGGCTCAACCGCAGCCAGGTTTCACTTTATGTCACGGCCCAGGACGAGGACGGAGAGGAAACCGGCGAGGATGTAACAAGGGACGATTCCTGGGATTATGCAGCGATACTCTGGAACGGCACTCAGGCAGAGGCGGTTCAAGCTGCCTTTGAGAAGTTGACTTATCGGGAGCAACGGCTTTTAGAGGAACGAAATGCCATCTGCATGACCTGTGGACGGGTTAGTCCAATATCCAAGCGCAAGGCCTTTGAAGAATTGGCGGTGATGTTTGAGGGCAGTACTGCCAGCGGAGCGGAGAGGGCATACCGGCGGGCTGTGGAGAAGCTGACCGTCCTGCTGGTGGAGACCGGTGCGCTCCACGCTGTCCGGCTCAAACGGAAATCGGTGAAGAGGGCAAAAAAGAAAATCGCCGCCGCAGTCTACGAGTATCAGGCAGACTGCGACGGCGAGTGGGGCGAGATTCAATTTGACTTTGTAAGCGGCACAGCGGAAATCGCACGGCTGGCCGAGTGGGATACGATGAGTAGCTATGTGTTCGCAGAGCGTATCATCCGGTATATCCTCACCCTGCCAGAAAACTATCTGCCAATTAGTACCATGATTGCGTTTGAGGACTGGTATTGAGTAGCATATTCCAATTCTGCCACGTTTCCCTTTGTAGAACCATGACCTTTGTTTTGGTATTCTCTTTAAAGATACTGCTCCAAAGATATTTTCGTTGTTTTCAGAATATTTTTAATGATTTTTAGTTGCTGGACCGTACATGTGTTGAGAATTTGGACGATCTCATCTATGGTAGAACTCCGCTCGGCAAAAATTTCATCATAAAGGAGATCGTCAGTACGAACATCCAGGATTTCAGCCAAATCAACAAGCACTGGCAAACTGAGTTTTGTGTTGCCAGTTTCGATATGGCTCATGTGAGTAACAGAAATTCCCGCCTGTTCAGCAAGAGTTTCCTGGGAAAAGCCCTGTGCTTTTCTGATTTTTCGAATTCTTTGCCCAATTGCATAATAGTCCATAAATTTTTCCGCCTATATACTACAAGTCTACTTGAATTATATGGACTGTTATGCTAAAATAAAATGAATTGAATAGGCTAAATTCTGCCTATACAATTAAAAGAACCTCGGAAATTGAAAGGAGAGCGAATGGAATGAAGCAAACGAAGCGTATCCTCAGCTTGTTGCTGTCGCTATGCCTTGTGCTGGGTTTAATCCCAGGCACGGCGTTCGCGGCTGGCGGCAATCTCCCGTTCACGGATGTGGACACAACGGACTGGTGTTACGATGCGGTTCAGTACGTCTACGAAAAAGGTATGATGAACGGCACCAGCGCCACTACATTTTCGCCTGACGGCACCACCACGAGAGGCATGATCGTAACCATCCTGCACCGCATCGAAGGTACGCCTGCCGCCACTGGCACGGCCTTCACGGATGTCCCGACTGGTCAGTGGTACTCCGACGCAGTTTCTTGGGCAAGCGCGAACGGGATCGTTGGCGGCTACGGCAACGGTCGGTTCGGCCCCAGCGACCCCATTACCCGTGAGCAGATGGCGGCTATCCTGAACCGCTATTCAACGTACAAGGGATACGATGCTGGTACAGTCGGTAGCATCACGGGTTTCTCCGACGCATCGCAGGTCAGCTCTTATGCGGCGGAGCCAATGGGCTGGGCTATCGGGAACGGCC
>Ga0224748_10750_pt1 | contig 10466 bp, 2 predicted proteins | sample LIM_F_Water_Neg_FD_182074 | JGI IMG/M metagenome (GOLD analysis project Ga0224748, IMG submission 182074) | Enriched cells from gastrointestinal tract of the lab mouse from Pacific Northwest National Laboratory (PNNL), Richland, Washington... | ecosystem: Host-associated > Mammals > Digestive...
AATTATTTTCATGTGGAAAATGGTGTTCTGAAATCTTATACCGGCAGGGAAGATACGGCGGCAGTCCCTGAAAATGTCCATACGATCGGAGAGGGGGCGTTCAAAGGCTGCGTTTCCCTGAAAGAGGTTATTCTGCCTTTCGGCGTGCGGCGTATTGAGGCAGGCGCCTTTAAAGGGTGCCGGAGGCTTCGGAGGATTCAGATGCCGGAGAGTGTTTCTTATATAGGCAGCTATGCGTTTCACAGATGTCATGGACTGGAGCGCATTTCGGTCCCGGAGTCCGTAAAGGAGTTGGGGGACTGCGTATTTCTCTATTGTGACAGTCTTACAGAGGTGCGGATTCCCGGAGTGGAGCGTCTGGGAAAGCAGGTGTTTGTCAATGATGTCCTGCTGAAAAAACTGGAGATTTCACCCTGCCTGCAGGAGGATGGTATCTGTGATGTTTTTACGGGCTGTATCCGGATCACGGACTTTTCTTTTCCGGACGGGAGAGAGGTTCTGATTCCCAATGCGGTGGAAGCGGTGGCGGGGAATATGGATATTCCTTCACTGGTCCGCACGATCGCTGTGGATATTCTGCGGATGATGGAATTAGAGGGCAGGTGTCTGGCAAAATTCCTTACCAATCTGAAACATGTGGAAATTCCGGAAGGGATAGAAAAGATCGGCAAGAGCAGTTTCTTTGATAAGCGGGGAATTATCTCGGTAAAATTTCCGGCTTCCCTGAAGGAGATCGAAAGCCGGGCGTTCCGCAACTGTATCAGTCTGGAAAGTGTTGTTTTTCAGGAGGATCAGGTGCTGATCCGGGAAGATGCATTTAAAAACTGCAGTTCTCTGAAGGAGGTGGGCGCTGCTGACGGAACATCCCACAGAATAGAGGGGATCGGCGGCTTTTTAGGGGAGCATATTCCGCTTCCGGTCAGAACCGTGCGGAAACAGGTTTTAGGAAATTTCCGGCTCAGCGGCCGTATTCTTCTGAAATATCTCGGCAGCGAGTCAAGAGTCGTTGTGCCGCAGGGGGTTACCGTTATCGCGGAAGAGGCTTTTGCGGGAAATGAGGCCGTGGACAGGGTGATTCTGCCGGATTCGGTGGAGGAGATCGGGGCAGGCGCTTTTCGGGACTGTCTGCTCTTACAGACGATAGAATTTCCCGCAAACCTGAAGCAGATCGGCAGCGGGGCATTTGAGAACTGTGTGAAGTTGATCCGCGTTTTTCTGCCGGAAGGAATGAACCGGGTGGAAGATAAAGTTTTTAAACATTGCAATGTATTGAAGGAAGTTGCTTTCGGGAGAAAGGTTGTCTCTGTCGGAGAGCAGGCATTTTACGGCTGTCTGTCCTTACAGGAGATTCATTTTCCGGACTCTCTGGCGTCGATAGGGGAGATGGCGTTTTACAGGTGCAGGGCGCTGAGAGAGGTATATCTTCTGCCGGGCATAAAAGAGGTCGGAAATCTGGCGTTTGCACAAAGCGGTGTAAAAAAGGCGGTTGTCGGCGGGGAGGGCAGGGCCTATGGAGCGGGTATCTTTTTCGGAGCGCTGCGCCTGCGGAGCGTGGTGTTGGAGCAGGGAGTCCGCCATATTCCGGACAGGTTTGCCTGTAACTGTACTTCCTTAAAGCAGGTGGCCTTGCCGGATACGCTGGAATCTGCCGGAAGGCATGCGTGGGAAAATACACCGTTTCTGGAAAAGTGGAGAGAGGAAGGATGCGGCGGCTTTGTTTTCTGGGACGGGAGGGATCTGGAGGGAGAGGTGGAACTTCCGGAACAGGTACGGATCACGGCAGGCGGCGCTTTTTACGGAAACGGCAGGATTACGGCTGTCCATTTTTCCGACAGTGTCATATGGATCGGCCCGGCGGCGTTGAAGGGCTGTACTTCTCTTCAAAAGGTGACATGGCCGTCAGAAATTGAGGCTGTCGGGGAGGAGGTTTTTTCGGGATGCGTTCATTTGGAATATGTGGTGTGCATGCGGGATGCCGGAGAGAGACCCGTATCCTGGAAGCGGATAGGGGAACGGGCTTTTTACAGGTGCCGGAAACTCTGCGGGATTTCGCTGAAGGATGCGGAGGCTGTCGGAAAAGAGGCTTTTTCGGGTTGTGCTTCTCTTGTACCGGGAGAAATGAAACTGCTGAAGCGGGCGGGGGAGAATGCTTTTGAGGAGTCTGTTTTAGAAAAAATTGTTTCAGGTAATAATTGTTTATCTTTGGCTGGAAGTATTATCGTTTCCGGGCAAAATTGTACCGGGGAAGTGCGGATACCGGAAGGGATCACGGCTGTTGCGCCTTTTGCTTTTTCAGGAAACCGGCAGATCACCAGAGTATTTCTGCCGGAGGGTTTTTGCGAAATAGGGGATGGTGCATTCTGGGGATGCAGCGCTCTTTCGGAGATAAGATTTCCCTCTTCGCCGTGTAAGGTCGGAGAAAGGGCTTTTGAAAAATGTACAGGGCTGCCGGAAATCTGTGCCTGTGTCAGCGATACGGGGAAAGCGGCTTTTGCATATTGTACTTCCCTGAAAAAAGCGGAGTTAAGAGGGCTGCAAAAGCCCGGATACCGTCTGTTTGAGGGCTGCCGGAATTTAGAGATGTGTATCTGCGGGCAGGCGGTTGTGATCGGGGACTACTGTTTCAGCGGCTGCAGGAAACTGAGGCACTTTGATCTTTCATCGGTGAGGGAGATCGGCAGGTATGCATTTCAGAATTGTGATGCTATGGAAGAGATTTCCCTGGGGGATCATATTGTTCTTAAGCCGCATGCTTTTAAGGATTGCGGCTGTCTTGAGAAGATTGAACTTTCGGGGGATGAGGGCTGCCTGAAACTCTGCGAGTATGCATTTTCGGGCTGTACGGCATTAAGCCGGGTGGTCCTGCAGGGAGAGGGATGGGAACTGAAAACCTGGCGGGACCTGTTATCCGAACATATTCCGGAGGCCGCCAGAGTGCTTTTCCACAGTGCTTTCAGCTGCTTTGAGGTTGAGCGGGAAGAGATTTTGTGCGGTTACAGGGGAGCCGGCAGGATAGTCAGAATACCGGAAGGGATCAGGCGGATCGAAGCGGAGGTATTCAGGGATGTTCTTATGCTGGAAAAAATAACGATTCCGGAAACAGTGGAATATATAGGCGCGCGTGCCTTTCACGGGACAGCGTGGCTGGAGGGGCGGAAAAAGATTTCGCCGATGGTCGTTGCAAACCATATGCTTTTAGACGGTTCGGGATGTATGGGGGAGGTGACTGTCGGGGAGGATATCCGGCTGGTTTGCGGCTGGGCGTTTGCGAACGGATTGGGGATAGAAAAGATCCGGTTTTTGTCTGAGAGGGTAAAGGTGGAGGCTTTCGCCTTCCGGAACTGCATTTATTTGAAGGAACTTGTGCTTGGCGACGGTTTTTCGGTTGTGTTTCAGGGAATTGCCGACAGGGAAAGAGAACTGCCGCCTCTGGCAAAGCAGGCTGTGGCGGAGATTTATAATTGTTTTAAGACAGATGAAGATAATATTCTTGTGGAGTGTACCGGAAATATTTCCCGGCTTTTGATGGCGGAAGGTATTACGGCGATAGGGGAGCGGGCTTTTCAGGATGGAAATCTTCTGACAGAGATAATACTGCCCTCGAGTGTTACCGCCGTTGGCAGGTATTCCTTTGCCGGATGCAAATGGCTGAAAACGGTGAGGCGGGCTTACAATGTGAAATCCATCGGTGACAGGGCGTTTTCCGGATGCGGCGCGCTGGAGAGGATAGAGTTGTCGGAGGAACTTGTTTATATCGGAGCAAGGGCATTTGAAAACTGTACTTCGCTGAAAGAAATCTTCCTGCCGGAGGGAATGGAGGAGATACCGGACAGAGCCTTTTTCCGCTGTCATGAACTGCTGAAGATTTATATTCCTTCCACCGTGAAGCGTATAGGGAAGGAAGCTTTTGCCTGCTGCAGAAAGCTTCAGATGCCGGAGATAGCGGAAGGTGTATTTGTGGAGGATGGGGCGTTTGCGGGGATTGCGTCAGATGGTTGAATATTGGAGGAAAATATGCGGTATCGTAAATTGGGCAGTACCGGACTGATGGTTTCGGAGGTCAGTTTTGGTACGATTCCGGTTCTTCAGGGCAGTGTCCCCGTGCTTCCCGATTATTATAATCTCAGTGAAGAACAGGCTGTTTCGGTGATGAGGCATGCCTTTGAACTCGGGTGCAATCTGTATGATACGGCGATTGTCCCGGAGTATGGAGATGCGGAGATCAAACTGGGAAAGTTCGCGGCTTTTGCAGGGCGGGAGAAGATCATTATTTCCGATAAAGCCAGGTTTTTTGACGGAAATGAGATGTATATGGCGGTTCTCGCATCCTGTGAAAACCTTGCGGCATGGCCGGACATTTATTTTGTTCATCAGGCAGACCCGGATCATGAGGAGGAAATATTTCAAAAGGGAGGGGCTTTGGATGCCCTTTGTGAGTTGAAGGGGGAAGGGAAGATACGGTTTACCGGACTGGCATCTCACTATTATGATATTCTTCTGCGCGGAGCGGCAGATCCGCGGGTGGATGTACTGCAGGGCAGCGGAAATATTCTGGAGAGGGGTATGTTGGAGCGGATCAGCGGTGAACCTGTTTTTCAGAGAAAAGGAATTCTGGTGAATAAGGTGTACGCAGCCGGGATACTTCCCGGATTTTTCCCGGTAAAAACGCTGATAAAGTCGGTATTGTCCTATCCGGTCTCCAGTGCTTTGATCGGAATAGGTTCCGCAGAGCAGGCAGAGGCGGCGATGGGACAGGATACCGGAGACGTTCAGGGAAAGGAGGCTGCTGCGGATTTTGAACAGGTGCTGTCTGTACTTGAGAAAGTATTTAAGCCGATCCCCTGTGACCGCTGCCAGAAATGCTATTGTCCGTACGGAACAGAAATTCATACCATTTTCAGGCAGTATAATTATTATTTCATGGGAAAAGATTACTGGGCGCTGCGCAAGCTGGATCTGGGAATTGAAAAAAGTGCTGCGCTGTGCAGAGAATGTACGGATATGCCCTGTATTTCGATGTGTCCGAGAAGAATCAGGATTCCGGACGGGATGGAAAAGGCGGCAGAGCTTGTGAGGACTTTTTATCATGTTTATCAGCCGGGGCAGCAGTGGGAACAGCGATGTGGAAAATCAGATTAAAAGCCGGTTTTATCACAGGGTTGCTGGCTGTCTGAACTCGGGTGCTATATAAAAATCCTGATGGTATATAAAAATCCGGGATCCGTGTTATACTGTCAGGAAACACATCTCAAAACAGAAATGAAAAAGAAAGGAATGCACGATTATTATGGCTATATATCAGCTTTCTGAAAAAACGATAGAACAAATATACGCCGGATGGATGGGGAAGATCATAGGTATTCGTCTGGGAGCGCCGGTGGAGAACTGGACAGCGGAAAAGATCGCGGAGGTCTATGGGGAAATATGGGATTATCCCGTAGATTACAATATCTTTGCGGCTGACGATGACAGCAACGGGCCGGTTTTCTTTGTCCGGTCGCTGAAGGACAGCGGACACGGCGCAGAGCTTACCGCACAGGATGTGGCGGATGCGCTGTTGAATTATGCGCCCTGTGAGCATGGATTTTTCTGGTGGGGCGGTTATGGTGTCTCTACGGAACATACGGCCTATCTGAATCTTCAAAAGGGGATTCCGGCGCCGCTCAGCGGGAGCATATTAAAAAACGGCTCTACGATGGCAGAACAGATCGGCGGACAGATTTTTATTGATGCCTGGGGGCTTGTGGCTCCGGGAAATCCGGACCTTGCGGCAAAACTTGCGAAGCAGGCGGCATCGGTAACTCACGACCGCAACGGGATTTACGGAGGCATCTTTATAGCGGTCTGCATCAGCGCCGCCTTTACCGGATGCACGATCCGGGAAATGCTGGATGCCGCGCTTTCCTATATCCCGGAGGATTCGGAATATGCGCGCACGGTCCGGGAGGTGAGAGCGTTTTATGAGAAAGAAGTGTCCAAAGACTGGAGAGCGGCATTCCGATATGTGAAAGAGCATTTCGGCTATGACCGTTATCCGGGCTGGTGTCATATTATTCCCAACGCAGCGGTGATCATACTGGCTCTGCTTTATGGAGAGGATGATTTTACAAAGACTCTTTGCATCGGAAATATGTGCGGCTGGGATACGGACTGCAATGTTGGAAATCTCGGCACGATCATGGGAATCCGCAAGGGGCTTGAAGGGATTGACTATGACCGCTGGCGGAAGCCGGTAAATGATCTGCTTTTATGTTCCGGAGCGGTCGGAAGCCTCAATATCATGGATGTACCTTACGGGGCAGTGTATATGGCGGAGCGCGCGTTTGAACTGGCGGGGAAGGAACTGCCGGAATCCTGGAGAGGGCTTGTTACAGACCGGACAGAAAAAAGCCATTTTGAATTTCCCGGTTCCACCCATGCGATGAGGGTGCGATGTGAAACAAATCCTGATGCGCCTCATCCGGAATATCACCTTCACAATACGGAGGAAACGGCTGCCGGCGGGAAGAGGAGTCTTCGCATGCATGCGTTTCCGCTTCAATGCGGGCAGAAGGTGTATTTATATCAGAAGACCTGGTTTGAGCACACGGAGCTTCATGATGACAGATACCAGCCGGCATTTTCGCCGAAGATTTATCCAGGACAGTGGTTGAGCGCGCAGGTAAGAATTCCGGAGGAAAGAGCGGCTGTACAGGCATGTATGTATGTGTTCGATCATAATGGGAAGCAGGTATATACAGGCGAAACAATACTGCTGAATCCGGGGGTATGGACAAAGCTTGTGTTTCGGATCCCGCCGATGGAAGGTGCTTTGCTGAGCGAAGCCGGAGTGCAGTTTACCGTTCCCGGAAATAGCGCAGGGCAGCAGGACTTTGCGGCATATATCGATGATCTGGAATATGGCGGCAGTCCGGATTATACAATAGATTTTGCAAAAGAGCGGGAGTTGATGCTTCCGATGGGACATTGCGAGATCACGCAATTTACGAGACTGAAGGGATACTCTTTTCTGGAAAAAAACGCGCTGCATCTTACCGCGGATGACTGCGGAGAAATTTATACAGGCAGCCATTTGTTTAGAAACTATACTGTGACAGCCGTGCTGGAACCGGTCTGCGGGGGCGGCCATTATATCAATGTGCGTGTGCAGGGCGGTCTTCGCTCCTATGCGGCGGGATTTGATGAAAGAGGGCGGCTGGGACTCTGGAAAAAGGAGTGTGATTACAGGGAGCTTATCTCCATACCATATGAATGGAAGTATGGAGAGCGTTATACCTTGACTGTTGCGGTCATGGATAACAGGATTTCCGTGCGGGATGAGGACGGAAGGGAATTGATCTGTTATGTGGACAAAGAGCGTCCGTACCTTGCGGGAGCAGTCGGGTTTTCTGTGAGGAAGGCGGGGCATCTGGCGGTGCATAGACTACGAATAGGATAAATTTGTGGAAAGACGGGCTCTTAAGAAGGCGGGAGGTTATGAAGAATTTTATATCTGTATTGGAATACGGCATCAGTTGCTGAAATAAATCCCGGCTTTTCAGGTTTTCCCGTTTTTCTATATGGACGGCCTTCGCTTCCGGGATAGGTCCATATCCTGTGTTTCCCATATCGCATTTTCAGGTAGGCATACGGGCGGCATACATGATCATACTCAATGATGATGGTATCTGTTCTTTGAGGCAAGGTATAGAGTTTCCCGGCTTGCGGCGAATAAAGCGTTAGAGCAATCTCGAAAGAGGCAGATCACAGTTGATTCATTTAAAGTAGTTTATCAATCTGCAAAATAATGTAAGTTTCAATTTGGTCATTATATTTTGTATAGTCTAAATTCATCATGTCATATAAATCCTATAGAAAATCCTGAAATTTGATGTTGACAAATTTCAGGATTTCAGTGCTTTAAGTTTCAGCTAAGCGGTACCGGTATTTATAATTCCCTTTTGTTGCCTGTTTTCAGGCCAACTTGATAGCTAATCATGTTAGAATCCATAATTCTGCTTGATGAATCCGTATTTCTCACAATGCCCGCGACAGTATTCTTACATTCCGGATCATTTTTCATTCTTTCAAAACATTCTTCTGTGATTGTTAATGCCCCTCCGGCACAACCCCGTTATTCAAAGAGGAATCAGTTTTGCCGCAGCCGTTCTGTAATGCTGACTTTAGCAATCTGCCGGTATAAAAGCGCCGGTATTGCCACGGTCAGAAGTATAAGAAACGGATAGATCACCAGCATGGGCCATATGACAAACCGATAGGTGAAAAACCAAATTCCGGTGGAAATTCCCTTTACAACTGCCACAGAAAACAGAACACCAAGGACAGTCGATGTGATAATCGTTCCCACCGCATAATACAGTCCCTCAAAAGAGAGCATACTCTTTAACTGCCTGCCGGTCATACCAATGCTTTGCAGCATGGCAAACTCCTTTTTGCGGGTGATAATGCTTGTCAGAACGGAGTTGACAAAGTTTGCGATACCGATAATGCCGATAATGATGCTCAGCGCCCCGCCGATTGTGATAATCAGGGAGGTCAGGTCATCAAAGGAACTGACATAGGTTGCTTTGGATTCAAAATCCATATCCGGCTCCACGCTGTCGATATAGTCATTCAAAAATTCCGCCATTTCAGCTTCTGTTCCCTCTTTCACATCAAAGGGGAAATTGACCAGATGGGGGTTATCGCACAGCGGCAGGAAAATATCTGTCGGGAGATAGAACCGGGTTTCGCCCGTGTTGCGGGTGGTGGCTGTGTTCTCGTTGGCCCGGACTTTTGCCAGGATGATAAAGTCATAGCTGTCCGTAATGGTGGTGGAAAGTTCCTCCGCCTTCAGATGGTTGATCCGCACCGTGTCCCCCACACTGATATTCGGGTTATCTATGACGGTTCCGTCATCATTGCAATCCACACTCAGCAGGATATACTTCCCTGATTTCAGCTTTTCCGGATCGATCGTCCCCTCTATGACCTCCATGTTATTCAGCAGAAAATCATCCGCACCATACAGACTTATATAGGGATTGCCGTTCTGATCCTTATTATAGCTGAAAAAAGCATTGTGTTCTGTGGAAAACGGTTCCTCCAGCATCCAAGAGGAATAAAGCCTGCCGCCGTCCTCAAAGCAGTTATTCTGTTTGACGGCCTCGATAAAACTACCGGACAGGTCATTTTCGCTTTTTTCAACCTGGTACTGAAAGTAGTCTGCGTTAGAGATCACAAAGTCTGTATCCATAAATTTTGCAATGTACTTGTCAATGTCAAACCCGCCAGACAGAGTGAACACTGTGTTGAACAGCACCAGGCTCAGCGTCATGGACACAATCACTAATACCGTGCGTTTGCGGTTCCGCCCCAGGTTCGCCAGAGCCATGAAGTGGAGCTTCGCGCCGTGGATCGATCTTTTGTCTTTGACCCTGCACTTTCCAAACGCTGCTGTATCGTTTTCGGTGTAGCGGATAGCCTCGATTGCGGAAACGGTACCGGCGATCTTCGCGGGCTTGCGGACGCTGACAAAGACTGTAAAAAGGGCAAACGCGGTGGAGCCGATAAAAATCAGCGGATTTACCGTCACCTTGATACCGGCATCCGCAGTATAACTCGTTCCGTTCATCAGGAAAGGAACCAGGGCCCGGCCAATAAAGAAGCCTGTCAGCAGACCGATGGGAATACCGGTCAGGGAAAGCCGAAGCGCCTGCCGTCTGATCAGCCGTCTGATCTGCCACTTTGTCGTGCCCAGCGTTTTTAATTGTCCATAGGACTGAATGTCCTGGATGATGGAAATTTGGAAAATATTGTATATAATCAAGTACCCTGTTACGATAATCAGCAGGGTGCCAATGATGCCGGAAACCAGCATGGCAGGATTGTCTGTCAATGCGCCGTTCCGGTAAGCCGGGCTGACGCGGGCAATCACATAATTGCTGTCCCCCTTGCTGCCGCCCATTGTATCGCAGGTATAGCCGGTTTCGGAAAGAAGCTGATGGAGCCGGGCTTCTATATCACCCCGTCCTCTGAACATCACATAGGCACAGACAACACCGGAATAGTCATTATCCACAGGATAGGTATAAGTTAAAATATCCGAACGGGCCTCCACAAAGGCTTTCGACGCAATCAACCGTCCGATATTGCTCAGGCTGTCTGTTTCCCAAAAGCCGCAGAGGGTAAAATCTGTGGTGTATGTCTTTCCTTTTACTTCATAGGTCAGAGAAACGGTTTCCCCGATCCGTGCCGGCACGCCCAGAGCATCCAGCGTTTTTGTATCCGCGATGATTTCGTTTTCCGATTCGGGCCGGCGTCCTGTTGTGGGCGTGTAGCGGGCAAATTCCAGAGCAGTATCATCCATGTACCATAAGTCAGACCGCCAACGCTCCAGACCCGGATTTTTCAGCCGGTAGGCAATCGCTTTCGCATAGGCAATACGGTCAATCAGGGGATTTCCTGCCACATCGTTATAAACTTCA
>Ga0224748_10751_pt1 | contig 10466 bp, 11 predicted proteins | sample LIM_F_Water_Neg_FD_182074 | JGI IMG/M metagenome (GOLD analysis project Ga0224748, IMG submission 182074) | Enriched cells from gastrointestinal tract of the lab mouse from Pacific Northwest National Laboratory (PNNL), Richland, Washington... | ecosystem: Host-associated > Mammals > Digestive...
CAGAATAGATGAAAGAATTATTGATCATTGCAATCGGCTCTGCCATTGTAAACAACGTAGTATTAAGCCAGTTCCTGGGAATCTGTCCATTTCTGGGCGTTTCCAAGAAAACGGAGACCGCGGCAGGAATGGGCGGCGCAGTTATTTTTGTAATAACGCTTGCTTCTTTTGTTACAGGTCTGATTTATAAATTTATCCTGGTGCCTTGTCATGTGGAATATTTACAGACAATTGTGTTTATTCTGGTCATCGCCTCATTGGTTCAGTTTGTGGAAATGTTTTTAAAGAAGAATATGCCTCCCTTGTATGAATCGCTGGGAGTGTTCCTTCCGCTGATTACTACCAACTGTGCTGTATTAGGTGTTGCCCTGAATAACGTCAGCAAAGGATATGGTCTTTTAGAGGGTGTGGTAAATGGTCTTGCCACTTCTGTTGGATTCTTTATCGCTATTGTAATTATGGCAGGTATCCGTGAAAAAATAGAATATAATGACGTTCCCAAGCGTTTTCAGGGAACTGCAATTGTGCTGATTACTGCCAGCTTAATGTCAATCGCCTTTATGGGCTTCTCAGGCATGATCTAGTTTAACAGTTCAGCCATTGTCTGAACTGTTAAAAATTAAGGAGGAAAGAATCATGAATATAACAGCAATTATCATTGCCGCCCTGGTAGTGGGCGGAACGGGTATTTTCCTTGGCTTTTTCCTGGGAATTTTCGGAGAGAAGTTTAAGGTGGAAGTAGATGAAAGAGAAGAAGCTATCACAGGCGTTCTTCCTGGAAATAACTGCGGCGGCTGCGGTTATGCGGGCTGTTCCGGTCTTGCAGCGGCAATTGTAAAAGGGGAAGCCCCTGTCAACCAATGTCCGGTGGGCGGCGCACCTATTGCGGCTGAAATTGGTAAGATTATGGGGGTTTCAGCAGAGGAAGGCGTGAAAAAGGTTGCTTTTGTAAAATGTGCCGGAGACTGTGAGAAGGCGAAGCAGGATTATGAATACACTGGCGTGGAAGACTGTGCGGCAATGGCATTTATTCCCAATGGAGGGGCTAAGGCATGTAATTATGGATGCCTGGGATATGGAAGCTGTGTCAAAGCATGTCCTTTTGATGCAGTACATATTGTCAATGGCATTGCGGTGGTAGATAAGGATGCATGTAAAGCGTGCGGAAAATGTGTGGCAGCATGCCCGAAGAATTTGATTGAGCTGGTGCCTTATGACGCGGTACAGAAGGTACAGTGCAACTCTAAGGATAAAGGAAAAGATGTTATGGCAGCATGTTCCGTAGGATGTATTGGATGTCATCTCTGCGAGAAAAACTGTCCGGAACATGCAGTTACCGTAACTGATAATATTGCTCATATTGATTATGAGAAGTGTACAGGATGCGGAACCTGTGCAGAGAAATGTCCGAAAAAGATTATTACTGTTTAAGATTATTTTACAGCAATCATAACCGTTTCTTCTTTGTGGTCTTTTGTTGTGCAAACGGCAGGGAAGAAACGGTTTTTTAGGAGATAAAATATGATATATACTGCGTATGAGCTGATATGGCTCTTTTTTATTTACAGTTTTCTGGGCTGGTGTCTGGAAGTGGTGTATGCTGCGGCAGCGCAAAAAACATTTGTAAACCGCGGATTTTTAAACGGTATTTTATGCCCGGTTTATGGGTTTTCCATGGTGTTTATGCTGGTCTTTATGGACACTCTGAAAGGGGAATGGTTTTATCTGTTTTTGGGATGCCTGATTGTGGGAACGGTGACAGAACTTTTGACAGGTCTGATGTTGGAGAAAATGTTCCATTTGCGTCTCTGGGATTATTCCGGCAAAAAATTTCAGGCAGGAGGTTATATCTGCTGGTCTGCGTCTCTGGCATGGGGATTGCTGGGAATTATAGTGATGAAATTTTTAAATCCGTTGTTTCTTGTGATTATACGAAAATTTCCAGGGCTTCCCGGCATGATTTTGCTGATTTTTCTGTTGGTGATATTTGCTGCAGATACGGTGACCACCACAGCGGCGGTGATGAAAATGAAAAATCAAAGTCCGGCGTTTCAGGAAATTGCGGAGGGATTTCATCAGGCGTCCAAATCTCTGCAGGGATTTATTATAAAAGTGGTACAACGCCGGATGTATCGTGCTTTTCCCAAGTTAAAGAAGGAAGAACCCACCGAGCAGGAACGGCAAGAAATGATTCGTCAGAAAACCATATTTGCATATGGCTGCAGTTTCCATAAAGTGTTATGGATTTTCTTTTTGGGGGCTTTTCTGGGAGATTTGACGGAGACAGTGTTCTGCCGGATTACCATGGGACAGTGGATGAGCCGCAGCAGTGTCGTTTATGGTCCTTTCAGTCTGGTATGGGGACTTGGGGTAGCAGGGGCAACCATCTTATTATACCGTTACCGGGATCGTGAGGATCGCTATATTTTTCTGGCAGGAACGCTGTTGGGAGGAGCTTATGAATACATATGCAGTGTTTTTACGGAGTTGGCGTTTGGTACAATATTTTGGGATTACAGCAGTATTCCTTTTAATCTTGGCGGGCGCATCAATCTATTGTACTGTTTTTTCTGGGGGATTGCAGCTCTGGTATGGATGAAAATCTGCTATCCCAGAGCGTCTAAGTGGATTGAGAAAGTGCCGAAAAAGGCAGGAAAATGCATAAGCTATATCATTCTTACATTTATGTTTTGTAATGTGGTTATTTCCGGTTTTGCCCTGGGACGATACAGTGAACGGGCTATGGGGGTTCCAGCGAAAAATGAAGCGGCACATATAATTGATGAATATTTTCCGGATGAGAGAATAGAACAGATCTATCCGAATATGAAAATGGCAGAGTAGAGATTCAAAATAAGGGTGCTTGAGTTTCCCCATTTTTTGGTACTAAAATATTGGTTGTTGTTAAAAATTGGGAAACTCAAAATAAGGGTAATTTTGACTTTTCACGGTGTTTTTTGATATAATGGTGCTGCTCCGATTTCTGTCTGAATGGAGCATTAGAGCGTAACGAATAAGAGCAGGGCAATATATGGAGGAAGTTACAGAAACATGGAGACAAAAGAATATTTTAGAAATAAAAAGAGAGTTGTGGTAAAGATTGGCTCATCCTCTCTAAATCATGAAGCCACCGGGAAGCTGAATTTTACTAAATTGGAGAAGTTGGTGCGGGAGCTTTGTGATATCCGCAATCAGGGAGTGGATGTGTGTCTGGTAAGTTCCGGCGCTATTGCAGTGGGACGCCAGGTGATGGGATTTCAGGAGCGGCCGCAAAATATTTCCACCAAGCAGGCATGCGCCGCCGTGGGGCAGGCGAGACTGATGATGACGTACCAGAAAATGTTTGCAGAATATCACCAGGTGGTGGGGCAGGTATTGATGACAAAGGGAACCATGCTTGATAATGTTTCTCGGAAAAATGCACAGAATACGTTTGAAGAGTTATTCCGGCTGGGTGCGATACCTATTGTAAATGAAAATGATACGGTATCTACCTATGAAATGAGGTTTGGTGACAATGACAGCCTGTCAGCCATTGTGGCGGCGCTGACAGGGGCGGACCTGCTGATTCTGCTTTCAGATATTGACGGGCTGTTTACAGATGACCCTCATGACAATCCAAATGCGGAATTGATTGAGGTAGTGGACGAGCTGGACGAAGCGGTACTCTCCATGGCCAAGGACAGCACCGGAAGCGATGTGGGAACAGGAGGAATGGAAACAAAGCTGACAGCGGCACGGATTGCAACACTGTCGGGAGCAGATATGGTGATTGCCAATGGGGAAGATGTAGGAATTTTGCATGAAATTTTCCAGGGAGAATTTGTGGGAACTTTGTTTCGGCAGCATTATGACGAGGATTTTTATCTGGCAGACTTTATAGAAAAGACTTTAGCATGAGGAGGGACCCACGAAGTGGGAGGAGTCCTGATGCTTTGTGACGGAGCCAAAATGTAAAATAGCATGAGGAGGAAATGATGGAACAGAGTAAGATTGACAGAATTAATGAACTGGCAAGAAGATCAAAGGCAGAAGGATTGACAGAAGCTGAGAAGAAGGAGCAGGCCTTGCTGCGCAAAGAATATATTGCAAATATACGAAAAAATCTGCGCGCACAGCTTGACAGTATTGATATGGTTAATCCAGACGGAACGATTGAAAATCTGGGAGAAAAGCATAATTTGTAAAGACGGATGCATTTATTCTTATAATTTTATAGTGTAATTTTGAGAAGCGCCGAAAGGTTATGCAGGAGGATATACGATAATGCAGGAAAAGAATCAAATACGTTTCTCTTTCAGACAGAAGAGAGCTGCCCTCACAGAGTTGGAGGTAAGCCTTTGGTCTGAAAAAATTTGTGAAGTTTTGCAGCGGCAGCCTTGTTTTCAGGAAGCTGAAAAAATTTGTTTTTATTATCCGTTGGGAAATGAAGCAAATCTTCTTCCGTTGGCTGCCGTGGCCCTGGCTCAGGGAAAACAGACAGCATTTCCCAGAGTGGACGGTGATGACATGGAATTTTACCAGGTGCATGGCCTGTCAGAGTTCGCTCTGGGAGCGTTTGGCGTTATGGAACCTGTTGGCGGAGAGAAGATCAGTGCCGAACATGGGCTGGTTTTTGTGCCAGGTCTCGTTTTTGACAGGGTTGGAGGCCGTATGGGTTATGGAAAGGGATATTATGACCGTTATTTTGCCAGATATCCTGAGTGCTTTAAGCTGGGAATCTGCTATCAAATGCAATTGATTCCTCAGGTGCCCTGTGACCGGCATGATGTCATAATGGATGGAGTGGTCACAGAGCAGAGAATATTTAAAGTGCTAATTTCATAATGCCAAAATCTCAGATGATTTTATGTTTTATTTCAGATAACCGTCTTTTACAATGTCTTTCAGAACATCGGTAGGAATTTCAAAAGTGACAACCCCCATGAAGCCAGGAGCTACCTGGTATTCGTCAAATACAATCATCAGTTTGCCGGACTCATTGATATAAAAATTGACATCCTCAGAGATTTGCTGAAAATCCCATTCTGGCACATCACTGTCCAGCCAGTAAACTTTAGTCTCATCTTCGATCATCTGCTGTTTCATCTGAGTTTTGATGTTTTCAGAGATGACAATTTGATAGTCTGTTTTATCTAAAAACAGATCCCGCAGGGTAATCATTTTTCCGGTGCTTTTATCGATATGATAGATTTTTTGAGTCTGTACAGCGCCTGCCATGGTGATACACTGCTGGAAACGCAGAGAGAATAATTTGTCGTTGTCAGTGACAATGTCGTAATCAAGCGTTAAATCTTCCAGTCCTTCTCCGCCGGTTGCTTTTACATCAGATTCGTAAGCGGCAATGATTTGTTCTGTATATTTCTGGATGGCATCATTCATATCTTCGGTGGCGTCTGCCAAGACCTTTCCCTCTTTATTTTCTACCTGAACTTCTGGAATCTTTATATCTGCCTGCATTTGATTTTCTTTGTGCTGATATTCGCGGAAGGTAACTACCTTGGCAATCGTGCCAAGTACAGGAATTTCTTCCATGGCATGTGCAATATTAGCGTTGGAATTTGCCAGAACAGCGATGGTAAGGATCGCAGCGGCGGCACTTCCTATGCCGCAAAAAGCGAAACGGCGGATTTGGTCTGTTTTGGATAATTTTTGCCTTGTTTTTGGGAAAATTTCTGCTGCACATTCGTTATCCTTTTTTGCCTTGGAAATGGATTGTTCCACCCGTGTTTTCAGTTCCTGGGGAATGGGAATATTCTGGTAATCGTGCTTCATTTCTGTTAAATCATGTTTCATGACAGATCTCTCCTTCCGTTAATTCAACGCGCAGCTTTTTTAAACTGCGGTATAAGATGCTTTTGACCGTGTTAAGGTTTTCTTTCATGGCGTCAGCGATATCTTGCAGCCGGCAGTCTTCGAAATAGCGCAGAAGTATAACAGCGCGTTCTTTGTCATTTAAGATATTCAGTGCCTCGATTATATCAAAGTCTGTATATTGATCGTTCTGGCCTTGTTCCACAATTTTTTCAGCTGATATTTCATGGGTTTTCTGACGCAGCGAAGAGAGGGCGGTATTGATTACAATCCGGAAAATCCAGGTGCGGATATAATCGGGATTCCTGACTTTGGACGCATGTTTGATAGCCAGATAGGCGCTTTCCTGCACAATATCCATGGCGTCAGATTCGTTTTTGACATAAGTGTAAGCCAGCCGGTACATAGAGGCATAATTAGAAAGCAGTTCTTGTTCCACTAGCTTTTGTATCGTTGGTAAATTCATTGCATTTTATTGCTCCTTCCTGTATTTATAGGTTAGACGCGGCGTATCAAGAAAAAGTTTCAAAATGAGCAATATTTTCTTGAATAAGATTTTATTATTCCGGAGGTTATTTGTCGACGGATTTTTCAAATCCGTGCTAAGAACTGGAAAAAGATAATTTTATTTATTTGAGTTTCTCCATTTTTAACAATAATTGATATTTTAGTACCAAAAGGTCTTGCTGCCTTTGGCAGCATAGACATCTTGCACATAAAGTGGCTAAAAGCAAGCTTTTCACAGCACTTTTCTGTGCAAAGTGTTTCCATCACTTTGTGCTGGAAACCTTTTGGTACTATAATATAACCCCAAAATGGGGAAATTCAAATTTTAATTAAGGATGACAAATTGTGAAAGAATTGTTATACTGATAGGAAGAAAAGAATACAGCAGAAATTCCAGTATGGAACGATACTGCATGGAGGAGAATTATGACAAGTCTTACATTAGAAGAAATTGGAAAGAGGGCAAGAACGGCTGAGGCGGCGCTGCGTGTCCTGCCTACGGTCCAGAAGAATAAGGTACTGACGGCTTCCGCAGATTACCTGGTGGAAGATAGCAAAATACTCTTAGAAGCAAATGAGAAGGATGTAGAAAAGGCAAAGGCAAATCAGATGCCGGAAGCCCTTGTAGACCGTCTGCTGCTGACAGAAGAACGGATTGCACAGATGGCAGAGGGACTGCGCCAGATTGCAGAACTGGAGGATCCTGTGGGGGAAGTGCTGTCTATGAAACAGCGGCCGAATGGGTTGATGATTGGGCAGAAGCGTGTGCCTCTGGGGGTGATCGGTATTATTTATGAATCTCGTCCCAATGTGACAGCAGATGCTTTTGGGCTCTGCTTTAAGGCTGGAAATGCAGTGGTTCTCCGAGGAGGAAAAGACGCCATAAATTCCAATCAGGCTATTACTGGGATTCTGCAGAAGGCGTTGGCATCTTGCCAGCTTCCGGCAGACGCTATTTTGCTTATTACAGATACCAGCCATGAGACGGCGGAAGAATTTATGCGTTTGAATCGTTATATTGATGTTTTGATTCCAAGAGGAGGGGCAGGGCTGATTCGTACCGTGGTGGAACATGCTACAGTTCCAGTGATTGAAACGGGTACAGGAAACTGCCATGTGTATGTGGATGAGACGGCAGACCTCGATATGGCAGTGAATATCATTTTCAATGCCAAGACACAGCGGATTGGGGTGTGCAACGCCTGTGAATCTCTGGTAATTCACGAGAAGGTAAAGGAGGCGCTGCTTCCTGTTTTAGTACAGAAAATGAAAGAGAAGAATGTTGAGCTACGCGGGGATGAAGCCAGCTGCAGGGTTTGCGCTGAGATTATGCCTGCTTCAGAGGAAGACTGGGGAACAGAATATCTCGATTATATTTTATCTATTAAGACAGTGAAAAATATAGACGAAGCCATAGCGCATATCAATCGATATAACACGGGGCATTCTGAAGCCATTATCACCAGAGACTATGAGAATTCCCAGAAATTTCTGGATCAGATTGACGCAGCCGCAGTCTATGTAAATGCCTCCACACGATTTACCGATGGATTTGAATTTGGTTTTGGAGGAGAAATCGGAATCAGTACCCAGAAGCTCCATGCCAGAGGCCCGATGGGATTAAAGGAACTGACCAGTACCAAATATATCATATATGGAAATGGGCAGGTGAGACCGTAATATGGAAAAGTCATATCACATATTTTCTGAGGCAGAGATTGTACGGAGTCTGTTTCAGGGATTTTTGCGGTATCAGGAGGTAAGAAAGTGCTGGCAAAAAGGTCCCGAAGGCTGGGAATTAAAAAATGTTTCCTATTATATAGAGGATTGGAATGATGCGCAGTATGAATTTCTGGTGAAATGCCTGAAAAACACAGTGGTAACTGGAGGATTTGTATTTGGTGTGTTTGAGGGTAGCCGGATGATCGGGTTTGCTTCTGTTGAGAGCAGGCGTTTTGGTTCTGGCGGGCAGTATGTTCAATTATCCTGCATTCATGTATCCTGGGAAAGCAGGGGAAAAGGGCTGGGCCGCGGGCTGTTTCAATGTGTATGCAGCGCAGCACGCAAACTGGGGGCAGAAAAGCTCTATATTTCTGCACATCCTTCTCAGGAGACGCAGACTTTTTATCACAGATTAGGATGTGTGGAGGCGAAGGAATATAATGAAGAGATCGCAGCAGCAGAACCAGGAGACTGCCAATTGGAGTATAATTTGAAATGATATTATTTTCAATATATGACAGAGAACGGAGAAGATCATAGAACATGTATAACGAAATTGATTTGGACAAGATAAATTTAGACACCGAACCGCCAACAGAAGAACCAGAAAGGCAATATTATTTTATGGCGAAATGCCGCCGGTATGCGGCGTGCCTTGCACGGGAACTGGGACAACGCCCAACTTTTTTTGTACAGACTTTTGGCTGTCAGATGAATGCCAGGGACTCGGAAAAACTTACCGGAATCCTGGAGGAAATCGGTTATGAGCAGGCACAAAGCGAGGAGGCGGATTTTGTCATTTATAATACTTGTACTGTAAGAGAAAATGCCAACAATAAGGTATGGGGCAGGCTTGGGTATCTGAATGCCTATAAGAAAGAGCATCCGCATATGAAGATTGCACTCTGCGGCTGCATGATGCAGGAACCGGAAGTAATTGAAAAACTCAGAAAGAGCTATCGATTTGTGGATTTGGTTTTCGGAACGCACAATATTTATAAATTTGCAGAACTTCTAACAGGTACTTTTGAACAGCAAGGTATGCTGATTGACATATGGAAAGGTACAGACCAGATTGTGGAAAATTTGCCGATAGAGCGCAAATATAATTTTAAATCTGGTGTAAATATTATGTTTGGATGTAATAATTTCTGCAGTTATTGTATTGTTCCCTATGTCAGAGGAAGGGAAAGAAGCCGTAAACCAGAAGATATTTTAAAAGAAATTGAAAATTTGGCAAAGGACGGCGTAGTGGAGATTATGCTGTTGGGACAAAATGTGAATTCGTACGGCAAGAATCTGCAGGAGCCGGTATCTTTTGCAGAATTGCTCCGGCAAATTGAAAAAATAGAGGGAATAGAACGGATTCGCTTTATGACTTCTCACCCCAAGGATCTATCAGATGAATTGATTGAGGTTATGGCAAGTTCCGGGAAAATTTGCAATCATCTGCATTTGCCGCTTCAGTCTGGCAGCAGCCGCATTTTAAAAGAAATGAACCGCCGTTATGACAAGGAACAGTATCTTACCCTGGTAGAAAAAATTCGTAAGGCAGTTCCTGATATTGCTTTGACTACAGACATTATTGTTGGTTTTCCTGGGGAGACAGAAGAAGATTTTGAAGAGACCATGGATGTGGTGCAGCAGGTAGGCTATGACAGCGCCTTTACCTTTATTTATTCCAAACGTACAGGAACGCCGGCAGCTGCTATGGAGGAACAGGTTCCAGAGGATATAGTAAAGGTAAGGTTTGAACGTCTGTTAAAGGAGGTTCAAAGAAGTGCGGAAGAACGTGCAAAAGCTTTGACTGGAAGGGTAGAGAAGGTTTTAGTGGAAGAAGTTAACGAACAGGATGAAGCTCTTGTGACAGGAAGAATGGGCAATAATTTTATCGTTCATTTTCCCGGAACAGAAGAACTTATCGGCAGGATCGTCGACGTGAAGCTAAAGGAGTGCAAAGGCTTTTATTTTTATGGAGAAATGGCAGATTAGAAAGGCGGCATTATGTATTCATACATGAAAGGTGAACTGGTTGAGATACAGGAGGATACCATTGTACTTGAAGTGAATAACATCGGTTATAATATTCATATTCCAGCGAGTATGATCGACAAGTTTAGCGGGACAGGACAGGATATAAAGATTTATACTTATTTTCATGTGAAGGAGGATTCCATGAAGCTTTATGGATTCCTCAGCCGGGATGACATTAAGATATTCAAGCTGCTGCTGGGAGTTAATGGTATCGGTCCCAAAGGAGCGCTTGCCATATTGACAGTAATGACGCCGGATGACCTGCGTTTTGCCATACTGGGAGAGGACGCAAAGACCATAGCCAAAGCGCCTGGAATTGGAACAAAGACTGCTCAGCGGCTGATTTTGGAATTAAAGGATAAGTTGGATTTAGAAGAAGCTTTTGAAGT
>Ga0224748_10755_pt1 | contig 10433 bp, 11 predicted proteins | sample LIM_F_Water_Neg_FD_182074 | JGI IMG/M metagenome (GOLD analysis project Ga0224748, IMG submission 182074) | Enriched cells from gastrointestinal tract of the lab mouse from Pacific Northwest National Laboratory (PNNL), Richland, Washington... | ecosystem: Host-associated > Mammals > Digestive...
AGCATCCACACGACCCGGTCCGTCCTCACCATAAAGTACGGAACTTCGTTTGAAAGATTTGGCATATCCGAAAAAAGGAGCAGCAAAAGGATCGAAATAGCGAGCACCGACTGCGCGTCCCCAAACGTCCAAAGAAACGATTCCACTCCCTGAAGATACGTGCCGCGGGACTGCGCAAACTGCATGACTCTATCGGAAAGGAGAAAACAAAAGATAAAGGCGAGCAGGAAGCACAGGATGATCCGGGGATTTTTGTGCCACTTTCGAAAATTCCCCCGGGCGATATATAAGATCTGCCTGGTCTTACACACGTTCCATACACCTCCTCAGGATTTCATAATACAGGATGCCGGTCAGTAACGTCATTCCCCCGATCATCAGCAGGATGCCGAAATCACCAAATACCCACGTATGCTCGGGCGCATACCACTCGACGGGATACAGGCAGTACAACGACGGAAAGTATCGCTCATATAAGATAATGAGCATATAATAGAGGACAAACGCGCCACCATACGCCACATATGTGCTATTTGCCGCGGCGGTGCTGGGATATTCTGGTATCGGGGAGACGCTGGCGGTGCCGGCTTTTGTAAAAGTGATGGAACTGACGACTCCGTATGTGTGCTCCCTGCATATCTTTTTTTTGATGACTGGCTATGCGGTTTCGATGGCGGGCGTCATCTTATTTCTCAATCTATGTAAACGGAATGGGGGTATGATCGGCGGCGTGTGTTTCAGTGCGTTTGGTGTTTTGATGAATCCGGACCTGGTGGCGGGATGGTTCGGGATCTCGACGGAGAAAATGCGCATCGCTAATATTATAAGCGGATGGATTTCCCCGCTGAATCATGCGACATATTATATGCACAGTTTTGGGTATGACAATTTGCCGAAACTTTGGCAGTCATATGTATTTTTTCTTGTGTTGGGTGCGGTTCTGTTTGCGGCATCTCTCGTGAAAATAAGAAATTATCCATTTTCGTTTTCAGGAACAGTGTGACTAGGCGAAAGAGTGGCCTAGTCACACCAAAAGAACGCAAAAACAGCGTTCTTTATAAAAATGTTTGCTTGAAAGGATGAACATCATGAAAGAAGTAAATGGAGCAGATGGAGTGGAAGTCCGGCATGTTTACAAATCGTTTGGCAGGGAGCGTGTGCTTATTGATGTAAACCTCTCGATCCTGCCGGGGAGCATCCACGGGGTGGTGGGAAATAATGGGAGCGGAAAGACGGTGCTGATGAAATGTATCTGTGGTTTTATGAAATGTGACCGGGGCGTGATCCTCGTGAATGGAAGGCAGGTCGGAAAGGAAGTAGATTTTCCTGACAATCTCGGCGTGATCATTGAAACACCGGGGTTTATCCCAAATCTGTCGGGGTATAAAAATCTAAAAATATTAGCTGCATTGAAAGGAAGGATCGGGAAGCAGACGATCCGTGAAACGATGCGGAAGGTGGGACTTGATCCCGACATGAAAAAACCGGTGGCGAAATATTCGCTCGGTATGCGGCAGCGGCTTGGTATCGCGCAGGCCATTATGGAAGATCCGAGCGTGCTCATATTAGATGAACCGTTTAACGGGTTGGACCGGTATGGCGTCGCAGAGATCCGGGATCTGCTCAGGGGACTGAAAGAGGCTGGTAAATCCATTTTACTGGCGAGCCATAATGCGCAGGATATTGAAGTGCTATGTGACGATGTGATGGATTTGATGTTAGAAAGGAATGAGGGAACATGAACCGATTCAGGTGGAGAAAAACGATAGCGGCTGTGTGCCTGATCTGCTGTTTTGTCATCGGCGCGGGCGCGGGGGCGCAGCAGGACAAGGCAGATCAGACAGTACAGGATGATGTGGACAGCGCAGGAAAGATGCTTACAGCACAGGGAAGTTCCGATACGGGAGTGGGGGTACTAACCATAGATAACCAGCATGTATATGAAGGAATGGACGCTTCGTATGGCGGAGGATATGTGCCGAAAATAGAAAAAGATAAGGTGGTGCTCGTCCTTCCCTTAATGTCGAAACAAAAACTGGCCCATGAGCAGATCACCGTTTCTGTTTCGTTTGGCGGCGCGGAGAGTGAGCCGTTTGTCTATAAAAATTATGAGATGGCAGTTCCATTCGGCTATCACAAGACGGCGGGAAGATCTGAAACAACAGGCTGTTATCTCGTTTCTTTTGCGCTCCAGTTAAAAAAGGAACGCGTCAATGGCAGCTATCCCGTGACGTTGTCCATCCGCGCGGAAGGTGAGACGGGAGATGAGATCCGTCAGGATTTTACGGTGTATGTGACAGTTACGGATGGAATGGCAGCAGATCGCGGCGGAATGCAGGGATCGACGGAGGGAGGAAGTGAAACTGGATTTGCCATTGACAGCAAAAACGTGTATCCGGGCATGGGTAAATCCTATGCCAAAGGTTATGTTCCGAAAGTAGAGCGAGATGAGGCGGTATTGGTGCTGCCGCTACTGCCGAAGCGGAAACTGTCCAAGAACCGCTTGACGGTGGCACTTACGTTGGGAGAAGCGGAAAACCTACCACTTGTGCGGAAGAACTATGAAAAAGAGATACAAAGCAATCAACACAAAGTAAATGGCACAAAGAGAAAAAAGAGCTGCTATCTTGCGGTATTTCACTTGAAGTTAAAGAGAAACCGCTTCAATGGAAGTTATCCGGTCACGCTGTCCGTCCGCGCGCAGGATGAGGCGGGAAACAGCATACAGCAGGATTTTACCGTGTATGTGACGATTACCGATGGCAAAGAAGCGGCGGCGGAGGGGGCGCAGGGGGGTGGGCAGGAGGAAGTGCCGCAGTTTGCGCCCAAAGTCATGATCGATTCGTATAAGTTTTCGAAAAAAACGATCCTGTGCGGGGAAAAAGTGACGGCGAAGATGACGCTGCACAATACGAGCAGTTCCGAACCTATAAAAAACATGCTCGTCTCCGTCGCTCCGGGTGAGAATGTGGAACTGCTCGGTAAATCAGCCAGCCGCTACGTGGAGCAGCTAGGAGCCGGCGAAACCGTTACGCTGTCATTTGATTTCCGGGTCAGCGCGGCGGCGCCCCGCGGTCAGTATAACATGGATGTCACGATGGATTATGCGGATAAAAAGGCAAATCCGTATACGGTGCAGGGAGTAATGAAAGTTTCGGCAGAGCAGCCGGTGCAGATTGAGATCGCGCCCGTTTCCGTACCGGACAAAATACAGGTGGGGGAAACCGTAGAACTGCAGGCACAGGCGATGAATCTGGGGAAAGGAAAGATTTATAATGTGCGGGCGGTGCTGGAAGCGGATGGACTGACGCCTTCCGGCACGTCATTCATCGGGGATATGGAACCGGGAACATCGATGGCGGGCAGCATGGAACTGACGGCGGACGGCCTTTCCGGCGATTCTCTGTATGGCACGGCGCAGGGGAAGATCACGTTTTTGTATGAAGATGAGGCAGGAAATGAAATGACGCAGGAGCAGCCGTTTGAGACGTCGATCTTATCGCCGCTTGGTGAGGAGAACAGCGGGGAAAGCGTAGACGATACGAAACAGTGGTGGGTGGTCATGGTGGTTATCGTTGTATTGTTCGTTCAATCGGCCGTTATCTTTATTATGAGAAGGGCTAAGAATGCGCCGGCGAAAGAGGGAGAGGGTGCGTGATGAGGGAGAAGATCCGAAAGTTTTTGCGGTTGAGGAAACAAAATGATATGGTAAAGGTGAGCTGGCTGTTTGCATTGGCGGGTATCGCCGCCTTTGCCAGTGTATGTTTCCGTGTTTGGGGCATTTATGCTTATGCGGATACGCCGGCAGAATATGTGCTGATGGGAGAAGGTTTTATTTCTAAAAAATGTGTGGATGAACTGCGGCAGATGGAGGGAGTGGAACGGGTCAGCCGCCAGATGGATGAAACGGTACAGGTGATGTATAGGGGTGTGTCAGCGGAGTTTGACTGTACGGGGCTGTCGCGGCAATATGTCGAGGGCATGTCTGGCGTGGGAGCGTTGGAGGGGGAAGCGGGATTCGATGGTACAAAGAAGATTTATATGAACAAGGCGGCTTTTACTGCATGGAAGCAGGCGGTGTCGGAGAAAGGCGGGGATATTTCCGAACTGGAGGAAGGCGGGCCGGAGTTTGAGGTTCGTTATTCGGGTGCAGGGGATGCCGGGAGTTCAGGTTCGGGGGATACTGTGGGAGCGGGAAGCACTGGGAGGCCGGGTTCAGGAGATCTAGCGGAAGCAGGAGACGCCGGGGGTTCGAGTTTAGGAGAAACAGCGGGAGAGGGGGATAGCATGAAGGCTGGGGATAGTTCTGGTTCTTCCGGTATCCGTCAGTGGAAAACTGCGAAATTAGTTGTGATCGAGGGAGGAGTGATGGATGAAGAAGAGGGGGAATCCGGTTTTGCGTGCATGGTGGAAACGGACAGCCGTTTGCTGAAAGAGGCGTACCAGCTCCGGATCAGGTTTCGGAATCATGATCTGGATGGACTTCAGGTGAAGGCGTTACGGGATTTGGGGTATGAGATTCAGAACGAGGGGGTACTGATCGAAGAGGAATATGAGATTAAGGGAATACTCCTTCATATCCAGTATGGATTGATGTTGTGTGCGGCTTGTGTCGTAGCTGCGTGGGTGATCGGGAGGGGGTGCCCCATGCCCCAAAGATATAGTAATTAGAAACTCATAATGTTACTGCAAACGGAACACTTACCTTGCTGACAATGAGACACGAGCGCAAGAGCGTATGAAAAGGTTCACAGAACAAATGAAGCAATAACTAAGTAAAAAGGCGGCAGGGAGAAACTTCTGCCGCAAATTTTTTGAAAAAGGTCTTGCTTGTGACGTAACGAAATGATGTATAATATATCATAGGAGGTAGGAGATTATGGCAAAACACAGAGCAATACCGCCTGGGTATATGACGGTTGGAGAGGTTGCAAAGAAAATAGGAGTTACTGTCCGTACATTGCAATATTATGACAAAGAAGGCTTGTTATCCCCTTCAGCAGAAAGTGAAGGTGGGCGAAGGCTTTATACAGATAAAGATTTAGTTATACTTCATCCAATTATATCTTTGAAATCATTGGGTTTTTCTTTGGATGATATAAAGCATCACTTAATTTCTTTAGAAACACCGGCTGATGTGGCAACCGCCCTTACCGAACAGGCAGATAGCATACGAGAAAAAATAGAACAGCTAACTGCTTCTTTGACCGCAATCGAACAGTTAAGGGAAGAAGTGTTACAAATGCAGACAGTCAATTTTAAGAAGTACGCAGATATTATAATCAACCTACAAATGAAAAATGACTCTTACTATCTCATTAAGCGGTTTGATGACGATACGCTAGATCATATCCGTAATCGGTTTGAATGGACTTGATTTTGAAATTGAAAAGGGAGAAACTTTCGCTCTGCTCGGTGTAAATGGTGCAGGAAAAACCACAGCCCTTGAATGTATTGAGGGTTTGAGAAAATATGATAGCGGAACAATTATGGTAAACGGGGAAATGGGTATTCAGTTGCAATCATCATCTTTACCTGCCCATATCAAACCGATGGAGGCTGTAAGATTATTTTCAAAATGGAACAAGGCAAAGATTGATTTCACTATGCTTAACGCTCTTGGAATCAAAGACACCACGGAGAAACAGTACATCTAACTATCCACAGGACAAAAAAGGCGATTACATCTTGCCCTTGCACTTATTGGTAATCCAAATATAATTTTTCTCGATGAGCCGACTGCGGGACTTGATACCCTGGGCAGGGTTTCACTTCACGAGCAAATTCGCAAACTCAAGTCACAAGGGAAAACGATCGTTTTGGCAAGTCACGACATGGCAGAAGTGGAAGACTTATGTGACCGCCTTGTAATTTTGAATAATGGGAATATTGCCTTTTGTGGCACAGCGGCAGAACTGACAGATAAGATTGGGGAAAAGTATTTTATCCATATCACCTCGCCCATCCGTATCCCCTGATTGAAAATATAGAACTTCATACCTTCCCGGATTTTATGTGGGTCGATCATATCCGTAATCAAGCGTAGTTTGGCGCCTTTAAAAAAGATAGACCACCTTTTGCATAATCGCACGCAGCCAGTCTGAGTGACTGGCTGCCCATTTCGATCCACAAAGCAGATTGGAAATATCATATGGTTGTAAATGCGGAATCGTGGGAAACCGATGCCGCCATCGCGCAGAGAATACCAATGAATTGTTACGGTACATAATTTCGGTTCCTCCGGTGTCAGGTATTTCCCAAAATCGGGATGTCGATAGTACGGTGTTTTTCCAACAAATAGAACATTTATCATAAGAAAGGCAAAAAAGCTTACAATGCGGGGATGGACAAAGGTCGTAATATCATGTAAAATGCCAAAAATATAATTGTGGCCATGTCAGGAAGATATCGTCCCCATTTTCCACAGCTCTTGCAAGGATTTTCATTTATATCAAAGCCATTCTTTTATTGTTTCACTTCTTAATCTTTATTTTATGTTTATTTAACCAGAAATCAGGAGTATCTCCTTCAATATCATAAATCGGCCCAACCTGAAAATAATAGGTTTTGCCTTTTTTTAAATTTTGGAACACTGTTTTGGCGGGATAACCCGTAATATATTTACTTTTTGCATTTCTCATAGTTTTATTTGTAGAATAGCGAACTAAATATTGAAAACATGCAGCGTCTCTATCAAGTAGATTTTCAGGATCTCCCACTTTTAACTCCACGGCTCCCTTTTTGGTGTTTTTTGCGGAGTATTCAAACCAGATCGGATGTAGTTCTGGCCATCGTACCACTGGCCCCAAATGCAATCTCCGGTCAATTGCTTCATAAGTGCCATCCTTGTCCTTTGACTTCATATCCCAACAATCCCATCCGGCCATAACATAACCTTTCCGTTTCACGTTTTTGGGAATGCGGAGTAATGTTCCGTATTCATAGTATTCTGGCAGTTTTCCGGTTTTCTTCCCACCATCAAGTTTATAAATGATCTTTAGTTTTTTGCCTCTGGCCGCCGCTGTTTTTTTGGCAGGTACACTTTTTACATGTTTTCCATTTGATTTCCATATTCTGTATCCGTCAAAGTCATAAATTTCACAGGATAATCGGGAGCGGTTTACAATTGTTTTCAATTTTGGACAGCATTCGATGGCGTTCTTTTTCCAAACTTCTAATGAAGCAGGCAGTACCAGTTTTTCCAAGTTGAAACAATACCAAAAGGTGAGTCGCCGGATTTCTGTTACGGAGTCAGGGATTACCACATCTTTAAGGGAACTGCAGTTGTAAAAAGCCCATTCGCCTATCTTTTTTAATCGTGTTCCAAAAGACGGCCATTTTAATGATCCGCAGTTCGCAAATGCAAATTCTCCGATTTCTTCCACCGCCTTTGCATTCTTGACTTTTTTCAGGGATTTACATTCATTAAATGCTTCAGCACCAATATATATTGTTTTGGGAATATTCACTTCTTTCAGAGATTGGCAGTTGCTGAATGCTTTTGTTTCAATTCTTGTAGCCCCAGGCATATCCACTTTTTTTAGAGAGTGGCAAGACATAAAGAGATTGTCATGGATTGCCGTTATTGTATTAGGCAGTTTAACGGTTTCCATTTTAGTAAATCCCCACAGATTAACATTTTGCAGATCGGTTATTCCTTCTTCTATGATAAGATGTTTTGTATTTTCTTTATATTTGTACAGTTCCTGTTGATCTGATACGATTCCTGTTCCCGAGATTGTCAGGGTATCATTGTCAGAAAGGGAGTAATGGATGTTTGATACGGTTCCTTCCGCCTTACAAATGCAGCCAAATAGAAAAACTCCAATCAGACAGATTATAAGCGAGATAAAATGTTTAAAATATTTTTTCATGAGACATTCTCCTAATAATAGATAGATAAACATAATGAACTGGATATTACCAGCTCATTATGCGAATGTAGAGTTGGTATTTAACCTTTTATTTTACTTAACGGTACCGAATAAATATATTGCTTTTGTTTTGATACTTTCTTTCCTGATGGGGCAACTAAAAAATTCAAGTTGTTTCCTACCACATGACATCCTTCGAGTTCTCGCGTTCCAGTATACTTTTTTATTTTAGGAGCCACCTTTACTATATTATATTTAGGTTTTTGGTTTTTGCCTTTTTTTAAAGTAATACAACTAACATACAGTGATTGTTTATCAGCTTCGTTACCACTTGTTATATACACGCTCCAAGTGCCATTATTATTCTTTTTAACATCTACTGATTGAAAAGAACCTCCAGGTTGTACTGTATCTGAAAGTTTTTCTTTCATTTCAACTGTGTGGCTTGTGATGCAAGCATTACGTAAATCGTCAAATGATAATAAATTTTTTGCTTTTTGTTTTTTATAAAGTATTTTGCAAATTTTTTTCATATCATATAGTGATAATTGTACCTTTGCAGATTTCACCTTACTCCAAACAACAAGCGTAGAACTATCACTTGTAACAGCAGCATCTACTCGTGTTAGTTTCCGCCTTTGCGGTTATGGGACAATGACTCGTGATACTTCCTGCAAACAGTGAAAAGATCAGTAGCATTGGAACAACATGTTTCAATTTCTTCATTTTCATATTCTCCTCCTTCTTTTTCAAAATTTCTCACCTATCATAACAAACTTATTTATCCTAGTCAATAGAGCGATAAATCCGCCAAGCACAAAAAACACAGGGGCAAAAAAGACGCCATTCCTCGTATGATCCGATAATTGAAACAAAAACCGATAAAAACTTTCCCCTTCCCAGACACCCTCGGCCAGACCATAATAACTATCGCCAAACAATCCGACCACATACAGCCCCGCCGTAATGAGCACCGCCTTCGGATGATCAAACCGCCGCACGAGATACCAGGCGATCATCGCGCCGATCACCGATGCCGGCAGATACCACAAATGATATACCGTGCCGTCAAACACCAGATCCTTTATGAAATTCGGTGCAAGTTCATCCATTTGAAAATACCCGTTATACACATTGACCGGCAGATAGAACACGATCGCCAGCCCGTAGATCAGGCACGTATGCTTTACAAACCGCACGAGCCTGTCCGCATTTTCCGCATAATGCGAAATGAGAAAAAAACCCGATGTCATAAAAAAAAACGGTACGGCGACACGAGCGGCGACACGCGTCAGTATAAAATCGCCCGTGCCACCAAACATGGCGAGCGGCGACGTATGTATGGCAACGACGAGAAGCGCCGCCCAAAGACGAAAACAGTCAATTCCCGGATACGTTTCCTTCTGCTGCACAAAACCACCTCCCGCCTTAGTCATACTGAGCCAGAAGCTTGTCCAGCATGTCGCCAAATGTCAGTCCGATCCCCTTCATCATATTGGGATAACGGCTGTGGGCGGTAAACCCCGGAATGGTGTTTACTTCATTGAATACGATCTCCCCGTCAGGCGTCAGGAACATATCTACCCGGGCAAAACCGGAACACCCCAGCGCCCGGTATATGACGGCGGCCGTTTCCTGTACCCTCTTTTCTGTCCCGGCATCAATCCGCGCCGGCACATGGATCTTCGACGATTTCATCGTGTATTTTTCCGTGAAGTCAAAAAAGCCTGTAGACAGTTCGATCTCATCGACCCGGCCGACCGTCAGCGTCTCGCTGCCGAGCACGGCGCATCCCACCTCAAAACCTTCCACCGCCTCTTCCACGATCACCTCTCTGTCATGTTCAAACGCCTGCTCGACTGCGGCGCGGAGTTCCTTTTCTTCGGTAATCCTCGAAATTCCAAACGAAGAACCGGCGCGGACCGGTTTTACAAACAGTGGAAATGTAAGGCTGCCACAAATCTTTTCGAGTGCCTCTTCCTTTTCCGACTCCCGAAACGTAACCGACTGCGGCACCGAAATTCCCGCCTGCCGGACGATCTGATGCGCCCGCTCCTTATCCATGCACAAAGCAGAAGAAAGCGTATCACAGCCGACGACGGGAATGCCCGCCAATTCAAACATCCCCTGCAGCGTACCGTCCTCACCATTTTTACCGTGCAGGACAGGGAACACCAGATCCACCGGGATCCGGCTGTAGCCGTCGCCGGAAAACTCGATCAGGCTCCCCGCCGACCGGTTTACCGATACCGCGACCGGATGGATCGATTCGGCTTCTGTCCACCATCGATCCTCCGGAATCCGGCTGTACTCGCCCGTATAGTGATACCAGTTTCCCTCTCTTGTGATGCCGATCGGTATTACCTCATATCGGTCATGGTCGATATATTCCAGCACCGCAGAAACGGATTGCAGCGATACTTCATATTCAGTGGAATGACCACCAAAAATCACCGCGATCTTCTTGCTGGCATTTGCTGGCATAATGTTACGCGACAACATAAGACACTCCTCCAATTCAGTTTTTTATTCATGTGATGACATCATTGTAGCAAGAAG
>Ga0224748_10757_pt1 | contig 10431 bp, 15 predicted proteins | sample LIM_F_Water_Neg_FD_182074 | JGI IMG/M metagenome (GOLD analysis project Ga0224748, IMG submission 182074) | Enriched cells from gastrointestinal tract of the lab mouse from Pacific Northwest National Laboratory (PNNL), Richland, Washington... | ecosystem: Host-associated > Mammals > Digestive...
CACTTATGATAGAAATTGAATGGGCTATTTCACTCGGATTCATTTTGGGAGTAATCGGGTTGATTTCAACTGTTTGTATCGGAGTAAACTTAGAAACCAAAACGGATGAGCAGGTCGCTAAATGGAGAGAAGAAACGGCGGCACCATATATTGAAAGCTTGCCTGTTGAAAAACGAGAGGTCGTCTACATCAAGATTGACCCAGAACTGTCTGAGAAGATAAGTGGAGGGTATCATTACACAACGAGTAAGACGATTGAGCGGACGGCTTTATCTATCTCGTTCAAAGAAAATGGCTTGACGACGCTGACTAACTTTTATGAAGCGAATATGGATTTGACGGATGAAGAAAAACCATATGTAACATATCAATATGTTCCGAAAAAACTAGGTAAAGGTGTCGGAAAAGGGTTTTACAATGTGAAAGTTCACCTGCCTGAGAACTATAAGTTTACGGACATCAAATAACTGAAAGAAAGGTGTGAAAAGAATGGAGCGTAACGAAAATACGATAGTTTATTTATTCGTAAGCGGAGGAGACTACTCCGCATTAAGCTTTGAAGAGCATTTCAATCCACAGACCGTGTATGAGGAGATGCTTGAGAAAGGACAGCAAGAACGTGTCATTCAGAGTGATGACTACTACATTGAGGTCGAAATCAAAGAGTTTGCTGGAAGTGAGGATGAGTTTATCGACTTCCTCAATAGTGAAATTCCAGATGATGATGAGTCGAAAAATTCGAATCTATATGAAGTAAGACCAACATCAAATAAAACGACAGCATAAAGGTGGAGATGGAATGAAAATCAGTTGTGATTGCGGAAACGATGGGCTCTTCAACCCAATCGATGAACGTACAGGCGAAAAACATGACTACACAGAAGGTGAGGGGCAGTACGTCACCATAAAAGGGTTTAGCTTTTGGGAAAGCCATGATGTAGTCGGGATTAAGTGTGACTCGTGTGGGAAAGACGTATGGCTATTCATTTAGAAGTCATCAGCAAGGCAAAATAGTGTTCAAAATATTGACTATAGTCAATAAATGAGCTATAATTAAGCTAACAAATCAGCAGAGGTGGAATCGATATGAAACAGGCTACTTTACACCAAGTTTTTTCAGAGAGTACCAATACTTCAGAAAATCTACATGACTCGAATTACGAAATGGGATTCTTTATGGAGTTACTCGGGACTTACAAGTCTCAGCTTGCTCGGAATGGATTGAACGAAAGTCAAATCGCTCAAAAACTAGCGGATAAGAAACAGGTTAACAAGAAGGCGTATTTCAACCTGATAGGTGAGTACGAGGCGGCTTTAATCGATTCTGGAATCGAAGAAGATGTCCGTGACAGCTTGTTGGGAGGTTACATCCAAGCGTATGGTGCCTTCTCAGAAACATTCCATCAAGATATCTTGCCAGAGCATCTACAAAACAAAGCATTAACAGAGGGGGAATGGAAATTGGATAAGTGGAATGGGTTACGCAATCAATTGATTGAATGGTTAGAAGGAGCGGAAGCTGGAGAGAATCACGAAGTCGAGAAATCGCTTCGTGCGACATTGGATAAGATGGTTGAACTTGAGAAAGACCGAGTTTAAACTCGGTCTATTTTATTATCAAGATAGATAAAATAAAAAATTCAAAGTAGGTAGGGAGAGCGAGAATATGCGGAATTTCACAAAAGAAGAGCAAGAATCCTATAACCGTTCACTAGACAAACTATTCCAACCACTGCACTTGAAAGTGTTAGACCTTAGCCCGGAGGACTCTCAACGACTCCGAACGATTCGAGCGTCTTTGGAAAAATTAGATGAATCGGTCGAGGAAGAGACGTCTCCCACAGATGTTAACCAATACAAAGAGGACATGCGTTTTCTTTTACGTCTTATCAAATAAAGAAATGGAAAGGTAGTGACCCAAATGAAAGAAAATGAATCTGTACGCTATCCGATAGCGGAAGCGGTTGAAAAGTTTTTTAAGGTGAAGCTTCATGCTAAAAGTGAGATTCGATACGATAAGCAACTTTTTGTTAGAAGTGGTGGCTCAACTTCAAAAATAAAGGTCAAGAGCGAAACAATCGAAGACTTTAAGAGTTTTCTACTCAATGAAGTAGATGAAGAAGCGATGGGTATGGATAATTCGTTCCATGAAGAATCGAAGTGGGATGAGGACACTTACATCTGGGTGCGATTCAACCATCTGAATGATGGTTTCCATATTTATATCGACTAAGTAAATATATTGAATGAAAGAGCCCGTAAAGAGGCTCTTTTTTATATTGACTATAGTTAATATTTTTGAGACAATGAGAGTAGAGACAAGAAGAAAGTGGGGCGGAGACATATGAAAAAGTGGAGAAGTATTGCTTTGCTAAGCGCAATGCTCATACTTTCTGGCTGTAACGCCGATAAAGTATCGAACGCAAATGAATCAAACAGGTCGGGTACGCAGTTCATAGATAAGGGACTCATATCATCAGCAACAACCCATTACGATGTCTTGGAAGATAAAGAGACGGGTTGTATGTATTTGCAAGGAGAAAGAAATCTCACTCCTTATTACGATGAAACGGGTGATGTAAAAGGGTGTAAGTCGGCAAAGTAATTCAAAAGGCATTTGAATTAGGGAAGAGAGTGGTCAAGAACAATGGTGCGTTTTTTAGTCAACTTGAATATCGGTATTTTGTTGCTAGGGGCAATAGCCGTCAGCTTCATCGTCGTTGAAGATATCACACAAGAAAAGAAACGTGTGAACGAGGCGAGAACGTACTTTGCCACGGAGCGGGACTTTAATCCCTCATCCATGACGAAGGAACAACGCCAGGAAGTCGATATGCTTAACGTTTCTGATGTGAAAAGAATAAAGACAGAGGATAGCGTCACGTATGAATACAAAGTCTATGTCCCGTCGCATTTGAAGAAATGGATGAATCAGACCATGAATCAGTCGTTCGTCACCGTAGAATTGCCTTCTTATTAAAGGTGGAACAGCTAAAAACAATCGATAAGCAAAAGGTCGTATCCATCTGCTTAGTAAATTCACTATAGTCAACATTGATTATGAACTTATACATGAGGTTCGAGTAAAAAATAAAAAAAGAGGTGATAGATTGGAGTATCGAATTGCAAGAAACTATGAAGAATACCTATCCATCTGTAAAGACTTGTTGATTGAATCCATCGGGGAAAGTGTTTTTGGGAGTTACGTTCCTTTTGATTGTTACGAAGAATGGGAAAGTTACTTCGAAGCGGAACTTCCCGTCAATGAAGAGGATGAAGAATACCTTCCGATTGAAGAGTTTAATGGAACCATTGGATATCGTCCTAGCGAAAATGAGTATCCAGTATTAATCGTAGAGAACTTTTCCGTTCATAGCGATTTTCGAAATGGAGATATTACTACTCGCTTCTTCGAGTGGAAACCACTCCGAGAACTATCGTTGAAAATTGATGAGGAAGAATTAGAACGACATACTGCCGAAATGGAGTCAGTCGAGGGTGAAAGTATTCCGGAAGAAGCATTCATTTCATTCAGAAACGACAATACTTCCTTGAAAATGAAGTATCTACCATTGGTCGCCACTCTGCGTAAAGATATTCCAGTCGGTCTTTATGAGATGTATGGAAAAGATGCAGAAGATACCGTTGAGCGATTTAGCCATACTCTTTTCAGTAAAGGCGACGTTGCATTTGTAAAGAATAAATGTATCCGACATGTCGTCGAACTCATTCCGTGTGTCTCCTTGGTCGTTACTGTCTCACATAAGACAATGGGGTTAGGTAAAGAAAAGTATCAGCTAGTATTTGAAGGTATCGTCATTGAAGAAGGTACGACGAAAGAAAACATCGTACATCTATGTCAGTTGTTCAAGTTCACCGGGTTCTCTAATCTAAAGGAGTTGTTTTTATGACCGTTCAGCTGTTTGCTTTCTTGTTTAATATTCCCGGACTGGTGTTAATCAGTATTTTCTCTATCGCAACCATCATTCGACGCCAATCACTCAAAAATGATGGTTTCATCAGAGATGAAGCGAATGTTTTAAAGGATATACGTTGGCTTACCATCTCAACCATTGTTCACTTTATCTTCTGTTTTCTGCCATCACAATTTTTCATTGAAGAATCGGTGTGGGTTTTACTGCCCATCGCATTCTCAATTACCATCTCCCTGTTTGAATTGTTTCTCATTGCCAGCTTGTATTCAAATTTTAACGAATACTGGTTGTCCCTTAAAGGTAAGCGGAATTTTGGATATGTATTTGGACTGTATGGTGAAAGTCGAAAAGAGATTTTTTCTACTAAAATTTCCATGTCACCATTCACATCCATTCATGAATCTGAATATCATTCTTTTAGGGAAGACATTCCGATGACAGAGATAGTAAAAGTGTCTAATCAATTTGAGAGGTATGTTTATTTGAAAAAGCTACATGATGAGATGCCAGATGTTGATATGATGAATCAAAAAGAAAAAGAGTTGTATCAGGAATTGAAGGATGAACTCCAAAAAAGCTTGGCATTGTTACAGGACATGAAACCTTTACTGCAAGGTGCTGTAAAGGCAACGGAAGGTGAAAGTCAGTTAACTAAAGCAGAAGCCAAGGTGATGAAGAAACTAGAAGGATTGTTTGAACAGGTAGAGGTCTTTAAAGAACATATTGACCCGGCACTAGAAGAAGTATTGAGAATTCAAAAAGACTCATTGTTGCCTACAGATGTTAAAGATGAGGCAAAAGAACTTGAAATCAAAATTCGGGAAAAACTGTTGGAAAAACAGGCAACGATGGCTACCCGAGAAGAACATGCTAGGAGCAATTTAAAAGCCGTTAAAATGTTTCATGGTATCTGAGTGAAAGAAGGAGAAGACACATGGTCTTCTCCTTTGTTTTCTTTGTACACTCGGAATAGGATGAACAGAAGACTATAAAACAGGTGTCGAATCATCGACGAGTCAAAAGGAGAGAGTGATATGAATGAAAAAATGAGGTTGAAGGGTTTCAGAAAAGGAATCGGAGCAATTAATACGTTTTTTTTAAAGTTGGGGAATAATAAGGTCGAACATGTAGGGAACTACGTTTTGCTTTTGGCTTTGGATGAATATGAAAAAGCCGAGCGTGCCAATGGTCTGTCCGCTCATTTTGTCAGCATGACTGCATTGAAATTGGATAAGCTAATGTATTTCGTCGAAGGTTTTTCTTACCTTCGCTTAGGATATGGAATGACAGAGGAAATCTTTTCATTAAGCGAATATGGCGTAATATCGCATAAAATTCGAAACAAATGGCGGCATAGAGGACACAATAACATGTTGTGGGGGATTAAAGTAACTAGGGACTATGACAAATCCTTTAAAATGCCAATTTTTTTACTCACAGATGAGGAAAAGAAGGTAATCCAAGAAGTGTATGAATTATTTAGAGATATTTCGGTTTGGGATATGATTCCTCTGATTAAGAGTCAAACTCCCTATCTAAAAGCAGTCGAAAGAAGTCAGAACGATGAAAACGCATATGCTTTTGTCGAGAATGGGGACATCAAGGAATTCTTTTTAAGCTTGGAAGAACTAGGTTCAGAACTCCATATAGAAACCATAACGAATTAAAAGACTCCTCATTTGGAGTTTTTTTTGTTTTTAAAACAGTTTGGGCATAAGATAAAGAAATCTATTAATCCAGTTGTGTAACGAACCGCATTACACCATTTGTTTAAAGGGGAGCGATGTACGATGATTTACTATCATGTATCTACTGATTTGAAAAAAGACACACACTTTTATCCAAGACAACCAGAAAGCATAATGGAAGGGGAAATGGTATCTATTGACCGGGTCTGTGTGGCTCCAAGTGTCGAGCAGTGTTTATCTGCCTTGCCAAGCGGGGGGAGTCGATTAGATGAATTGAATGAAAAACAGCACGGTTTTTATAAGGTATTTCGAATCGATACTGAAAAATTAGGAATTCCTGATTCTAACATCGTAACTTGGAAGACGCTCTTTGAAAAAGAGTATGTGCCTGATGCAGAGTGGACGGAAGAACACTGGATAACCACTGATTTCACAGTAGCGGAAGAAGATACTTTTATCATTCAGCTATTGCAATGGGAAGAAGAAGTTCAAGATGTCATTCCTCACAAGATTTATGTGCTGGCTGATGAAAAATATCATGGGGATTACACGAGTGCATATATTCAAGAGACCGGAAATCTGGTTCCATGTACCAGCCTCATCACAAACGCTAAAATTCAGACGGAAGGATTTCAAGTGGGTGACCCCATCACTTTCGTCTCCGAAATGTTAGAAGACGAAGATATAAAGAACATCATTCGTAGCATTGAAATGGAACATAGTTGCACCTTAAACCATACTGCATATTTGGAATGTCAATTGACGTCAGGGGAGCTTGGATTAATTGAACTCGCTGAGACCTTACACAAACCTTATAGTGTCTATGAAGCTCTTGGGACAAAATGAAAGACTCTACATAAATAGAGTCTTTTTATATTGAATTTCAGAGAAAGCTTGGAGCCTTGCGGTTCTCTATTTATTGTAAAAAGCTTTTCACTTTTTCGATGGCGGCACTTTTAGTCATCATTGAAGAATGGCTCCCATCTATTTCAACTTTTTTAAAGTTGTCTTCTTCGATGTAATCTTCCATTCCAAATGCGCTATTTATTGGCACATATAAATCGATAGGGGATGCAAACGACAGAACTTTCATGTTTGGATTGAATTCCATTTGCTTTTCTCCGAATCTTTTTCTGATTTCCGCTCCGCCGTTAGCTAAATTTTGAGCAATGGTCTCTCCGATTTTTCCATCTTTAGATTTAATGCCAAAGCGTGACCCTTTAAATGGACTACCGAATGTCACCAGTTTATCGACTTGAATCGCTTGGGATGTCGGCACAAGTCGTACCTTGCTGTACATATCTAATGCATAGTTTGCAGATGTGACGCCACCCATACTATGCCCGACTAAGTTCACGGAACGATTCCCATAGTCTTTTCTGATTTCCTCCATCGCCGCCTCCAAGTAGAGACTATTATCATTGATACTGCCGGCACTACCTATAAAATGTGCGTTTTCGAAGACGACTTTGACAATTCCCTTTTTCCCATCCTTGAATGAATAGGTGAAAACATCATAATTCTTCTTAACTATGTAAGTTTTTTCTTGCCCATCAAAACTTAAAAGTCTTACTAAATTTTTATCTGAATTTTCGGAACGAGCTATTATTTTCTTGTTAGAAACCTCTGTGATTCCTCTCATTAGCTCAGACATGCTATCGTCCCCTCCCATAAAGCCGTGTAGGAACACCGTGGGTATAATCATTTTGTCCTCCTTCGCAAGTTTCTTTTCAGGATTAGTAATTAATTCCTTTGAGGCAAAATGTTCCTCTTCCTGTATTTAGGATGATAAAGCATCGGATGCCCAAACATTATTACGTTAATGTTACATTTCTTGTAAGTAGTGGAGTGCAGTAAATTTGATTGAATAATAAAGAGCCCCTTAACGGTAAGAGGCTCTTTATTCAATAAGTTGTTTCAATGTAGTTTTTTCTTTCTGGTCGTCCGGTGGTGAATTTCTTCCAATATCTCTTCATCCGTAGCGAAGTCGTCCGGATAGATGAAAATAAAGCCCTTTAATGTCTTGCAGTTACCATAGCAACAGCTTTTAATGCTATTTATTAGAATCCCTAACTTCTCTGATGCTTGTCTGCAGGAATCGTGCGTTTCTATCAAGTCTCCTTGCAAAGAGAATTGAGCAACTGACTTTTTAGCTGACGGCAAGAGATTACGCTTCCGTTTCGGTGCATCTTCTCGTTTTTTATCAAATTCCTTTTTCCGAAGAGAACGTCGTTTCACTTCTTCCAACAGGGCTTCCTCTGAATCAAAGTCATCTGGGTAGACAAAGATAAATCCTTTAAAGGTCAGTGTCGTACCAAAACAACAACTCTTGATTCCAGCAATCCTTACGTTCAACGCTTGTGAAGCGGATTTGCTCGATTCAAACAGTTCAATCAACTGCGAATCCATTGAATATTGAGCGACTGACTTCAGTCTTTTCGCTGGAGTAGGCTTACTAACGTTATAGGAAAGACCCGCTTCTCGGTATTCCGCAATCAGGGATGCCCGCAAGGTAGAGCGTTCTGACATCGTCAGTCCGGTATGGAGGATGGAATATCTAAAGTTTTCTTTACCTTCTTCATGAAAAACGTCATCAAATAGGCTCGTTCGCTTAGGGTTCTTAAATCCATATTTGTGCTTAAAAATTGCTCGTTCTAATGTTCCGGTCGTACTGCCGACGTAAGTCATACCATTCTTCTTATTCGTGATGGTATAGATGATACTTTTCTTATCACTCATCGATGAATAACACCTCTCTAATACCTTTATTATTTAATAGATATTAACAATAGTAAATAAAAAAGACTGAGAAATTCTCAGTCTACCGGTTGTACGTCTACAATATCAAACGCATCGGGCACGAGTGCGATGTACAACGTTTGTTCACCGCCCCATTCAGCAGAAGTCACGATGCTGTCAAATCCTAGAATCTCAAATGCTAAGCGAAGGGCGACTTCTTCACTTCCGCTGGCATTCGCTACACCACAGATTAAATCAACATCATTTTCAGCATAACGATACTCTCCGGACAAAGCAGATTCGAGCACCTTGGATAATCCTTCGTATTCCACATCTCCCCAGTTCGAGAGGTAATCCGTTTGTTTATCTAACTCGATAAGGTATTCCTTGAATTCGTTACGAGTAATCGTCAGATTTTCACTTGAAAGAGGTTTTATACCTTTCCAGTTCACACTATAAAGAAAACCACCTTGGGCATATCCTTTCGCAATACGTGGCGTGTCTGTGAAGTAAAACCCTTTACCTTCTTGTGTACCTTGTGTTCCCATTTTTGAATAATCGAATTGTTCGAATTGTGCCGGTGACCCGTGATAGACCATCATTTTTATCCGCCCCTTTTTCCTTTTGAATGAGAAAATCCCTATGTAAATCTTTCATCAATGAATCCTGTTTTTAGTTGATGAAATATGATATTCAAGGGAGTCCGGAAATACAAAAGAGGGGCGAAATCTCTTTAAAATATTGACTATAGTCAATATTTGTGCGATAATAAAGGAAAGGATAACACCGTCTAGAAACCTCATATTCGAAGATTCGCTTGCATAGGATAGAGGATAACGTGAAACAGGCGTATTACACTGATGCTTTCATTAGGGCATACCATTTTATTTAAAAGGAGAGATTGTGGATGTTTAAAATCGAAAAACCAGTTGTTGAAAAGGAAATCAAGAATGGCTATGTGGTGGAGGTGACAGCATCTTTCCCAAACTCACCAGGAGAAGCCTTAGTGACTCTTGGCAAGTTCACACCCGGACTGGATGATGCAGAACTTGTTGATTTGATGGAGACATGTTCACGACTTGTGAAAGCTTATCCTTCTCAACGAGAAGCGACAGACGGTTATCTTCACATTGATGGCTATGAGCGTTGGTTTGCTCCTTCTAGTCTTTCGGATTCAGAATTCCGTCAACTACCAACAGCTGTTCAGGAAAATGCGGTTGAATGGTTAGCAGACCCGAACGCTACCGTCGGAGAACGTGCGACCTTTAAGTCACACAAGCTTTATTTCTATGATGGTACAGGGAATAAGTATCATGTACTTTATGAAAAAGAAATGATGAAGGGTGTTAATTCTTCAATGATTCGGAACATTGGTTATCTCGAATCTGAAAACAAACTTCGTGTTGAATTCAAAAAAGGTGGGATTTACGTCTATGACGGAGTGCCGAAACACATGTATGAAGAGATGTTAGATTCTGCATCAGTTGGACGCTACTTCCGTTCGAACATCCTTAACCGATTTGATTTCGAAAAAGAATAAAAAACAAGCAAAAAGCCCTTTTTAAGGGCTTTTTTAATGCACTAAGCTACTGGAAATCAAGCTGATAGGATTTCCGTTGTTCCACCAAAGGACTTCAAGGTGAGGGAAACAGTCACCGATAAGAACTAAAGATTCGACATCATTGTCTACATAACGAGTACATCCTAGCGTCAAAAGTTCATTCCCCTTCAACAAAGCAATTCGTAAGGGGGAGGTGATATCTTCTGTGCCGGAAACCATATTCAAAGGAAGCGTGACATTGTTCCTTTTCATCCAATTAACGGAAATTTCTGCTTCTTTTCTGCCATTTACCATCAGTTGGTCTTGCTCTTGGAAGGACGGAATCTTTGAAATCGACCCCTTCTCCAAAAGGGTCATCCCCTCATCTGAATCATTGAAGTCGAGGACACAGTTCATATTCCATACAGTGAATTCTAACTCATGGTCTACAAAACGCTCTGACTTATCCATGATGTCATATACCGGATTCATCTTTGATTTTTCCCAAGGCAAGAGAAAACTTTGACCG
>Ga0224748_10758_pt1 | contig 10422 bp, 8 predicted proteins | sample LIM_F_Water_Neg_FD_182074 | JGI IMG/M metagenome (GOLD analysis project Ga0224748, IMG submission 182074) | Enriched cells from gastrointestinal tract of the lab mouse from Pacific Northwest National Laboratory (PNNL), Richland, Washington... | ecosystem: Host-associated > Mammals > Digestive...
TGGCACAAGGCGCAATCCGAGTTATGACCGGAAAAGAAACGGCGATGGTTTATTAAGCGTAAGTATATTCTATATGGTATGACCTTTTGATACCCGAATCCTACAGGATTCTCCGCTGGCGGCAACTTCTTCGCTGTGGCGTAATTTTCTATTATAATCGAGTAGAGAAGATTCACCTTCCCCTACTCGCTGTGTGCCCCGTGCGCCGCATAATGACATATTTCCGCTGCACGGGCTGCATATAAAAAGGCGTCTTAAAGTTATTTCTGACTTTTAGGCGCTTTTTATTTAGGAAATTTTTAAATAAAACCCTTCTTTTTTATAACGTTTAGTGCTAAAATTCATTTATATTTATACAAAATTAATACATATTATTTTAAGAAACGGGGTAAATGGAAATGAAAATGCAAAAGAAAAAGCTGTTTGGCGGGGCTGGCGTCCTGCTGCTATGTATGGCATTGCTTCCTCTCACCGCATTTGCGGCGGAAGCAGAGGCGGAATATACGCCTTCTATGTATGCCACTTTTTGGGCGCTTGTTCCGCCCATTGTCGCTATCGCACTTGCTTTAATCACGAAAGAGGTTTACAGCTCCCTTTTTATCGGTATTCTGGTAGGCGGGCTATTTTATTCCGGCTTCTCTTTCGAGACTACTCTTACACACATTTTTAACGACGGCTTTGTTGCAGTCCTGTCTGACAGCTACAACGTGGGGATTCTTATCTTCCTGGTCATATTGGGAGCTATGGTAAGCCTAATGAACCGGGCAGGAGGCTCTGCTGCCTTCGGGCACTTTGCAAAAGAAAAAATCAAATCCCGTGCAGGGGCGCAGCTTGCTACCATTGCCCTTGGCGTCCTGATTTTTATTGATGACTATTTTAACTGCCTTACCGTAGGCAGCGTTATGAAACCGGTTACGGACGAGCATAAAGTATCGCGGGCAAAGCTGGCTTACCTAATTGATGCTACCGCCGCTCCGGTCTGCATTATCGCCCCCATTTCTTCTTGGGCTGCTGCCGTATCCGGGTTTGTGGAAGGGGAAGACGGCTTTTCTATTTTTATCCGCGCCATCCCTTATAACTTTTACGCTATCCTGACAATTGTAATGATGGTATCCCTCGTCCTTATGAATGTGGACTTTGGCCCTATGAAGCTCCACGAAGCCAACGCCCGGAAAGGGGATTTATTCTCCATGAAAGAAAAAAACACCGGGAAAGAACAAATACCGTTTAACCCAAAGGGCAAAGTCATCGACCTCTTAATCCCTATTATCACTTTAATTATCTTCTGTGTCATCGGCATGATTTATACCGGCGGGTTCTTTGAAGGGGCTGGGTTTGTAGAGGCATTCTCCAATTCCGATGCTTCGGTTGGCCTTGCTTTAGGCAGTATCTGTGCCTTAATTATCACAGTGATTATCTATCTTATACGGAGAGTTTTAAGTTTTAAAGAATGTATGGACTGTCTCCCCGAAGGTTTCAAAGCAATGGTACCCGCTATCTTAATCCTTACTTTCGCCTGGACATTAAAAGCCATGACGGACAGTTTAGGGGCTGCTACTTTCGTTGCGGAAATGATGAAGCAAAGTGCCGGTTCGCTGATGAACTTCCTTCCGGCTATTATTTTCCTTGTAGGATGCTTCCTCGCTTTCTCTACGGGAACTTCCTGGGGGACTTTCGGTATTCTTATCCCCATCGTAGTGGCAGTATTTGCGGAATCCAACCCGCAGCTTATGATTATCTCCATATCGGCCTGCATGGCCGGAGCCGTATGCGGCGACCACTGCTCTCCTATTTCGGACACCACGATTATGGCATCCGCAGGCGCCCAATGCAACCATGTCAACCACGTATCCACACAGCTTCCTTATGCTCTGGTAGCAGCCGCGATTTCCTTTATCACTTACATTGTGGCAGGATTTTCCCAAAGTGCATGGATTTCCTTACCCACAGGGATTATCCTTATGCTACTGACCTTATATGTGGTGAAATGCATAAGCAGCGAAAAAAGAAGATGAGATAATGAGATAATGAGATAATGAGATAATGGGATTTAAAATTATAAATTGAAAATTTTCAACTCTAAGTTTGTGTCCGCGCAACATCCGCAAACTTATATGCCAAATCAAAGATCCCGCTGCAAGCAACAGGGTATCAAACTTGCAGCGCTGCAAAGCAGCGGGGTATTTGGCCCTCGCGGCAGTTTGCTCGCGGGAATAAAACAAATAAAATCGGCTTTGTGCAATAAAGCCGCGCAGAAATGGGGTTAAATTATGACAAAAAAAGAATTGGCAATCGAAAACCATAATAAAAAATACAATTGCGCCCAATCCGTGGCTTGCGCTTTCAGCGAGGAAGTGGGTGTAGACGAATCCGTCCTGTTCAAAGCATGTGAAGGCTTCGGCCTTGGCATGGGATGTATGGAATGCACCTGCGGCGCCCTTTCCGGCGCAATCACCCTGGCGGGATTCCAGAACAGCGACGGCAACATTGACGACCCTCAAACCAAAGCAGCTACCTACCGCCTTGCCTCCCAGCTCGTGCAACGTTTCAAAGAAAAAACAGGCTCTACTGTTTGCCGCGAATTGAAAGGCATTGATACCGGAACAATACTCCACAGTTGCCCGGACTGCATCATGGATGGGGTAGAGACCGTTCAGGAGATTCTCGGGCTATAAAAAAGTGTGGTGTAATTTCCTATATGGTAAAAAATAACTTTTCTCTCTAATATCCTTGTAAAAAAACAGAGCATTGGATATTGGGCAGTTCACCATTAGAGTTATGTAATTTTTAAGGATTGGTTTCTGCACGCAGCAGGAACCAATCCTTTTCTTTTTTTCTTCTTTATTTCTTACTCTTTTCCTTTTTTTTCTTTCTGAAAATCTCCTGGAAGGAAGTCTCAAAAGGCGCTTTTGCAATCCCATATTCCGTGACTATCGCTGTAATCAAATCATGGTCTGTCACATCGAATGCAGGATTATACACTTTTACCCCTTCCGGTGCCATCCGTTCTTTGTACCACATTTGCGTCACTTCTTCCGCCGGGCGCTCCTCAATTCGGATATGGCTGCCCGTCTCCGTATTCAAGTCTATAGTAGAAGTAGGGGCGCATACGTAAAATGGGATGTTGTAGCGTTTTGCTGCTACTGCAACCAAAGAAGTTCCTATTTTATTTGCCGTATCCCCATTAGCAGCCACCCTGTCGCAGCCTACAAACACCGCATTTACCCAGCCGTTTTTCATCACCATAGCCGACATATTGTCGCAGATAAGCGTTACATCCACACCGGAAGCCAAAAGTTCATAGGCCGTCAGCCTCGCCCCCTGTAAAAGCGGTCTTGTTTCATCCGCAAAAACCCGGAAATGGTATCCTTTTTCCTGTCCAAGGTAAATAGGGGCCGTAGCCGTTCCATATTTACTGGTGGCAAGCTGCCCGGCATTGCAATGGGTCAAGATGCCATCTCCTGGCTTTACCAGACTAAGCCCATATTCCCCAATGCTTTTGCATACCCATATATCCTCTTCTTTGATGGCAACCGCTTCTGTTTTCAAAGCTTCCTTTATTTGCCCAACCCTTTTATCCTTATTTGCCAGACAAATCCCTTCCATCCGTTCCAATGCCCAAGACAAATTTACGGCAGTGGGTCTTGATGAATTTAGATAATCCTTCTGCTTCTTAAATTCTTTATAAAAATTATCATAGTCATCCGTTTTTATCTGCTTCGCCAGCAAATAAATGCCAAAGGCTGCCGTTACACCGATAGCAGGCGCACCGCGCACCTTTAAAAAATAAATAGCATCCCATATCTCCTGTGCCGTTTTCAGCCGGATAAGCTCTGTCTTTCCCGGCAAAAGAGTCTGGTCGATAATCACTATGCTGCCATCCTCATCATCCAATTCCACCGTTTCATATTCCATAATGTTATCTTTCATCCCGTCTTTACCATCCTTTTTTCTTCTCCTACCGTTTGAGTCATACAATTATATCCTTCATATTTGGAGCATACAATTCTCTATCCGCTCTTTAAGTATCCCCTTTTATCCTTAATCCTCTTTGAGTCTCTTGGATTTCCTTGGCTTCCTTTGGCTCCACTTGGTTTCCTTTCGTTCCCTTAGCTTCCTTCGGCTCCACTTGATTCTCTTTCATTCCCTTGGCTTCCTCTGGCTCCACTTGATTTCCTCTAATTTCGTCTAAATCCGCTTAATACATACAAGATAATCTTCTTCATCATCGGAAGTCTCCACTTTAAAGAATGTAGCCGACACCCACTCAAATCCCATGATGTTGGGATCATCCATTTTATAATCTACGCTGATTCCACCGGAACGGCTTTCACTCAACACTTTGTCCATCGCCTTTTTATCTTTCATCGCCTCACTATATTCCATCCGTCTGCTCGACATAATATGACCTGCGAATTTATCAAAAAAGTCTTTAAAATATATTTTATCCCCCACCTTCATGGTATCATCTACAGAATGCAGTACCTCCGCGTAACCGGTATCATAATCCAGACGGTACACCTTATCGAACACACGGAACAATGCTTTGCTGTATCGGTTCATATAGTTATCTTGCTCTGCTTTCTTAATTTTGGTCACATCCATAATGTAAAAGTAGAACATTTTCCGTTTTCCCTTATTTCCAATAAAGCGTATCCTTGTGTCCAGCCATATGACTTCCCCGTCATACCGCACCCGCTTTATCTGTGTCTGGACAGTATCCCTTATATTCTCCGCTTCTAAACATTTTTCCAAAAGAACCTCATAATCGTCTTTTTCCATATAGTTCTCAACCAAACGTTTTTCCGCTGTCATTCCTATATTTTGGGTCTTCATTATTTCATAATATCCCTTGTTGACCCTCACAATTTCCAGCCTGTCGCCCACTAGCTCATATATGCCAAACCCGCCTGACATATTCTGGAATATCCCCTCTGCCTTCAGGCTCTCATTATATAAAATAGAAAAATCATTTTCATCGGAACCAGTAACTGCTGCGCTCCTTACATCCACCAAATCTGGCTTGTTCAGCAATTCCTCAAAATCCTTTTCCGGCATGGGGCGGTAAAAATAATACCCTTGAATGTAGTTACACTCAATACTCTTAAGAAAATTCAGCTCATCTTCCGTTTCTACCCCTTCCGCTACCGCACGAAGGCTCATCCATTTTGTCATCCGCACAATAGATTCCAAAATAATTGCAGATTTTCCGCCTTTATCCAAGTCATCCATAAATTTCATATCAATTTTTAAAATATCTACCGGTAAGTCTTTTAATGTATTCAGAGAAGAATATCCGCTCCCAAAGTCGTCCATCATAATGGTAAAACCATAGTCCTGAAGCTTTTTCACCGTCTCCATAACGGTTTGAGGATTATCCGAATAAGAACTCTCCGTCACTTCCAAGCGTAAAAGCTGCGGCTCCAAACCATACTTTTCTACGATTTTAATGATATCATCGCATAGGCTATGACTGTAAAAGTCTACCCGGGATACATTCATGGATATAGGCACCACATCCAGATTCTGCTCCCTTCGACGTTTCAGCATCGCACATACTTTATCCCATATATATCTGTCCAATACGCTGATATAACCGTTCCGCTCAAACAAAGGAATGAAAATCCCCGGCGAAATCATCCCTTTTTCCGGATGCCGCCAGCGCACCAACGCTTCTGCACTGATAATTGAGCCATCCAATGCATTGCATACCGGCTGGTAATATACCTCAAACTGATTCTCTCGAATAGCCGCATCGCATTCGCTCATCAACATCTGCTCCATCACAATGTTTTCACGCATTGTGTTATTGTAGTAAGCATATGGCTTCACATAGCTAGTTTTTACCGTGTCCATAGCAATCCTGCTTCTGTCCACCATAGAAGCAATGCTGATATTTCTGTCTCTCACAAGATAGAGCCCATAACAAGCCGAAAAATGGTATTCCGTTCCTTCATTCATATATGTGATTTCTCCGGAACGCACAAATTCCCGGGAGCCTTTGAGCAGTTCCGCCGGAAAACAAGCTACAAAATTATCGCTTTCCATCCTACCATAGGTGCCCTCTACTCCCTGATACGCTGACCGTATCATATCAGCCATATTTTTTAGCACTTCATCACCGGCATGCCGTCCAAACAATTCATTGATAATCTTGAAGCGATGCACATTCCAATATGCAATTACAAACTCCTTGTCCGGGTTTTTTAAAAAAAGCTCTTCCGTCGCCTTATAAAAACCTTCCCTGTTATATATTCCTGTTAAATGATCTATTGTGTTTTCGTTCTCATTCATATGTTTCCCTCATCTTCTTGTTGATGCATACGTCCTCATATGCTTCAATTATTGCCGGAACTATTTTTTGTTTGTATTCTTTGTAGCTTTTTGTTTTTCTGGGGGGTGTTATCTTGTTTTTGGGGGCTTTATTGTGTTTTGGCGGCGGTCGTGTTTTGAGAGGCTTTTGGGGGTATCTGATGCTTTGGGGGATTCTTTGGGTGGTTCTCTTGGGGACCGCAGTGCAAATTTGGAAAACCTTCGGTTTTCCAAATCACGGGCTTCGCCCTATCAAAATATAAATTGGCAAAGCTGTCAGCAAGCTGCCGCTTTGTCATTTTATATTTTGGCACTGCTCATTACTTTCGTGTACATTATATCATTTCTTGTCGTTTGGGGGAATATTTTTTTATTTATTTGGGTTTTGTATATTATTTTTTATATTTGTTTTTGTTTTCGTTGTATTTATTTTCTTTGTTTTCGTTTTCTTTGCTTTTGTTTTCCTTGTTTTTATTTTCTTTGTTTTATGATATTTAATGTATAATTTTTTGGAAAATTTCTGTAACGCAGTATCCGATTGCGCAGCAGCCAGGGAAGGTAATTAGCCATGCGAAAATCATTTCTTTTATAATGGATATGTTTACTGTCTTTGCATCGGAAGCTATTCCGACCCCCATTATTGCTGTTGTTTTTACATGGGTGGTGGATACTGGGAAGCCAATGAGGCTGAAAAACAAAAGGCAGATTGCGGCTGCCGCATCGGAAACGATTCCCTGCGAGCGGCGTAGTTTTACCATATCTACCCCTACCGTTTTTATGATACGCTCTCCGCCAATTGCTGTGCCTGATGCTATCACAATGCTGCACCATATCGTCATCCAGAAAGGTATATAAAAATGTCCGGCTGGCATTTCCTCCTTTGCAAGAAATATCCCCATTAGAAATACCCCTATAAATTTTTGCCCATCTTGTGCCCCATGCATAAATGCCATAGCTGCAGCTCCGGCTATCTGCATCTGTTCCGCCCGGCTTTTATATTTTTTCCATCGCCTGCTTTGACATGCCCCATATGCCTTTTTACCTTTCAGAAACAACATTTTGCCGCCTGCCCAGCCCAAGCCAAAACCCAGAAAGCTGGAAAAAAACAATCCGTATATTACCTTCATCCATTCCACTCCGTGGATTCCAGCCAGCCCGTTATGAATGGAGATGGATGCTCCTGTCAGTCCGGCAATCAGCGCATGGCTTTCGCTGGTCGGTATCCCAAAGCTCCAGGCTGCCGCCGCCCACACAATAATTGCCAACAATGCAGCACATAATGCAGTTAGCGCCTTTTGCGGAGAATCGCCGAAGTCTGCTATGTGATAAATGGTACATGCCACCGTAGAATTACAAGCTGTCATCAAAGCAAGCCCTGCGAAATTAAGAAAAGCCGCCATCCGAACCGCTTTCTTTAATTCCATCCCACCGGATGCTACCAAAGATGCAATAGCATTCGGAGCATCTGTCCATCCGTTTACAAGCATGACACCAATTGTGAGAAGAGTTATCATTTGCAGAGACGGTGTTTTTGATAACATGGTTATGAACTCGCCGAAAAATATCGTCATATGGTTCTGCCTTCTGCCGATTATATAGGTAACCCCTTCCGGCAATTGCTGGTCTTGTATTAAGTATAGGATAGAAAACGGGGAATTATTACTAAAAGTGCTTTCTTCCCCTCTATCATTGTCTTAACCCTTTCCCTCCAGTCCAAGCAAAAAATACAGGATATGGTTTTGAGCCACCATAAAATGTAGACAGTTCTTTCATTCCTAATAATACCAAAAAACAGAGCAAAAATTATAAAGAATAAGAATGCGAAGCTAAAAGTTCTGTCCTCCTCCTCATTTTGTAACTTGAAAAAATTCTATATTCCGGTTCTCAATAATGCATACATTCTCATATCAATAATTTTACCATTTTTTACAACACTCTTTTTTGATGTGCCTTCATATTGAAAGCCTGCTTTTTCAAGCACACGGCAGGATGCCGCATTATATGCGAATGGCTCTGCAAAAACACAGACAATATCTTAACTCCCCAGTCCTCCTATGACCCTGACGGGAAACAACAATACCGCCTATTACTTTATTATCTGCTGTAATGGCAAAAGCAAAAGTATCATTTTCATCTGCGGAAAGCATAGAAGAAATAAAATCTATTCCATCCTCCTCGCGGTAAGGATATGGGAGGCCATCTCTAAGATTATCCTGTACCTTCTTATTGGAAAGAACCATTGCCAAACCCGCTGCATCTGATAAATCCCATTTTCTTATTTTACAAACCATTTTCCTCACCTCTTGAAAATCGCACCACAATTTTTATCAATTTATTAATCGAATAGGCGAAGGTTCTCGCCGCGCGACCCGTTCGCCGCATAGCCGCTTACTTCCTATGCACGGGGCTGCGCATAAATAAAAAAGTGTCTTCGACACTTCATCATTTATGTCCTTCTGGTGAAGGACTTTCCTATAAGGGAAAAAGGCCGGTACTCTTCCGGGTACCAGCCTCTTCTCGTAAACTTATATGTTCTGCTTTAGTCGAACTTCATATGCATTCCATTAGTTCTTGTTTGCCAGCTCTGCTTTCAGTTTTTCTGTCAAAGCAGGAACAATCTTATTCAAATCGCCTACGATTCCATAATCAGCTACATCGAAGATAGGAGCCGTTTCGTCCTTGTTGATTGCAACAATGATATCGGACTCTTCCATACCTGCCAAGTGCTGGATTGCACCGGAAATACCGATTGCAAAGTATACATTAGGACGTACTGTCTTTCCTGTCTGGCCTACCTGAAGGTCTTTCGGCTTCCAGCCTGCATCAACAACAGCACGGGAGCAGCTTACGGTTGCACCAAGCACTTCTGCAAGGTCGTCCAGAAGCTTGAAGTTTTCCGGGCTTCCTACACCACGGCCGCCGGAAACAAGGATTTTAGCATCCATAATATCTACAGTATCCACAACGGATTTCACGATTTCAAGGATTTCTACATATTTGTTATCCGGTGTAAATCCAGGATTAAACTCTTCTACAACTGCTTTTGCACCTTCTACCTTAGGCGCTTTCTGCATAACGCCAGGACGTACCGTTGCCATCTGAGGACGGAACTCCGGACATGCAATGGTTGCAATCGTATTGCCGCCAAATGCCGGACGGGTCATCAAAAGCTGGTTATGAAGCTGCTCTTTGCCCGGAATCGGATTCATCGGGAAATCGCCGATATCAAGCTGTGTACAGTCTGCGGTAAGCCCTGTATGGATTCTTGCGGATACACGAGGACCTAAATCACGGCCGATTGCCGTAGCGCCTACCAAAAAGATTTCCGGTTTATATTTTTCAATTACGGAAGCAAGGGCATGTGCATAAGGCTCTGTCCTGTATTCTTTTAATTCAGGGTCATCCACAAGGATTACCTTGTCTGCGCCATAAGCTGCAAGCTCGTCTGCAAGGCCTTTTACTTCATAGCCCACCAATACTGCCGTAACCTCTGTGTTCAAATCTTTTGCAAGATCTTTTCCTTTGCCAATCAGTTCCAAAGCAATTCCGCTCAGTTCATTATCTACCTGTTGTGCAAAGACAAATACTCCTTTATATTCTGCTATATTCATTTTCTTCCACCACACTTTTCCTAATTTTTTATATTACGTGTTTCACTTTTAACTTGTCGATAATGTAATCAACTGCTTCCGAAGGATCCAAGCTTACCTTTTCCCCTGCGCCTTTTCTTACTTTATCAGAAGCCTTAGCAATCTGTGTCGGAGAGCCTTTCAAGCCAAGGTTGGAATCCTCTACGTCCACCAAGTTAGCTCTTCCCCATACGGTGATGTCTGCTTTATATGCATCGAAAATTCCACCCGGAGTCATATAACGGGGCTCATTCAATTCAGCAAGAGCTGTAATCAAACAAGGCATTTTTGCTTTCAGTACATGATATCTGTCATCGAACTGACGCTCAACGATTACGCTGTCGCCGTCAATCTTGATATTCTGTGCATAGGAAATAACCGGGATTCCTAAATGTTCGGAAATCTGAGGCCCAACCTGTGCGGTATCACCATCGATAGCCTGACGGCCTGTGATAATCAAATCATATTCCAGATTGCGGAT
>Ga0224748_10759_pt1 | contig 10413 bp, 9 predicted proteins | sample LIM_F_Water_Neg_FD_182074 | JGI IMG/M metagenome (GOLD analysis project Ga0224748, IMG submission 182074) | Enriched cells from gastrointestinal tract of the lab mouse from Pacific Northwest National Laboratory (PNNL), Richland, Washington... | ecosystem: Host-associated > Mammals > Digestive...
ACAGACAATCTGTGCTCCCAGATCATCCGCAAGATCAACGATACCCTTCATAATCTTCACCTGACGTTCTCTGTCCTCTTGATTCAAAAGGAAGGAACGATCAAGCTTAATGACGGAAGCAGGTATTCTCTCAATAACGCCAAGGGAAGAATAACCTGAACCAAAATCATCAATCGAGAGCCGTACTCCCTTAGCATGCAGGTCGTCCAAAGTCTGTCTGGCAAGATTCTCCTGCATCTCCTCCACGACAAGCGTCTCCGTAATCTCAACTTCGATTAACTCTTTAGGGATACGATACTCATTAAGCACCTGCTCGAACCGTTGGGGAAAATCAGGCTTGATGAAATGCATCCTGGAGAAATTACAGGAAATCGTCACCACCTTCTCACCGTTATCTATCCGTCTGCGAAGCATTCTGCACACGCACCGCAGCACGAAGAAATCAATCTCCATTACCTTTCCGGTCTGCTCATAATACGGCACGAAATACCCTGGCGATCTAACCATACCCGACGCTGTTGGATCCAGGAAACGCACCAGCGCCTCGGCGCCTACAATTTCTTCTGTATTGACATCCACCTTTGCCTGATAATAAGTGACAAAATTCTCGTCAATATCCACGGAATCCAGCAGTTTTTTCCGCTCGTGACGCTCCCGCACCGCTTTCTCAAGAGACTCGTCATAGATCTGGATATTCTCATCGCTGTCGCTCTCTATAAAATCAATCGCCTGGCTCGCGCAGGCAATTGCTCCCCGCAGATCGTCGCTGTCCGGCGGAATAAAGTAGATACCCATCTGAACCTCTATCTGGATTCCGACAGTCTGGAAAATACGTTCTTCTATAAATTGCCAAATTCTTCTGACTCTCTCAGGGATAGCTCCGTTCTCATCAGAGATCAGGAAAGCAAAGTGATCCCCATCTGCCTTTACGCAGACTTCATTCTTATTATTGATACATTCATTCAGCGCTTCCGCAATAACGGCAAGAAGTTTCTGTCCGTTGCTCCATCCATAGATTACCTTGTATCGCTGAAACAGTAAGATATTGATGTAAACGATGGCATACTGCCGGACGGCCCGTTCTGTTAAGATATTCTTCTTACTCATATAAATCAGGTAATTCAAATTCCCTATGTCAATTTCCACGTCCTTGTACATCAGATTTTGAATCTTTTTCGCATCCTGGATAAAATGCAGCGCCACTATTACGGCGATAAGTATAAGTGAATTGAGAATTAAAATAATAACGACGCTGTGCTCCTGCATGAACATCCCCACGCTTGCCAGAGAATACACATTACTCTCCAGCATGTAGTCGCTGATGGCTTTCGCATCTATCGTAAGCAGCGTCTTATTCAATATCCCCGCAAGTTCAGGACAATTTTCAGAAACCGTCATCGAGATTCCCAGACCGTCGTTGAGCACGCTTTTTATCTCCAGATCATAATACCCCATCTGAGAACTCAGCAAATACTCTGTCAGATAACCGTCGCACATTACTGCGTCTACCTTTTCATCTTTCACGGCGTCCAGACATTCCAACGGAGAATTATATATCTGAACGTTTGTGTCCGGAGAATCAACCAGGTTCGCCGCTTTTTCCTCCAGATATTCCACCGTCGCCAGATTCTTAACCGATTCCAGCTCCATGCTCTTTTTCGTAACAAATACCAGCGGAACCTGTACATAATCCTTCATCTTGGCAACCTGATGATCGTGCGCGTCATCTTCCGTGTGTATACAATAGGACATAACGTCGATGCCGCCGTTCGCCAGGGCCTTACGCGCGTCCTGGGGATTTGCAACTTTCTGCCATTCAAGAGTAAGTCCGGTGAGCGTTGCAATCCCTTCCAGCATATCCTTCGTCAGTCCCTTACATTCGCCATCCTCCTCATAAACAAAGGGGTAATAACTGTCAAAGTAGCCGACCTTAATCGAGTCCGTTTCAGCCAGATATTCCTTCTCGTCCAATGTAAATACAATCGTCTTGTCCAGCTTGCTCTGATAGAACCGGTTCATCAACTGCGTCTCCAGTTCCGGCACATTCATCTTCACGTCGGCAATGGCATTGTTAAGCTCCCGCATAACATCGTCATTCCCTTTATATGTAATGTAATAGAATGGCCTGGGGGCAAAACGTCCGATTAAGCGCTGTCCCTCCTCGACCTCTGTAAATGTATGGACTAAAGCGTCCACTTCCTTCCGGTCGAGAGCATCCTGCAATTCTGCTGTAGAACCATACTCCCTGATTTTGGGAGATGAGATCCCGTTATCGGCAAGATAACCCATAAATTCTTCCCTGCGCACATAAGTCCGCACCATACCGAATGTAATATCCTTCATAGCGTCAAAATCCTCGTATGCAAGGCTGCTGTCTGGATTGGCGGCTATAATTCCGAAAGTATAACCGCTTGACAGATCCGCATACTGATAGGTCGCCGCCCGTTCCGCCGAATACTGCGCGCTTCCCACCAGGTCCGCCTTATGATCGGCTACCAGCTCAAGCGCCGCGTCCCAGTCCTTACACTCTACATACTCAATCTCCCAATTGGCATATTCGCGCAGTACATTCAAATATTCTACATCCATGCCGGAATAACTGCCGTCTTCCTCAATCGTATGATATCCCTGCATCGGAAAAAACGCAACTTTCACCGTCCGTTTCTCTTCCGCACTGACAGTATACGACATCGTTGCGGCAGATATACATGACGCCAGTATCAGGCATAAAAAAACCGATACCCATCGCTTCATTCTTCCGTTTTTCATTGGTGCAAACACTCCCTTCCTCCCCCGCTTTCCTCTGTGTTCCAAAGCATCAAGTACATGCGGGCTTTTTTAAATTACCGAAGTAACTTTATTTGTATTATTATACCAAATCAACGGCATAATGACCAGACTTCCCCCAAAAAAATGCACCACATTTGAACTTTTTTACAACATATTTTCAACTGCGCTTCAAATTAATAGCTTTTTATAACATCCTATGGTAGAATAGGGAAAAATGTAAGAGAGGGTTAGACATGAGATATAACATTCCAGGCAGAGTTGCGAGGGATATTTATACATTTGCACGCAAATATGCTGTTCACAAAGTGATCCTCTTCGGTTCACGTGCAAAAGGCACGCATACCGAAAGAAGCGATATAGATATTGCCGTAAGCGGCGGTAACTATGATTCATTTTATTGGGAAATAAAGGAAAATGTACATTCACTTCTGACCTTTGATATAGTCGATCTCGATTCGGGTATTTCAGAGGAACTTAAAAGAGAAATAGAAAAGGACGGTGTAATTATATATGAAGAAAATCGATAACTTTTCAAATTGTCTAAACGTGCTGAAAAATGCAGATTTTGAATTTGCAAACGATAATGAGATTTACAGAACTGGTGTGATCGGGCAGTTTAATCTTACCTTTGAACTTGCATGGAAAGCTTTACAGGCAGTTTTACGGGTTCATGGCGCAGAAAACTCGAATACAGGTTCCCCCAGAGAGATTTTACAGTTGGGATACAAGCTGGGATTTGTGAATGATTCCGTTGTATGGCTTCTTATGTTAAAAAAGCGCAATATAGCGGCACATATATATGCCGAGAGTGAAATCGACGAAATGCTCCTGCTAATCCGCGACAGCTTTATCCCTGCATTTTCTGCTCTCGAAAAAATCTTGAGGGATAAATTAAAGGAAGCAGAAGATATTTGAATCAGAGATTTATAGCGAAGACAATAAAGGAGACCTTATACGTATGATAGAATACAGAAACTTACAAGAAAAAGAAATCAACAGAGAATTGTTTTTATCCTTTATCCGGCATCAAACAGTTGTGAAGTGCTGGAGAAAAGAAAATGACGAATGGACAATCAAAGATGCTCCATTCATTGACGACTGGAGCGAGGAAGATTATAAAATATTAATTTCCTGCCTTAAAAATACTGTTACAGCAGGCGGATTCGTACATGCCGCCTTTTATGACGGCGCTTTGAAGGGATTTGTATCGGTTGAGCCGGAATTATTTGGCGAAGATAAAAAATACTTAGACCTCTCCAGCATTCATGTTTCCGAAGATATGAGAAACAAAGGGATTGGGACGGCTCTTTTCCTTGCCGCCAAAGAATGGGCTAAGACTCATGGAGCCAGTAAATTATATATATCCGCTCATTCGGCGGAAGAAAGCCAGGCTTTTTACCGCAAAATGGGCTGTGTTGAAGCAGTCGTTTACAACCAGGCCCATGTGGAGGCCGAGCCGTATGATTGTCAATTAGAATGTCTTTTGTAGCCGGCGTCATTAAAATATAAATATATTCGTCCCTGCGCTTCTTCCACAAAGCGCAGGGACGTTTTTGACATGCCTGGTATTAGCTTAGCTCGATCTTCGCAGCCTCTTCCGGTTTAAATTCATTCTCCAGGTCATAGATATTATGTCCGGTGGATTCTCCCAATACTCTTCCCTCCAGAGAATAGCAGCGGATGAATCTCTTCACGTCGATACTTGACCAGTGTTCCACATCCCAACTCATGTAGCCGTCTGCGTCTGTTTTCTTCTCCTTAAGATAGAGATCAACCTGCCTGCCGTCTCTCATGATCTCAATCAGACCTTTCGTGCCGTTAACCTCTACCTCTTCCTTCTTGACTGAATCATACACTTTCATTTTAAATTCCCTCCTGCTTATGTCTTATGTACTCCTGGAATCTCCTGATACCTCCTGATACCCGTTTCACTGATAAGATACGAGGACGACTATCCTGATATTTTCTATCTAAAAGATACAAGGAACTTTCCAAGCGTATATTTTATATTCCAATTATACTATTCTAACAGGAAAATGTCCAGAAGCTATAAATCTTCCGGCCGGTCATCCCTTCGGAGAAACTCCATCCATTCCCGGATCTCTTTTTCCCGTCCATTCCGTCCCGGCTCATAGAATCTTGCCTCGCAGATCTCATCTGGCAGATACTGCTGCTTCACATAATGATTCGGATAATCGTGCGCGTATCTGTATCCGACGCCGTGACCCAGCTTCCCCGCCCCTTTATAATGCGCGTCCTGCAGATGCGCCGGAACCGTCGTCTTTTGATTCTTCACGCTCTCCAGCGCGCTGAAGACGGCGATGCACGCGGAATTACTCTTCGGCGCCGTCGCCACATACAGCGCCGCCTGCGACAGAATAATCTGCGCCTCCGGCATTCCGATCCGTTCTACCGCCTGCGCCGCGGACACTGCAACAGTCAGCGCCATGGGATCTGCATTTCCCACATCCTCCGAAGCGCAGATCATAATCCTCCTGGCAATGAACTTAATATCTTCCCCCGCATACAGCATTTTCGCCAGGTAATAGACCGCCGCATCCGGATCAGACCCTCTCATACTTTTGATAAATGCAGAGATCGTATCGTAATGATTATCCCCGGTCTTGTCGTAGCGCACAACTCTCTTTTGAATACATTGGGACGCCACTTCCAGAGTAATATGAATCTTTCCGTCGCCGCCGCGGTCCGTTGTCAAAATTCCAAGCTCCACTGCATTCAACGCGTTTCTGGCATCCCCTCCCGAGATATCCGCCAGAAACTCCAGAGCGTCTTCATCGATCACCGCCTGATAGCTCCCCATCCCTTTTTCCGTATCATAGACCGCGCGCCGCAATACAGTCTTGATATCTTCTTTATCCAAAGGATACAGCTCAAATATACTGGAACGCGATATCAAAGCCCCGTTTACTTCAAAATAAGGATTCTCCGTCGTCGCCCCTATCAGGATAACCGTACCGTCCTCGACAAACGGAAGAAGGTAATCCTGCTGACCTTTGTTGAATCTGTGGATCTCATCCACAAACAGGATCGTCTTCTTCTGATACATCCCCAGAGTTTCCTTCGCCAGCCGTACGACCGCCTCCATATCTTTCTTTCCCGCGACCGTGGCGTTAATCTGGGTAAATTCCGCGCTGGTTGTATGGGCGATCACTTTCGCAAGCGTCGTCTTCCCTGTCCCCGGAGGTCCGTAAAATATGATCGAACTTAGCTTGTCCGCCTTGATCGCACGGTAAAGCAGCTTATCCTTCCCGATGATATGTTGCTGTCCGACCACATCTTCTAATGTAGTCGGTCTGAGCCTGGACGCAAGCGGCGCCTCCTTGTCCATATTCTTCTCTCTTGCATATTCAAACAAATCCATATCCATATACCTCTCGCGATTATTTTATTATGTCTCTTCGATTCCGGCAATCTCCCTGATCACCTCCCCGGCAATCAGAAGTCCCGCGACAGGCGGAACAAAGGAAATGCTTCCCGGAATCGTCCGTCTGCCTGTCTTCTCCTGCGCTTCCTCTCCGGATACACGGATGGGCTTCTCTTTCGAATACAGTACCTTCAGACGCTCTATCCCCCTCGCCCTCAGCTCTTTTCTCATCACCTTGCACAGCGGACATACGCTCGTCTTACTGATATCCGTGATCTCAAAAAGCTCCGCGTGCAGTTTATTTCCAGTACCCATGCAGCTAATCAGAGGAATCCCGTATTCCCTTGCCTTTTCTGCCGCCGCAAGCTTTGCCGTTACCGTATCGACAGCGTCGACGATGTAATCCGGCTTTTCTTTAAAGATCACGTCTATATTTTCCGGAAGTATAAAAATCTCGTAAGTCGCCACCTCGGTCTGAGGACTGATATCCGCGATCTTCGCCTTCATAACTCTCGTCTTATACTGACCCGCCGTACTGTGCAGCGCAATCGACTGCCGGTTTATATTTGTAACCGACACTTTATCGCTGTCCACAAGGATGAGCCTTCCTAAACCTGCTCTCGCCAGCGCTTCTATACAATGCGAACCCACTCCGCCGACTCCCAGCACCATAACAGAAGCCTCTTTAAGCCTGCAAAGACCCTCTTCTCCTATCAACATTTCCGTCCTTGCAAATTCTTCAGCCATATTTCTCCCCCTGTATTTTATCTATCCTAATCCATTATCATCTCGTCCGCCGTTACGAACTCAAATCCTTTCTTTTTCAGAATATCTATGATCCGTAACGCCGCGTCCACACTGGAATCATAACAATCATGCAATAGAATAATATCATTTTCCCCTGCTTTCGTCACTACTTTATTGACAATTTCATCTACATTCTTCGTCGTCCAATCAAGAGGATCGATACTCCACAACACAGGCATCACATTCATTTCCTTCTCCAGATCATCCTGCCACACCCCGAAAGGAGGACGCATATACTCCACGTGCTTTCCCGTAATCGAACAGATCACTTCATCTGTATCCAAAAGTTCCTTTTTCGCTTCTTCATCGGATAATCGGGTAATATCTACATGATTATATGTATGATTCCCGATCAGATGCCCTTCTTCATCCAGGCGTTTCACCAGCTCCGGATTCTCTTCTGCATTCTTCCCGATCAGGAAAAAAGTCGCTTTAACGCCCCTCTTTTGCAGACCGTCCAACAGTCTGCCCGTACAATGACTACTCGGTCCGTCGTCAAATGTCAGCGCGATCTTAGGCGCGTCTTTTTCTATAGAAGAATTCACACACTCCAGCGCCTCTTTTATATCCCCCGCCGCCGTCTTATCTCCGTCTGCATCCTCCTTCTGATTCAGAGATATCCCCAGAAGATTCATCAGACAGACCATAAAAAACATAAAACACAATACACTAATCACATGAAGCTCTTTCCTTTTCATCATTCCACCTCTGATCTATCTTTTCTTCCACTGATTCGTGTAACCATAACAATATATGTATTTACACAAACTCATATGTAATACATTGCAATATAAATTTTATAATGCTATAATGACTTCTGTTACTTAAGAGGCATAATTCAAAATACCGGCCGGCAGCCGCCAAACATACATGCAGGCATGCCCCGTCCGGCTCGCTGTCCGTAAAAATATAATGAAAGGAATGTGTGATTTTTATGTCAGAACCAAAGACAAAAGAAGTTTCCATACAGGAAAATAAGATGGGAATCATGCCGGTTCCCCGTTTATTAATTACGATGTCCTTACCCATGATGATCTCCATGCTGGTACAGGCGCTGTATAATATTGTTGACAGTATGTTCGTTGCCAAACTGAGCGAAGAGGCGTTGACCGCGGTATCCCTGGCGTTTCCCATCCAGACGCTGATGATCGCCATCGCCTCCGGTACCGGAGTCGGCATCAACGCGCTTCTCTCACGGAATCTGGGGGAGCGGAATTACGAAGGAGCGAATACCGCCGCCAGGAACGGTCTATTCCTCGGCATCATAAGCTGTCTTGTCTTCGCCGTGATCGGGGGTCTGGGTTCCCGCCTGTTCTTCGCCATGCAGACAGACAATCCCGTAATCGTAGACTATGGCGCGCGGTACTTAACCATCATAACCGTATGTTCCGCCGGAATATTCCTCCAGATTACCTTCGAGAGATTGATGCAGTCTACCGGAAAGACCCTGTACAATATGATCACCCAGGGAACAGGCGCGATCATCAACATCATCCTGGATCCCATCCTGATCTTCGGACTGTTTGGCTTCCCACGGCTTGAAGTTGCCGGAGCGGCCATCGCTACGATCATCGGCCAGGTGGTCGCCGTACTCATGTCTCTTTACTTTACAATTACTAAAAACAAAGAGATCAACTGCAGCCTGAGAGGGTTCCGCCCCCATCCAAGAACCATCGCCCTTATTTATGAGGTAGGCGTTCCCTCCATCATTATGCAGGCGATCGGCTCTGTTATGACATTTGGAATGAACAAGATTCTCCTCATGTTCTCTTCCACAGCCGCAGCCGTATTCGGCGTATACTTTAAATTGCAGAGCTTTATCTTCATGCCCATATTCGGGCTGAACAACGGGATGATACCCATCATCGCCTTTAATTACGGCGCGCGGAATAAGAAGCGGATTATCCAGACCATAAAATTAAGCATTCTTATCTCCGTATCTATCATGGCTATAGGGCTTATCATCTTCCAGGTATTTCCAGGTATCCTGCTTAAAAACCTGTTCGATGCTTCGAATCATATGCTTTCCATCGGCGTGCCTGCGCTTCGGATCATCAGCCTTAGTTTCCTCTTCGCAGGATACTGTATCATCGTAGGTTCCGTCTTCCAGGCAATGGGGAACGCGGTCTACAGTCTGGTCATATCGGCTGCGAGACAGTTGTTCGTCATCCTTCCAGTGGCATATGTATTCGCAAAACTTTTCGGCCTGTCCTCGGTTTGGTGGTCCATTCCGATTGCGGAGATAGTATCTGTAACGCTGTCGACGATATTGCTGTGGAGGATCTATCTGCTGAAGATAAAGCCGCTGGAACCAAAATTCTAAAAGACCGGCGGTCCGGATTCTACTTTTTCTTCACACTCCACCCAAATCTGCCGATCTCATTTCCAAGGCTTCTGTACTCTCCGTGCGAGTAGGCCAGAAGCCCTGTGGAATTCAGTTCGAACTTTCCGTTCTTTTTCATATAACTCTCGTCTACCTGAACCGCCGCCACTTCTGCAAGAAACATATGATGCGACCCCAATTCCTTTATCTCTGTTACCTTACACTCAATATTTACAGGACTCTCCAGGATAACAGGGGCATATGTTAATTCTTCCGCCTTTCCCTTAGTCAGATTCAGCTCTTTCCATTTATCCACATCCCTGCCGGACTTCACGCCGCACCAGTCCGTCGCATACGCCAATTTCTCCGTAGTCAGATTCACCACAAACTCCCGGGTTTCTTTCAGCATATGATAAGAATAACGCTCGGGTCTCACTGAGATATAGAGCATAGCCGGGTCCGAACAGATCGTTCCTGTCCACGCCACCGTAAGAATATTCGCATTTCTCTTAAGATCCGCCGCGCTTACCAAAACCGCGGGAAGCGGATACAGCATATTCCCCGGCCGCCATACCTGCCTCCTGTTTTTATTTTCTGTCATCTCAACCTCCAAAAAGGATTTACTTCAAATACTCTTTACTGCTGCAGCACGCCTACCAACGTCGGGATCAGCTGCTTCTTTCTGGACACGACTCCTTTAAGAAGAATCTTATCCGTATCCCCGTCCAGGTCGAACGCATCTACTATATATTCTTTCGCGTTATTTCCCACGCAGAGCAGCTCCGTCGACTCGTCCAGAATATCCGTCAGCATAAAATATACCATCTGAAGACTGTTCTTCTTTAAGACCTCTGACAGATGAGGCTCGACAACCTCCCTGATCTCTTTCAGCTCATCTTTGTTCATGGAATTAATCTGACCGACTCCGAATACGATATCATTAACCGTAAACTGTTTGAAATCCTGGAAACAGATCTCTTCTGCGCTCTTTCCGGCAAGACTGCTTCCCGCCCGGAACATCTCTCCCGCCATCTGCTCCATATCGATTCCGGCAATCTTCGCCAGCCTTCTCGCCGCCTTCTCGTCCACCTGGGTACATGTCGGCGAA
>Ga0224748_10761_pt1 | contig 10396 bp, 9 predicted proteins | sample LIM_F_Water_Neg_FD_182074 | JGI IMG/M metagenome (GOLD analysis project Ga0224748, IMG submission 182074) | Enriched cells from gastrointestinal tract of the lab mouse from Pacific Northwest National Laboratory (PNNL), Richland, Washington... | ecosystem: Host-associated > Mammals > Digestive...
GAAACACGGTATTCAGAGCCAAGCCCGTCGTCCGATTTCAGCGAAAGCTCCGCATGAATCTTCAGATTCTCTACCATGTAAGTCGTACATAAGAAGATGCATCCGCCCACCGATAAGGACAGCAGAATTCCGATCACTTTCCTTTTGTTGGAAAACATGAATTTGCGTACTACCACTCCCGCCATATTGACCGGACGCAGCGCATATATTTTCCTTCTTTTTGTAAATGAGGTGTCTCCGCTCATCACCTCTCTTAAAGATTGTTTCCTAAGCGAACGGACAACCATCAACGCTACAACCGCAAGAGAGATCATCAGAAACACAAAGCCAAATATCATCGCTGCCCATGACAGGCAGAACCTCGCTGCGTTTACTCCCTCCGCCAATGTCTGATCTGCCGCGGACAGAACCTTTTCCGTCGCTTTCGCCCCCTTACCGCCAAATACACCGCTGAATTTCTGATATACAAGGCTTAAGATACCGTTTCCCAGGAAGCATCCGAAGGGGTATCCTGTAAGAAACATCGTCCACAGCTCCAGAATCAGCGTCCCCGCGATCTGCTCCTCGCTGATCCCTAAGGTCTTAAGTATCCCATACTCGGAAGTCCTCTTTGACACGGAAATGCTAAATACGCTGTATATTACGAACAGACTGAACAGACACAGCAAAAATATCATTCCGTTATAAGCCAGGTTATAGTCGCTCTGTAATTTCAGGACGATGTAAGTGAAGTTTCCTTCTTCTTCTGTAAGACCAAATTTTACGGTTTCATAGATGCCGGCAGGTTCTTCTCCGCCAAGATACCGAGTCACTTCTCCGTTATTCACGACAGCATCGGAAGAGATCTCATGTTCTCTCAGGAAAGCATCCAACTGTCTATATAACTTCTCTTCTTCATCGAATCCCAGATACAGAAACGTCTGGCTTCCCCGTCCTGTAAAAGAATCGCTTACAAAGACTTCCATCTCGCCTGAACTTGCATCCCACTCGCTTTTCAGGATTCCTGTCACGATATAATCCTTCTCGCCAATCCGGAGGGAATCGCCAAGATTACCGGAAAAACCAAGATTGCTTAACACAAATCCGTCTGCCGCGATTTCGTCCTCCTTCTCCGGCAGCGCGCCCTCCAGCAAATCTCTGTGCGTCATCTGCCGGTAAGCCTCGTCCGCATGGATAAAACAGATCAAAAACTCTTCCGCAGCCACGTCTCTGATCTCCATCCTGCCGCACCGCTCCAGAAGATAATCGTCTCTCTGCTCGCCGCTTTGCACGGACTCATACATCTCCCTGTCCGTCTCAACATAATAGTGCCAGTCTCCGTAAATAGTCTTGTTATTCGCCAGATCGCTCTTCTGGCTGCTGTAGATCAGCGAACTGATTCCCGATAACAAAGACGCGGTTAATATGATACTTGCAAAGATTGCCAGGGTCTGGCTTTTATAATACCGCATATATTTCCATGCCAGCTTTAACATTCCTCATCACCGCCTTTTGCCGGAAAGATTCTCTTTCCTGTGACGATACGCCCGTCTTCAATATGAATCACCCTGTCGCAGGTCTGTGCTATGGCCTCGTTGTGCGTTACCATGAGAATCGTCTGTTGATACTTCCTGCAGCTTGCCTTTAATAATCCCATCACCTCGATGGTGGTGGACGAATCCAGATTGCCGGTAGGCTCGTCGCAAAGCAGCACATGGGGCTTGTTCACAAGCGCCCTCGCGATCGCTACTCTCTGCTGCTGCCCGCCGGACAATTCATTCGGGTATTTCATACGTTTCTCCCAGATACCCAGTTCCCGTAACAGCTCCTCTATATATTTCCGGTTGATATGCTTTCCCCTGTCAAACGTTACCGGCAGAGCCACGTTATCATAGACGTTCAGTACCGGCATCAGGCTGTAATTCTGAAACACAAAGCCGATATTTCTTCTGCGGAAAATAGTAAGCTCCTTCCTTGACAGCGCTCCGATTTCCCTGTTTTTGATGAAAATCTCTCCCTTCGTCGGGTTGTCCAGACCGCCCATCAGATTAAGCAGGGTGGACTTACCTGAACCAGACGTGCCTACGATGGCTGCAAATTCTCCTTCCTCTACCTGAAGACTGATATCCCGCAATGCGTTTACCTGATTTTCCTTCTCTCCGTATGTTTTTCCAACATGCCGTAATTCTAATATACTCATCCGTCATCGCTCCTTTTACTTGCTACGTTGCTTTACAGATACAAAGTATAACCGCCGTATCTTGCAATTTCTTTACAGACAAATAATCAGTTCTTACAGTTTTGTAAGGAATGACTGCCGGTGCACTAGCGTAGTGTATCGTTTCTTAACGTTTCATTCAAATCACTCTGTAAAAGACGCTTCCCCCCAATATAGTAGGCAAGTGCAACAAACAGCGCGACAGCCGCCGCAAATATCAGAACGGGCAGGATCGGAGCTTCAGCCCAGAACTCCATCGGATCCAGATAACTTGCAGTCACAGCAAACTGTACAAACAACACGGTAATGGGTATTGTAATCAACAGTGGTTTTCCTGCTGTCGCAAACGCTTCAATACAAAGCATCTGCCACATTTCCCGCGGGGTTAGTCCAATTGACATATATCTCGCGAATTCCCGTCTCCTCTGGCGGAGAAAACCTGATGTATTCGAGAATACATTCGCAATGCCGATAATGGCGAGCAATACACAGAACGCCCCAAAAATCACTTTCATTCCATATATTAATTGATCGTTTGAAAGCCTTTCCCGGATACGGTTTTCACTTTCGGTTTTATATTCCCTTACAAGCTCCACGGCCTCTTTCTCCAGACTGTCCAAACCGGCAGGGCTTTCGGCTGCGGCTGAAAGGATACGAATATAGCTGTCGGATTCAGCTTCACATATCTCTCTTAAAGTTTTATTCCACATGGTAAGCGAGATAAAATGTACGAGGGCATAATTTTCATATTCTTCCCTCAGCACGGGAACTTCCTGCGTATAAGATAAAACAGGGATTTCTGCACTTTTGCCGTTTTTATAAAGCATTGTCGCCGGATTATCTTCCTTCACAAAAGGAACATATTTTTTATAGCGGAAATTGCTGTTTACGCTATCCCAAATCTGATTTAATACGATTGCGCCGTCAAGCCCCGGCGTAATCCCTATCTGTGAACAGAAGTTTAAAAAGCTCGTATCATCCAAAACAACAATCGGCACAGATACCTGAAACTGCCCGTCTGCCTTCGGCGTTCCTGCAACCGTCTTAAGCCCGCCAAGAGACGACAGTTCATCGCTCTGCAGTCTTTCCGGCAGGAATGTCATTGCTTCCGCCTTTTGATATACCGCGGCGTCTTGTATATCGGAAATATCCCGTAATTCATCTGTTAAGCTGAAATCTGATATCTCTGTGTCCTTTAAGGTTATCATAATATCCCACGCATCCTGATACCGCTCAAAATAAGCGTATCTGGTGCTGATATCAGCAAGAACAGTGAATGAAAGCATGATTGAAAATCCCAAAAAAGACAGCAGTAGCGATAATGTAGCTATCCTTAAATGTTTCCTCTGAGCCTTCAATGCGTTTCCTGCAAGTTCGCCTTTTATGCCGAACAACACAGATAAAATCCTGGAATGTTTCCTTTTCTTTAATAGTAAGCCGCCTGTATTTTGGATTGCTTCAAGCGGCGTCATCCTGCTTAATTTCCTTGCAGGTATCCACGCCGAGAAAAGCACCGTCAGAAGGGACACCACGATAGCAGCTCCAAAGACGGACGGACTGTAATGAAAGACGGCCTCATGGCGTTCTGTTACATCGGCGGAAAAGATGTTGATCGCCTCAATCAATCCATAACTTATAAAAGTTCCTAATAAACCGCCGAGTATCACCGGCGCCGCGCTTAAGACCGCCGCTTCTTGCAGCAGGCAGTTTCTGACTTGCTTCGGCGTAGCCCCAATACTTGAAAAAATGCCGAATTGATGGATTCTGGCGTTCATTGACATTTCAAAGGAACCCCGAATAATCAGGATTAATGACAGCGCCATAATCGTTAGTATCGCCAGATACAATGTCAAAAGCATAGGCGGCGTCTCATCCTCCGGGTCGTGTATAAGATATCGGGATAAAAGCAGCGAATGGTATCGGACGGAATCTTCCTCCAATCCAAGCTGTTCTGAAATTAACGGCATATCATGATAAATGTTTCCGGCGTTCCGGAAATAAATATCAACCACAATTTCATCCCGTTCTGATAATTCTTCATTGATAACCGCTTTTTCTACATTCGCAAACTGACGCGTCAAAAATAAATCCTCCGCATCAAATTTATCACAAACAATACGTCCATGCCAACCTCCTTCCTCCAAAATGATCCGCTCTACCTCATATATCCAGAAATTGTAGGCTATGCTGCATAGCAAGGACAAGAACATCGAAGCAATCAGGGCCGCCGCCATAATCGATATGCCGGACGCCGGGTTATTTTTAATATAACTCCTGGAATAATCTTTCCACATTCTGATCACCTCCGCTTTTCCGTCGGAATACCTTTATGTCTTTCGGCAGAATTACAGTAATCGTCTTTGATTATTCTGCCGTCTTCGATGGTCACGATCCGGTCGGCTTCCAACGCAATTTTTTCATCATGGGTGATAAGAATTATCGTCTGATTTAAATTTCGGTTCGACAGCTTTAAAAGATCAATAATTTCCTTTGAATTTTTCTGGTCAAGATTGCCTGTCGGTTCGTCGGCAAGCAGAATGGCGGGGCGGTAAATCAACGACCTTGCGATCGCGACCCGCTGCTGCTGCCCTCCGGACAATTGGCTTGGCAGGCTTTCCAGTTTATCTGCTATTCCTAATGTCTTTACGATCATTTTAAAATAATCTTCATCCGGCTTTCTCTTATCGAGAAGCATAGGCATAAGGATATTTTTTTCCACTGTAAGAGTGGGAATCAGGTTATAGAATTGATAGACTAAGCCAACCTTCCTTCTTCTGAAAATTGCAGAATCCGCAGCGTTCAATTTGCCGATGTCAACGCCGTCCACTGTTACAGTACCGCGGGTAGGCTTGTCCACGCTGCCCAGAATATGCAGGAGCGTTGATTTTCCAGAGCCGGACGCCCCGATGATTGCAGCAAATTCCCCTGTTTCAACGGATAGATCAATTCCGTTTAATGCAGTAACCTGGTTCTCACCTTTTCCGAATACTTTTTCGATATTGTTACATCTCAGTATTTCCATATTGTCAATTCCTCCTGTTTGTTATTCCCTGCACTTTGATATAAAGCAGGAAATTCATCAAAGCTTTCTATAATCAAGTATTATAACAAATGAAAGTGACATCTCAGTGACTGCCCGGGGCTCTTACTACATATTTGCCGGCCATAATTTTCATGAAGTATAAAAACGAATCTCAAAACAAGCTCCGCCATCCGGAAGATTGAACGCGCGGATGATTCCGTTCTGCATTTCTATGATTGCCTTTGAGAGTGAAAGACCTATTCCGATTCCAGTATATTTTGCTTTTTTCCCACGGTAGAATCGTTCAAACAAATGGGGCAGATCCTCTTTTGAGAATCCTTCCCCCTCGTCCCATATCCGTATCTGCACATAGAGCGGATTTTTTTCATAGGAACAATGAACTGTAGTGTCTGCTTCTGCCGCTTCCATACAGTTTTTCATCAAATTCATGAGCGCTTCCATCGTCCAGTCCAAGTCTGCAAAGATATCTGTCTCCCCCATTTCCGGAACATCGATCAGGACTCTCTTCTTTGCGAATAACTCATATAAATTATCCGCCGCCAGAGAAAGGACGGTAAAAACATCTGTCGGTTTCCTTTCCAACGTAAGTGTCCCGGCATCAATGCGGGACAATATCAACAACGCTTCTTCTAAATGCGCAAGCCTGCTTATCTGCCGTTCTATATTCCTAATATCGGCGTGCATATTACACGCCTTAGAATTATACCCTTGCGGCGTTTTCACGGTGCGGGCGTCTCTCAGACGTTCTTTCGCCATCTGGACAGTTAAAGAAATCGACGTAATGGGCGTCTTAAGCTGATGCGCGATATTGGACAGGTTTTCTGCAAAATTATTCCGCGCCGTTATTGCCGCGGCCCTTGTCTGGTAAAGGGCCGTCACCGTTTTATATATTTCATCCTGCAGTCTGGAGAATTCGTCTTCGCAGGAGTCAAGGACCAAACCCTGACCGCCTGTATTTATTTTTCCCAAATAATCTGTAAGCGCCTGAATACGGTCGGAGAACCTCTTGTGCAAATACCAGAAAGAGAAAAGGAACAGTATGCTGCCTGCTCCAAAACCTGAAAAGGCAATCCAAAGAACTGCCGCGCCCGTAATTCCTATATTTGACGGTTCATAACCGAAGTTGGATAATATATTTTCGCCTGTCATACGGAAATTCTGTGTTTTCAATAACTCCAGGACAACCTTTCCGGAATCTGGATTTTGATTAATAATACCTTCGCAAAATCCTCCCAGTATATGAAAACATACGCGGCGGTAATATAAGGTAAGAAGGTATGCGGTTACCGCCGCTGCAATTAGACTGGCCGACAGTACAAGCAGAACCGTCATTTTCATATTTGATTTCCTGCTCATATCTCATCCTCCATACGATAGCCAAAGCTCCGTATTGTTTTTAAGCAGGACGGATGACGGAGTTTTTCTCTAAGCCTTTTCATCGTCACGGTCAGCGTATTATCATTGACATAATTTCCATTATTGTCCCAGATTTGAGTAAGCAGCCGCTCTCTTGCGACGGTCTTCCCTTTATTTTCTATCAAAAGCTGCAAAAGCCGGTATTCTGTCTGACTGACCGTTATTTCTTCTTCACCGCAAAATACCGCCGCTTTGTTTTTATCAATTGAGATAGAACCGCAGGAAAGATACTGGTTCTGCACATTTCCTGCCCTGCGCAGCAGTGCGCGGATACGGGAACACAGAACCTCTAATTCAAAAGGTTTTGTCACATAGTCATCCGCTCCGTATTCAAAGCCGGAAATAATATCATGGCTATCGTTCCGGACAGTCAGAAAAATAACCGGCAATTCCTTCCATTTTGAGCGTATCCATCTGCAAAGATTCTTCCCTTCGCCGTCCGGCATATTCCAGTCGATCAGCGCAATGTTCGGGATATGGCGCTCCAACGCTTTCTTTCCGTTTTCCAACGTCTTGAATATATAAACTGCATACCCTTTCCGGCTCAGATATTCCTTTACCGTCATTGCGATATCTTCATCATCTTCAATATAATATATTTCCGTCATTTTCCACCCTCCCCTAAAATCAATCTTAATCAGAACTCTTATGTATTGCGCAATAATTGCGAACGTACATAGTTCCTAATTATTCTTGCTTGTTTCGTAAGAACACAGAGAAACAACTGCCTTCTCCGTACTCAGAAGCAGCCGTGATATATCCTTTTTCCTTTTCCAGGATCAGATTGGACAGATACAGACCGATGCCGGAACCTTCCACATTCTCCACCTCCGGACTTCTGTAAAATCGTCTGAAGATATCTGTCAGCTCTTCCCGGCGGATTCCCCTTCCGTTATCTGCAATCTGAATCTCCGTATATAATTCATAGGGGCGGACGCGAATGGATATCGAACCGTCTTTTTCTGTATATTTGACGGCATTTTCCAACAGGTTAACAAACACTTCTGCCGTCCACCTTCGGTTGTGATATAACTGCATATCCTCAAACGGCTCCATGGTAAGGCGGATATCCTTTTTCTCCAGTTTGTCATAAATCATATCGACCGCATCTAAAATAGTCTGCCTGATCTTCGTATCTTCAACTTCAAATCCGTCGATATTCTGTTCCAGTTTCACCATCTTAGACAGAGATTCCACGATCCAGTTCAGTTTCTCCGCCTGTGTCCGCACCTTATCGGCGAATTCCGCCCTTCTCTTTGGTTCAATCTCCTCTTTTCCCAAGATCTCCGCATAAAGCGAAATATTTGCAATAGGCGTCTTCAGCTGATGAGACATATTGGACACCAGACTTTTCACCTGCTCTTTTTCCTTCTCGGCGCTCTGAACATGGCTTCCAAGTACCTCCTGTATCTGCCTGATCTTACTGATAAGGGCAGAGTATTCCCCTTCCTCCACATCAGAATATACGACCGCCTCCCGGCTTAATACATTGTCCAGCAGACGATCGATCACACGGTAAATCCTTCTCTTTTGATAAATACCATAACCAGCCGACAGACACAAAAGCGCCGCTAAAATTATTATACTCCACATGATTTGAATCCTTATGCTATTCTTTTCTAATTCTTTTCTAATTCTTTTCCTATTCTTTCCAGATATATCCGATTCCATGTACGGTTCTGATCCATATGGGCTTGGACGCATCGTCCTCTATCCTAGTACGGAGTCTGCTGATATTGACTGATACCGTATTGTTATCCACATATTTCCCGTCACTGTCCCATATCTTCTCTAAGATCTGTTCTTTTGAAAGAATGTGGTTCTTATTTTCAACCAAATACAGAAGCAGGCGATACTCCAGTCTGCTGAGCTGAATCTCTTCTCCTCGCTTATATACTTTACACATACCCGGGTCTATAGATAAGACGCCGGACGTGATCTTTTCAGCTCCCTGCCTTTCCTTGAGGATTCTTTTTATCCTCGCCTTTAACACCCCCAGGGAAAATGGTTTTGATACATAATCATTTACCCCTAATTCCAGAGCCTTGATCTCGTCCATCTCTGTATCACGGGCGGTCAGCATAAGTATCGGAATATCGCTGCAGGCACGCGCCTCTCTGCAAAGTTCAAAGCCGGTTCCGTCCGGCAGGTTACAGTCCAAAATAACGATATCATAGCAGCCTTTTCCAATCTCCCTTAATCCGTCTCTCTTCGTCCCCGTCTCTGTCACCTCATATCCGTCGCCTGAAAAAGAGAAGGATAAACCTTCTCTCAGATCAGTATCATCTTCTACAATCAATAACTTATACTTATCCATTCCTCAATTCCTTCTTCAAATCTTACGCTCTCTCTGATATACCGTAAGTATAACAATTCTATATATAAAAGACAATGAAAAAAATAACTTCATTTTACTTTTTCTTGACATCATAATATTTGTATTCTATGATTTACACGTACTACGAATTGTGTACCAGTCAGGAGATGAAATAATTATGTTATACTTAAGACAATTCTGCATTATCCTGTTCGTCTCATTCCTGGGCGAACTGCTGCATGTGATAATACCTCTTCCGATTCCTGCCAGCGTCTATGGTCTGGTTCTCATGCTTTCGGCATTATGTACAGGGATCATCAAACTAAATCAGGTCAAAGAGACCGCCGGATTTCTGATCGAGATCATGCCGGTCATGTTCATACCTGCCGCAGTAGGACTTCTTGACTCATGGCCCTTCTTAAGGCCCGTCTGGATTCCTTTTATTGTGATCACCCTTATTTCTACTGTCATTGTGATGGCGGTAACAGGACAGGTTACACAGAAAATGATTCAGAAAGATAAGAAAAATGGAGATGGAGATAAAGACAATGATGAAAGAATTTCTGATTGATTCCGTATTTTTCGGCGCCGTGTTAAGCCTCGCGGCATATGAAGCCGGCGCATTATTAAAGAGAAGATTCAAGCTGGCGCTCTTCAATCCCCTGCTGATCGCGACCGCGGCAGTTATGCTTACGCTGACGTTCATGAAAATAGAATACAGCCGCTACCACGAAAGCGCCAAATATATAAGCTATCTGCTGACCCCTGCCACCGTATGCCTGGCAGTCCCTCTCTACCAGCAGATGGAGCTTCTTAAGAAGAATCTGAAAGCCGTAGCCGGAGGGATTACCGCCGGAGTGCTTGCAAGCCTTGCAAGCGTCTTCCTGCTGGCAAAATTATTTTCTCTGAACCATGAACAATATGTGACGCTACTGCCCAAGTCCATCACCACCGCGATCGGAATGGGCGTCTCCGAGGAACTTGGCGGTATCCAGACGATAACCGTCGCCGTCATTATTATCACGGGGATCTTTGGCAATGTAACCGCAGAATTTATCTGTAAAATATTCCGTATCTGTGATCCTGTTGCAAAAGGACTCGCAATCGGAACTGCTTCTCATGCAATCGGCACGGCAAAAGCGATGGAGATGGGCGAAATCGAAGGCGCCATGAGCAGCCTCGCCATAGCCGTAGCCGGCCTTATGACCGTCCTGGGCGCTTCTGTATTCGCAGTTTTGATATAAAGCGTTCTCCTGATATATAATTCCTTATGCCGCCCCGGCTCTCGTGTTATCCTTTACAACAATTACAGCAAATAATTATTCTCCCGATTTGCAATCTGTAAACCGACTAATTTATAGGTTGCATATCCCCCCATAACCAACGGCTCTGTCTTACAAATCTCCTCTGCTTCTTCACGGCT